>Ga0265297_10001676_pt1 | contig 50370 bp, 42 predicted proteins | sample Munlanlwell13791_FD_192502 | JGI IMG/M metagenome (GOLD analysis project Ga0265297, IMG submission 192502) | Leachate microbial communities from a municipal landfill in Southern Ontario, Canada - Leachate well 137-91 | ecosystem: Engineered > Solid waste > Landfill > Unclassified | place...
AACAAAAAAACGAATCAGCGGGAAAAGCGTTCGACGGGCGATAGGATATATTTTTTTCATTATGACGATTAAAAATTATACGGCTTGCCGCACAGGGCGCTTATTGCCTGCATGAGTTTTCGGGTGGCGGAAACGAGAAGCGGCTTATCAACCGGGCGGCCAAAAAATTCGGTTAAGGATATCGCCGGCCCGAAAGTCAAATGGATGCGCCGCGAACCCTGGCGAAAACTTTGCCACGCCTGCCCGAAAGTTCGTCCCGTTTCATTACGGATCCCGACGGGAATGACCGGCATGCCCGAAGCCAAAGCGATACGCGCCGCCCCCGTTTTGCCGGCGATCAGGGCCGAATCTGGATTGCGATGGCCTTCGGGGAAAATGCCCACCATCCGGCCACGACGCAGCGTGGCGACCGCCTCATCTATGACCGCGGTTTTACGGTTCTGCTCCATGGGGATCATGCCCAGCAACGAACGCGCGAGTCGTTTGCCAAGCACTCGCCACATTTCCTGGAGCGTAATGAAGTACGGCTCCCGGTGGTACCGTTCAAACAGAAACATCGATAATACCGGCGCGTCCATAAACCCTTCATGGTTGGCGACGATGATAAAATTCGGACGCTCCGGTAAGTACTCTGTACCGTTCACCGAGCCCGTCATCCGTCGAATCACCGTATGAAGTACGCGATACGCGGTGCGGTATAACATGAGGTTATTTTTTAAATGATAAAGCTTATGATCAGCAGGGCGACGATATTAAGGATCTTGATCATCGGATTAATGGCCGGACCAGCTGTATCCTTATACGGGTCGCCGACTGTATCGCCGGTCACCGCCGCCTGGTGCGCAGCCGAACCCTTGCCGCCGAATGCGCCTGATTCAATATATTTCTTGGCGTTATCCCAGGCTGCACCGCCGGTAGTCATGGAGATGGCCACGAAGATGCCGGTCACAATGCTGCCGACTAATAACCCGCCGAGGGCAACCGGACCCATCAGCCACCCGACCGCAACCGGGACGACGACCGGCATCAGCGCGGGAACGATCATTTGCCTGATGGCGCCTTTAGTCACGATATCGACAGTCCTGGCATAATCCGGTTTGGATGTCCCGTCCATAATGCCTTTGTTTTCGCGGAACTGCCGGCGGACTTCCTGGACGACATAGCCGGCTACTTTTCCGACAGCCTGCATGGCTTGCGCGCCGAATAAGTACGGCATCAGGCCGCCAATAAACAGCCCGACAATCACTTTCGGGTCGTTGAGCTGAAAAATAAAATTTTGGCCGCGGTCAATCAATTCCTGGGTGTAGGCGGCGAACAATACCAGTGCAGCCAGACCGGCGGATCCGATAGCATACCCTTTGGTGACAGCTTTTGTCGTGTTGCCAACCGCATCAAGCGGGTCGGTTACGTCCCGCACTTCTTTCGGCAATTCGGCCATTTCCGCAATACCGCCGGCATTATCGGTAATCGGGCCATACGCGTCAATAGCCACGATGATGCCAGCCAGCGACAACATGCTCATGACCGCAATGGCAATACCGTAAATGTCAGCTAACGCATACGCGGCCAGCACCCCGCCGCCAATGACTAATACCGGCAGGGCGGTAGACTTCATGGATACGGCCAGACCGTTGATAATATTTGTCGCGTGCCCGGTCTCCGACGCCTTGGCTATTCCGCGCACCGGACCGTATTGCGTCGACGTGTAATACTCGGTGATTACCACCAATAGGGCGGTCACAATCAGACCCACCAATGACGCCAGATATATGTTCATGACGGTATAGATACCATTATCCTGCATCAGCCAACGGGTAATGGGATAAAAAGCCGCAGCGGACAAAACACCGGTGGCAATCATGCCCTTATATAGGGCACCCATAATATTCTTTGACTTGCCGAGACGGATAAAAAATACCCCGATAATTGACGTGACTATAGACAACCCGCCGATGACCAACGGAAACACCAGCGCATTTTCAAAACCGGCAAACAACAGCGAGCCTAAGAGCATGGAAGCAACGGCTGTCACGGCATACGTCTCAAAAAGGTCAGCGGCCATACCGGCACAGTCACCGACGTTATCACCGACGTTGTCGGCGATAACCGCCGGATTGCGGGGATCGTCTTCTGGAATGCCGGCTTCAACTTTACCGACCAGATCAGCACCGACGTCAGCAGCCTTGGTATAGATGCCGCCGCCCAACCGGGCAAAAATGGAAATTAAACTGCCGCCGAACCCCAAACCGATCAGAGCTTTTATATCATGAGTTAATGCATAATACCCCGCGACACCAAGCAAGCCCAGACCAACCACGAGCATGCCAGTAACAGCGCCGCCTTTGGAAGATACGGACAAAGCCTGCGCGAGGCCTTTTTTAGCCGCTTCAGTGGTGCGTACGTTTGCCCGTATAGAAACATTCATTCCGATATAACCGGCTAGGGCGGAAAAAGAAGCACCAACCACAAAGCCGATGGCCGTCTTCAAATCCAGCAAGAGCCATAAAATGATAAACACGATAATAGCGATCAAACCGACCGTACGGTACTGCCGGTTCAGATACGCGCTGGCTCCTTCCTGGATCGCCTTGGCAATTGACTGCATTTTTTCGTCGCCTTTGGGCAATCGCACGATCCAGCGGATCACGATAACTCCATACACGATAGCCAGGACTGACGCCCCAAGCGCAATGATGAGAGGCAATGACATAATCTTTGGATAATTATTTATTAATTATTATTCCTTTGATTCTTCGGGTTTGACCGGCTCCTCCGTAACCGGCGGCTCGACCGGCGCTTCGTCAACCGCTGGTTCAGCGGCCGGTACGGCTTGGTCTGCCGGAGCCGCTTCCGCGGATCCATCCGTTTTCGCTTCAGCTTCCTTATTTGCCTCCGGACTATCCGAAGACTTTTCGGAAACCTTTTCTCCCGTATCGGAAATGATATCAATTTTCCAGCCGGTCAGTTTAGCGGACAAACGGACGTTTTGCCCAGCCTTACCGATAGCCAGAGACAACTGGTCTTCCTTGACTTCTGCCAGGGCGGTTTTTTCTTCTTCGTTGGTCTTGACGCTTAACACCTTGGCTGGGGAAAGCGCGTTGGTGATAAACCTAACGGGATTCTGGTCCCATTCGATAATATCTATCTTCTCCCCGCCGATCTCAGAAATGATCGTCTGGACGCGTGATCCGCGCTGGCCGACGCATGACCCGACCGGATCGATGTTGCGCTGGGTGGTAGTCACGGCTACTTTCGTGCGGGAACCGGCTTCACGGGCCAGGGCCTTGATCTCTACCGAGCCGCTGGCGATTTCGGGCACCTCAAGGGTAAACAGCTTGCGGACCATGTCCGGGTGGGCGCGTGACAGGATAATCTCCGGACCTTTGGAGGTGATATTGACGCTGGCGACATAAAAACGCAGCCGCTGGTTTGGCGCATACCGTTCTCGCGGCACCTGTTCCGGTGGCGGCAGCAAAGCGATGGTTTGGCCGAGGTCAACCAAGACCATCCGCCCCTCTATCCGCTGGATAGTCCCGTTGATGACATCGCCTTCCTTGCCTTTATATTCCTGATAGATCATTTCACGTTCCGCTTCGCGCAGCCGCTGGATAATAACCTGCTTGGCAGTCTGCGCTGCCATGCGGCCATACGCGGCCGGAGGGAACAGCTCCGTCTTGATCACATCGTCAATCTTGGCCCCTTTTTTGATTTTTTTAGCTTCCGAAAGGGTAATTTCCGTTTTGGGGTTGAATCGTTCGAACTTATCATCCTCATTTTCCGCCGTCTCGTCGGAGACACCGGCCGGTTCTTTCGGCATGGCTGCGGCCGGCGCTGATTGGCCCTCCGCGGCTGCCGCTTCTTCCTGGGCTTTCTTTTCTTCTTTTAATTTCTCAGTCAATTCAAACTTTTCATCGGTCGTGACCGTCTTGACGTCAAATACTCTTGACTTGGCCTTGGCCATATCAAACTCGACCTTGATATTCTGGTTCTTTTCACCGAAATCCTTGCGGTACGCCACGGCCAACGCGGCTTCAATCGTCTCGATCACTGACTCGAGGGAAATGTTCTTTTCCTCACAAATCTGCTTGGCTGCCTGCATGATGTCGTTCTCTTGGGCCATACTATTGTGTATATTGGATAATGTTTATTCCTACTAAAAAAGACCAGTTTATAAAAACCAGTCTCTATAGAGAGTATAGGGGATGGCGAAAAAAAATGCAAGTGGTTTGTATCTGCCCCATTTTAGTGGCCAGTTCCAACGACACCAATCTGCCAAACGGACTCGACCGCTCCCCACCAAGTAGCGGACAGCCTAGTTACCGGTCGAACCAGCCTAATACTTTTAATGACCACGCCGGCCTCCGAGGCTACTCCTTCCTCGCGGGTTGAATGTAATACAATCGCACCAGGTACCAGCGAGGGCAACCATTCAGCCTGGTGCTCCAATAAAAACAATTTGTCGGCGGCAAAAACCGGCGTTGCATCCGGCAGATACCACACTACCGGCAATACCACCCCCCGGGCACCACTGTCGACTACAACCCTATCAGCCTCAGCTGCCAAACGAGCGTCCTGGTCAAATCCCTGGTTACCTATCTGCCAGGTAGCAACAACGCTGAACCCACCAAAAAGGAGTAAAAAACATACTATACACACTACAACCCACCGCTGCGGCATAAAGCGGTAGAATATATATGCGAAAAAAATTGAAAAAAACGGCCACCAAAAACTCAGGTACTTTGCCGACATGTGCGGCCAAAGCAAAAAATATGCCGCAAAATAACCAATGAACAACAATAATAAAAAAACAGCACTGCTTTCTGGCGACTGTGGCTATGCGCATACCGTTGTCCCTGCCTCCAGTCAAGGACGATGAAAAAAATTATGACACCAAGTACCATAATGCCGACAGCGATATTGAAAGGATATACTCCAAAAAACTGCCCGAGCGTCTGTAATGTTTGCCACATTTTTTCTACCAATACACCGCCACTAAGGGTTAACATACGCTGGCTTTGTCCAACAAATGAATACCAAAAATTCTGATGCAACAAATACGCCGACAATAGACTCACGCATAAAACACCACTATACAAAAGTATCCGCCTCAGCCGCTTCACACTAAACAACAGCATAAACCAGCTTGCCGGCACGACGATCAACACAAAAATATAATGCGTCAATAGACCGGCCACGAGTGTCAGGAAAAGAAATATAAATTGAAATAATGAGTTCCTTTTTGAATCAACAATGCGCCCCATCTGAATGGCATATATGACCGTAACCAAAGCAAGTAACTCATATGGCCGCGACTCCAATGTCGCCGCCAACGGCCCGGCACTTACCGCCCAAATAACCGCGGCGATTCCCGCATACCTGCCATCATCAAAAATCTGACGAGCCAAATACCAAATACCCAGGCAAGTCAATACAGCCGTCAAAACATTCAGCCAAACCCCCGTGGTTATACCAACGCCAAAAATCAATAACCAAAAATGCAATACCCAAAAATACAATGGCGGATGCATGTCATAATGTCCAAGATCATACGAAATTGAAATAAAACAACCCGACGATTTTATCGATAAAAACTCTTTCCATGCCGACGCGGGAACCCATTGGTTAAAAGGCGCATCACCTGATTGCAGCCGAGACACCAAATCGCCCTCGTGGCATGTTGCCGCCAAGTACGATATTGAATCGTCGTGCGTCAATACACTTTTATGTACTACTATTGAGATACGAAAACCGGCGGTTATAAGCATGGCGCCTATTAACAGAATAACCGACAATGTTTTAACGTTCATAATAACGGGTTGAATGCTCGGATACGTAGAAAACGTAACACTCGAAACATTATACTGTCAAGAAAAGAGGCGCTACGTATTTTTAACCCTACCGTGAACTATTCTGCGCTAATGTTTTGTATGTGCCGTATTAAAATTTTAGCGCTTTTAAAAATCAAAATGACGTCCAGCCGGTACGAGCCGCGGTACCGATGCTCAGCCACGTACCGTTCAATAGCCAACGAAAGCCTGGCCAGCTTGCGTCGGTCGATGGACGCGTCCAGTCCGCCAAAGGCTCCGGACGTGCGCGTTTTTACTTCTACAAATACCAGGGTTGTCGCATTCGGATCGCTGGCCACCAGATCAATTTCTCCATACCGGCCGTGCCAGCGCCGGTCGATGACGCGATACCCGCGGCCGGTCAGAAAATCCTCTGCCATCATTTCGCCCCAGCGCCCTAATTGTTGCCGATATCCAGCCATAAAAAAATCCCCAAAAAAATTAACGGGGGAGGTTAGTCTGCAGTCTCTGTATCAATGTGACGGCACGAAAATAAAATGCCCTTACTTTTTAAACACTAAACCAAAATGATACGAACCGACCATCAGTTCGCGTGATAATTTCCAGCCTTCGCGCATGGCCAGTGATTTCACCTGCTCAGTACTCAATCGCCGCGCTTTTGGCGGGCCATAAGTCAGCCGGTCAGGACGCCAATCGATCACTGCGATTTCACCGTCATGCTTCGTCATTCGACCAGCTTCACGGAATACCTCCTGGTGTTTGTGGGTTTGCGAAAAAAGCTGGATCAACAGCATGACGTCAACCGAGCCGTTCTTTATCCGGCGGGCGCCGCCGTACACTTCAGCATCAGACCAGACAGTCACAATATTAGTCAGCCCGTACGAAGCTGCCTTGCTTTCGACGGTCGATAATGCGGGTTTCTGCACGTCTATGGCATATGCCCGTCCGGCGTCTCCGACGAGACGGCTGGCCTCTATGACAAAATACCCCGAACCACACCCCAAGTCGGCTACCACTTGGCCATGGGATACATCCAATTTCTTCAGGATATCCTTGGCGTTCAGGAATATTGTCGGTTGTTGCGATTCGTTGGCCATATAATAATAGTATAGCACATTTACCTCATTGATTTTGCCGCAATGAGTTTTATCGGCAGGTATGACCGCCGGTGCAACGGCGACAGTCCATATTTATACAAAGCCTGACGATGCAGCTCTGTCCCGTACCCTTTATGCGCATGGAAATGGTATTGGGGATACTTCGTATGCGCATCCACCATCATCCGGTCACGGGTGACCTTCGCGATAATTGATGCGGCGGCAATACTCATTACTTTCGCGTCGCCGTGCACTATGCGCTGTGACGGGGTCGGACCGTAGTCGATTGCGAAGCCGTCAACCAACACATGGTCTGCTCTTTTTTGTAAATTACCCACACTGTTGCGCAAAGCGCGTCTGTTCGCTAGTCCGACACCGTGCGCATCAATGTCTGCCACAGAAATAACAGAAGTCGCCCAGTCGACCGCGTGTTGTAAAATAATCGAAAATAACTTCTCCCGTTTTGCTGGCGTCAATTTCTTGGAATCATTAAGTCCAAGCGCCTTAAAATTTTTTGGCAAAATAACCGCCGCTGCCACCAGCGGTCCGGCCCATGCACCGCGGCCCGCTTCGTCAACGCCGGCAATGAAACGATAACCTTTTTTCCATAGTTTTTTCTCTTCCCGCCAGGTAGGTTTGGTCATACCTATAGTATATATCAAATTCTGAATCATCCCGAATCCTGGATTCATTCAATGATGAGGGATACAACTGGCGGAAAGGATGAGATGAAGGAAAACCAACAGCGTCACTTCATGAATTAAAAAAGGGGCGGTTTGACCGCCCCTTAAATAATATAATTACTTTTTGAGCGTCAACCACCCCGACGACTGTGATTCCTAGCTGACATCCGCCATCGCTGGCAGACGCCAACATTTTGTGGATACAGTCGTTGAAGCTTTTTTTGTTGGCTTTCAAAAAGCAATTATATTATCTACCACCTCGTGGTTGTATCTCTAGTCTTTTATGACTAAGGATAGTACCTTTTTGTTTTGTTTGATTTTTGATCATTGTGCTGCGCGTCGCGGCACAACCGGACTGCCAACTTGTAGTCCTCGTGCAGTAGATAACAGGCTGACCTGGAACGTATCATTCCAAAGCACCCTGCCGTCTACTGCCAACTATGTTGATAACTTGTTAAAAAACTTAACAAAATCAGTATATCACATAAAAATGGCTTTGTCAATAGAAATTAATGGCTAACATTAGAAATAATTTAATAAAAATAACTATTATGCCATATTTATTTATCCACAATGTCAAACAACAAACCTTTTTGGCTTTTATTAGATTCTTTTCAGGCGTTTCTTAACAAACGCCTGTACTGATAGGTACTCTTCCTCGGGCGACAGGGACGTAGCGTCAAGAAAAAGGTCATAGTGCCCCGGATCAAAAATGTCTATCCCATAATACTTCTGGTACCGGATAGTCTCCTTGGCAATACGGTCACGGACTGACTCGAGTGCGGCCGCCAGGGAAGTCAGGTGTTTTTCTTCGGTCCGATCCTTTGAATTCTTTTTCTGGATCGCCCCCCATATGCGTCTGGCGCCTTCTTCTGCAGTCACGTCGATAAATATCTTCACCGAGTGAGGGATGAAATGCCAAGCGGTCCGGCTCTCAATGACGAAATCATCCTCGCGCTTGCCAAGCTCCTCGATTTTCTTTTCGAATTCCTTGTCTATGGATGCATCACGGTTGGCTAGCGCACCGAACTCGGTGATGTTCATCCCACGCGCTCGTGCCGCTTCACGCCACATGGCACCGACGTAATACCGCTTATACCCCAAATCAGCGGCCAGCCGTTCGGCGACGGTACTTTTACCGGAACCCGGCTTGCCGCTGATGGTAATAATCATAACGTGTGAAAAAATTATCTCGGACCTCGACGGAATGGCGGGCGTCCGCCGCTTGGCCGGCTTCGGAAGCCGCCATGGCCACCCCGGTCGAATCCGCCCGACGTATCAACGGCAGAATCCGGAATGACGAGATCGCTGTCCGCGCCCAAAGCTTTGACCGACAGGCTGGTGCGGCCACGTTCCTTGTCCACGTCTACCACCTTCACTTTCAGCTTCTGGCCGACTGACACAACGTCAGAAACATTCCTGATGCGGCTTTGTGAAAATTCGGAAATATGGACCATGCCGTCCTTGCCCGGTGCCAGCTCAACGACCGCGCCGATTTCACCGCCGCTGTTGCGGTCCTTGAGGATCTGCGTGACCGTCCCTTCGTAAATTTCCCCAGGCAAAATTTCTTTAACGATATTCTTGATCCATGCTTCCGCTTTCTGGGCCATGTCCGCATGGGCGGAGGTGATGAATATGAGGCCGTCATCCTCTATGTCAATCTTGATGACGTCCGCGCCGCCGCACTCATCGATGATCTTGTTGATGGTTTCGCCGCCTTTACCGATCACTTCTCGGATCTGTTCCGGATCAATCCTGATGGTGGTGATGCGCGGCGCGTATTTGGACAGCTCAGCGCGAGGCGCAGGGATGGCCGACGTTATGACCCCCAATATCTGTTCACGCGCCTTTTTCGCCCCGTCCAATGCCTGCCGGGCCACTTCTAAAGATATGCCGTCAAGCTTCACGTCCATCTGGATAGCAGTAATTCCGTTCTTGGTGCCGGCTACCTTGAAATCCATATCGCCATTATGGTCTTCGATGCCCTGGATATCGGTCAGTACCTTGAACCGGCTCGGATCTTTCTCGTCCGTTATCAGTCCCATGGCGATACCGGCCACCGGTTCGATGATCGGCACCCCGGCATCCATCAAGGCCAGTGTCGTGCCGCAGCACGACGCCTGTGAACTTGATCCATTGGAAGACAACACTTCGGACACGACGCGGATGGTGTAAGGAAATTTTTCCTTATCCGGCAATACGGGTGTCAACGCCTTTTCGACCAATGCTCCATGGCCGATTTCCCTGCGTCCCGGTGAACGCACCGGCTTCACTTCGCCCGTCGAAAAACCGGGAAAATTATAGTGGTGCATAAACCGCTTTTTACCGGACTCTTCCATGGAATCAAGGAACTGCTCGTCTCCCGGTGAACCCAGCGTCACGACGGACAACACCTGTGTTTCACCACGACTGAACAGGCCGGTGCCATGAGTCCTGGGAAGTAAACCGACTTCAGATGACAGGGAGCGGACCTCGTCGACAGCCCGGCCATCAACCCGCTTGCCCTCATCCAATACGAGCCGGCGCGATTCCCCCTCATATATCCCGTCAACCATTTTGAGGCCTTTTGCCCGTTCTTCCTTGGTTACTTCATTGTCCGCCTTAAGCGATTCCTCTACTTCGTTGCGCAGGATATCCAGCGCTTCTGCCTGGGCGTGCCGGTCAGTTTTCTCGAATATGGCCCCCATCTTGCTCTGACAAAAGGCGTTTACCTTATCTTTCAGTTTGACCAGTTTCGCTTTCTCTTCTTCAGTCGGCTCATTGAAAGTGATTGATTCTTTCGGCTTGCCAATTTTTGACTGGATGTCGCTGATGAAGGCGATAAGTTTGACAATATGTTTCTGTGCAAATTCCATGCCGGCATACATCGTGTCTTCGGGAAGCTGATTCGCGCCAGCTTCTATCATGGTAATCTTGTCAGCTTTACCGATCACGGCCAAATCCATCGCGCTCTTGCCGCGTGCCTCATACGTCGGGTTCAGCACCCATTCGCCATTTATCTGGCCGACGCGGACACCGGCGACCGGGCCGTCCCAGGGAATATTGGATACGGACAGGGCGCACGACGCAGCTAATAAAGAGACGATATCAGGATCGTTCTCCTGGTCTACGGACAGGACCGTCAAGACGACCTGTACGTCCTGGCGGGAGTCTTGGTTGAACAGGGGCCGGACAGATCGGTCCACCAAACGGGAAGTCAAAATTGCTTCGTCTGTCGGCCGACCCTCACGCTTGATGAAACGGGAACCCTTGATCTTGCCGGCGGCGTACAGCCTTTCTTCATAATCGACAAGCAGGGGGAAATAATCAATGCCTTCACGGAGATTTTTGCTCATCACCGCCGTTGCAAGCACGACCGTGTCGCCGTACTGCACGACGCAGGCGGAGTTGGCCTGGCCCGCATACCGGCCGAACTCAAAAGTCAGCTCGCGGCCCGCGATTTCTGTAGAGAACTTTTCGATTTTAGACATACGTTTGTCTTTCTGGCCCGGACATCTCCTGACAATAACCGGCTCAAGCGCTACCACTTCATAAACCCTTGTCCCGAACGCAGTGAGGGATCTCGTATCATTCACTGCTGCGTTATGGACTGAAGTCTACGAAAAGTAGCCAACGCAATTCACGGTTCTCGGCAAGATAATGGACGGCTTAATTATTAATACGGCCAAAGAACGATACCGGATTTACCGGCGCCGGTTACGAATATCCGGCAATAAATACTTCTTTTTATTTTCACTCAAATTTGTAAATGAATCGACAGCGGCAATCAGCTGGCTGGAAGCGGACTCGTCAAATGCCACCGCTTCTACAAACTGGCCGTGATTTTTCAGGTATTCAACCAGGGGGACAAAATCACCGTCGCCGGTTACCAACACGACTACGTCCAATTTAATAGACAGGCGGATGGCGTCCATGGCCATGCCAATATCCCAATCTCCCTTTTTGTGCCCGCCCCAGAATACCTGCAGTTCTTTCATCTTTACTTCGAAACCTTGGTTTGACAGGGCGTCAAAAAATTTCTGCTCGTCCGAATTCTGCGCCTTGATCACATAAGCCATGGCCCTGATCAGTTTCCGGTCGGCCACGGCCGTTTTCAAGATTTCACCAAAATTGACCTTCTGGTTATAAAGGTTCTTGGCCGAATAATACATGTTTTGTACGTCGACAAAAACGCCGACGCGCTGGTCTTTGTGCTTGATCATGCAGCCTGCTTAGTTTTCAGTTTCAGCTTCTTGGCCAGGACTTCGTAGCTCTTTGGATTGTCCTTTTCCAGATACTTCAAGAGTCGCCGGCGAAGTCCGACTTTGCGGAGCAGCCCGCGCCGTGACGAAAAATCCTTTTTATGCCCCTGAAGGTGCTCAGTCAGGCGCGCCACCTCTTCCGTGAGGATGGCAATCTGGACCTCCGGCGAACCGGTGTCCTGGGCGTGTGTCTTGAACTTGTCGATAATCTTATCCTTTTCCTGTTTGGTTAACATGCTGTTTGTCCTTTCGCGGGAACCCAGTACAGGGGCGTTAACCGGCCCCAAACCGAGAAACCCGTACAATTGATTAGTAACCGTTATTATAGGGAAAAGGGAGCTAATGTCAAGCGGTTGCCACTTTGCGTTGTCTGGCGCCGCGACGTACAATATATACTAGTTGACGTGAACTTATTATCCTGATACATTCAGCAGGATCATTATGCACAAAACTTCGCCAAAAACTGTCGTCTGTCATGACGTATTCTGGAACCTGCAACGGGTACCAGTAAAAAAATTGGTGTACCGGCCTTCCATCTATGGCGTGTTGGTTGAAAAAAACAAAGTGTTGCTTTCCAGACAATGGGATGGCTACGATTTTCCGGGCGGTGGCGGATACAAGCACGAAATGATCGAACAGACCCTGGAGCGTGAGTTCTGGGAAGAAACCGGCTTGAAAGTAAGTGTCGGCTTACCCATCTGGTGTTCGTCATCTTTTTTTACTTTTAGAAACCACAATAAATCAGTGCACGCCATCTGCATATATTTCTTATGTAAAAGAATCGGCGGGACGATTACGGATAAGAATCTTGTCGGTGAAGAGCTCAACTATGCGAAAAAACCAGAATGGATAGATGTCCGCCGCATCAGCAAGATAAAATTCTACAACTCGCTAAAAAAAGACAACCTTACCATCATCAAACGCTCGCTCGCTCTGAAAAAAATTAGTCATTAGAAATTAAAATTACTCATTTCCCTTACGCCCCCGTAGCTCCCGCCTCCGTCCGCTGGACTTCGGCGGGCAGGCAGCGGATAAAGCACTATCTTTAACAAGTCCCATAGCTAAACGGATACCGCGCCCGACTCGCACGACGAGCCCTCGTAGTTCAACGGATAGAACGAAAGCCTTCTAAGCTTTAGACGTAGGTTCGACTCCTACCGAGGGTACCAGACGAGTCAGGCGGGCAGGGAACGAAAGCCTTCTAAGCTTTAGACGTAGGTTCGATCCCTGGTGGGGACACCAGCCTTCTACTGCGTCCGCCGTAGCCCGAACTGCATGAGGGCGAAGGTGGAAGCTAGACATCTTGGTTCCCCAGCCACAATAAATAAAATTATCAAAGTAGGGCGGGGTCCGCCTCTGGCGGAGATTCTCGAAACGAAGTGAAAATCCCACTGAGTAGCGGGACAAGCGGGGGCACCACCTGGAAAATTCTTTTATACTTTGTTACACTACTAACATTCATGCGCCTATAGCTCAATGGTAGAGCAGAGGCCTCTTAAGCCTAAGGTTGCAGGTTCGAGTCCTGCTGGGCGCATATCAAAAAGTAAATAGATTTTAGTTCAGTAACCAGAATTAATAGGTACCGGACTCGAAGGGCAGAAGCGAAACGGAGCATAGCGACAGATGAGCGTCGATGGATGCGACCTATGGAGCATCCAGCGCTGCCCAGAACCCGAGTCCTGCTGGGCGCACTAAAACTCCTTACGCACCACTTCAATTCGTGCTATGTTTTTTGGATATATCCGGCTATACTTAAGAATATGGAAATCACCGAGCTCATCAATTACATCAACGCCGTCATCACACGCCTGAGCGCCTGGCTGTTCAGCGTCCGTAACACCCAACACACCTCCGGCCCGTCCAATTACATTTTGATCGGCCTGGCCCTGTTTATTATAATCACCGGCGTGATTGCCGAATGGATTGTCAGTAATCCACGGCGGCGGGCCGCTTTTTTACGGTGGTGGCGTCACCAGCCTCTGGCGACGCGGCTAGTGACCGGTTACACCCGGCCAGACGAATCAGATACGATCCAGACGAACGTCAGCATCCCGAAAGTAGTCGCCTTACACCCAACAGGAGCGAGCGGATTAACCGACGACCAAGTACGGGAACGGCTGGCCAAACGCCAGGTGAACGCCTCCCATCCCAGGACGAGCCGCAGTTACCGGCATATTCTCTTTACCAACATCTTTACGAGATTTAACGCCCTGCTCGGCGGGATGTACACCATCATTTTATGGGTCGGCGCAACGCAGGACTCCTTGTTTGGACTAATAATCGTGTTTAACGCGCTCATTGGCATCATTCAGGAACTGCGGGCTAAATGGACGCTTGATCGCCTCGCACTGGTCATCACTTCAAATACGCAGGTGGTTCGTAATGGGTCAATTCAAACGATTCCAACGAATCACATCGTTATAGATGACGTTATTGTGATGAAAACCGGCGACCAAGTGCCGGTGGATGGCACAGTAACACAAACGAGCAGTCTGGAAGCAAACGAATCCATGGTCACCGGCGAATCTGAACCCGTCACCAAAAAAACCGGCGACGCGCTGTATTCCGGCAGCTTTATCGTCGCCGGTACCTGCCGCATGCAGGCCGTGCATATCGGCGAACACGCCTATGCCCGCCGGCTAGCCAATGCCGTCCGGCAATTCACCTTATCAAAATCTGAATTACGTATCGGGATCAATAAAATACTCCGCTACATCACCTGGATCCTGGCCCCGGCCGGCGTCCTCCTGTTCGCCACGCAGTTATTCTTCCAGCAAAACGGCTGGCGGGACGCGTTGTCCGCCTCCGCCGGCGGCGTGGTTAATATGATCCCGGACGGCCTCGTCCTGCTGACCAGCGTGGTCATGGCCGTGGCCGTCGTCCGGCTGGCCAAACAGCGGGTACTCATCCAGGAACTGCCGGCCGTGGAAATGCTAGCCCGGGTTGACACTCTCTGCCTGGATAAGACCGGCACCCTGACCGAAGGGTCCATAGCCGTCGAGAACATCAGGCCAGTTGACCGGCCGGAAAATCTACCGGCTGTCACCCCTAAGGATGTACTCGGGATTTTTACCCACGAACAGGAACGCACCGCCACCATGGATGCAATCGGCAAGGCCTGCCCGTACCCGAATGCGGGGGACTGGACTGTCCGGGAAAACATTCCCTTCTCTTCATCGCGTAAATGGAGCGCCATCACTTTCGAACGGCACGGCACCTGGCTGCTCGGCGCCGCAGAAATGATAATGGCTGGACAAAAAATGCTGCCGACGTTATCTGCGGAAATTGAACGGGCATCAGAAAACGGCAAGCGCGTCCTGTTGCTGGCCTATTCGCCGCATCCTCTGACCAGGACAAAGGACAATACGTTTTCCATCAGAGCCGCCCAGCCTGCTGCGATCATTACTCTACAGGAACAGCTCCGGCCTGGCGTTGAGAAAACACTGCAATACTTCAAGGATCAGGGGGTGGCCGTAAAAATCATTTCCGGAGACAATCCCCGCACCGTCGCCTCCGTCGCCCGACGGGCGGGCATCATGGACAATGACCCGTTAAACGGCCAGCACCTGCCGACAGACGCGGATGCATTGGCCAATGTCATTGAACAGCACTCGGTGTTCGGACGGATACTACCGGAGCAAAAAAAATCCATGGTCCAGGCTCTGCAAAAACGTGGCCATGTCGTGGCTATGGTCGGCGACGGAGTGAATGACGTCCTGGCCATCAAGGAGGCTGACTTCAGCATCGCCATGGGCGCCGGCACCGAAGCCAGCCGCGGCACCGCCCAGCTGGTCCTGCTGGACAATAATTTCCTGGCCCTGCCCGAGGTGATCGCCGAAGGCCGGCGTATTATCGCCAATATCGAACGCACCGCCAACCTCTTCATCACAAAGGCGGCGTACGTGGTGACGATCGCCCTGGCGGTCGGAATGGCCGGCGTGCCGTTCCCGTTCCTGCCGCGCCACCTGACCGTGATCGCATTTTTTACCGTCGGCGTACCGTCATTATTTCTCTCATTCGCCCGCAACAACACACGCGCCCGGGCCGGATTCGTCAACCGTGTGTTTAATTTCTCTCTGCCATCAGGCGCTCTCATTGCCGCCCTGGTCCTGATCACCTACGGCATCACCCGCCAGCTGAATCTCGGTACAGCCGAACTCGCCCGCACCGCCGCTACACTGACGCTGTTCGGTTGCGGCCTGGGCATGCTGATCCTGCTGGCCAAACCACGGACCCTTTGGCATAAATGTTTTATCGCCGCCCTCATCATCGGCATGGGCCTGACCATCAGCCTGCCGGCTATACGCGGCTACTTCGCTCTGGTCTGGCCGCCGCTCCTCGTCTGGCTTACGACGGTCATCGGCATCGGCTTGGGCATCATCGGGCTGAAATTGATCAAAACAAAATTCGTGCCGGCTGATAATGATCCGGCTCCGTCATAACGAATACATCATCCCTTTTCCTGCTGATTGCGGATGGTGGAAAACTTGAACAGCGCATACAGCGGGCACCAGCCCATCAGTCCGGTGGCCAAAAAAATGAATCCGATGATACCGCAAGCCCATGCCGATACTCCACTGGCGTAATTAGCAAACAATAAAAACAACAGGATAGCCGCTATAATCAGCCGGACGCCACGATCCCAGGGGGCCATATTTTGTTTCATAATTTTCGTTAATTAATGATTTATCTGAACAAAGTATAGCATATCTTAGCATGCGATATCAGGGACTCTTGACAGGATGACGTCCTTATGATACTCTAAACGGCTTTTTGGAGTTACCCATATGTACCTTGAAATCATACATATCTATTTATAGCTACGAAACGCACAATCAAAGGAGTCCAGAATGGCAGACCCGAAAGCCATTCTACTGGAAGAATACCACTTCCCGTTAATTAATCAGTATGGCCATCCCGTTGTCGGATGGAAGCCAACCACCAAAGGATTCGGCGGCCTTTGCAACCCGCGCGGATACGCCATGCCGCGAGTCGTCATCGTTGACGCGAAAGGACAGCCGCTCTACGATCAACCGTTGATTGTAGAAAATGCTGGGTCGATCGTGATCGCGCAGTTCGGCGAGAAAGTGGCGCTTATCCAAAACTACCGGATGGTGGGGAACCGAATTCTCCCCAATGCCGGTCCGGCTTACATCAAACGCCTGCAGGACGATGGGTTATGGGACAAGCTTGTCGCTTCGCTCGGCCGTTGGTGCTGGGAAGCGCCCCGCGGTCTCGCTCCCCTCGAACAGGGTGACGAAGAATTGGAAAGATTCATCATCCGGACGGCAAAGCTTGAAGCAGCCGAAGAAGCTGGCATCAAGATCGATGACGCCCGGATCGTGGGCATGGCAAACCTCAATTCCACGTTTTTCCCGCATGCCCAATACGTGGTGCATGCGATTATCACGTCGGTTGGGGAAAAGAATACCGAGGACCTCGAGTTGATCCAGGGTATGCAGTTATTTACTCTCAAACAGCTGCGAGACCTCAATCAGGCGGGCGAATTCGACGACGGAGCAACGCTCGCCGCGCTGGCCCTCTGCGGACTGCATCTGGGAGGGTCAGATGAACAACCCGATTAAATGGGTGCGGCAACGTCCCACTATTGAACTCCTGGCCTATCTAACTATGGCCATGGAACTTAATCCGCTCTTCCAAGGAATCAAGATTATCCGTCAATCAAGCGCCACCGACGTGTCTGTCTGGACATACATTATTATAGCGATGATTGGCACCATTTGGTTCGTCTATGGGCGGAAGATACGGAGTTTGCCGCTCATAATCGGCAATAGCATTAAAATAGTCACCAGCATTTTCGTTATCTTGACGATATGGTGGTACAGATAAAAAAGTAGCACATTACAGTATCCGAAACGCTCGTTACCCAACGGGCGTTTTTAATTTTATACAATACCTTGTAATTAAGGGTTTTTTTAGCTATGGTTAAGTGAGATTATGAGCTTGGCTCATAATCTCATCTCGAAAGGATTGAGAGACCTCTATGAAAAAACTTGCTTTACTTTTAGCCAACAAACGATTCGCTTTCCTCCGCCGGCTCCAACACAAGTACCCCGAGGCGGAGGTTTTTGTCGTGGGCGGCATTGTCCGTGACACAATTCTCAAACGCGAGTCAAAAGATTTCGACTTTGTCGTTCGGAACGTGCCTATCAAAAAACTCCAGGCTTTCCTGGTGAAAGAAGGTCGTGTCGATTTGGTAGGAAAAAATTTCGGCATCCTGAAATTCATGCCTAAAGGATTCAGGGGCCTTGAAGCCATCGACATCGCCTTGCCCCGCACGGAACATGCACTCCTGACAGGCGGGTACCGGGATTTTGACGTACAGTCGGATCCAGAACTGCCGATAGCCAAAGACCTGTCCCGCCGCGATTTCACCATCAACGCGCTGGCCTACGACATTTTTCATAAAATGTTGATTGACGAATTTAACGGCGCGAACGACCTCAAGAAAAAAATCATCCGCACCGTCGGGAAACCGGCTGAACGGTTTAAAGAAGATTACTCGCGTATCCTGCGGGCACTACGTTTTGCCTGCCAGCTAGGCTTCGCCATAGAAAAACAAACGTTCTCCGCCATGAAAAAACTGGCGCCACGTATCAATGACAAAAAAAATGGCGATTTCATCGTGCCGAGAGAAACTGTCAGCCGCGAACTGGTAAAGGCATTTATTGCCGATCCAGTCCGGGCATTCGACCTGTTTGACCGGTCCGGGCTAACCAGGCAACTGATGCCCGAACTGCTGAAAATGAAAACATGCCCCCAACCCCGCAACTTCCACAGCGAGGGCGATGTCTGGAAGCATACCAAACTCTGCCTGCAAAATTTGACGACTAAAAAATTCAGAAAAAAATTCGGCACGATACCACTGTCCGGCGAACTGGTCCTGGGACTGCTGTTCCACGATCTGGGCAAACCGTATACCATCCAGCGATCCGACCGGCTCCGGTTCAATAACCATGACTCCATCGGCGCAGACAAGGCGCGGGCGATAATGGAACGGCTGAAAATTTCCAGTGCCGGCGTGGACATCGAAAAAACCGTCTGGCTAATCAGCCGGCATATGCTCGGGGTGCACACGAAAAAATCGCCCATGAAAAAAACCACCCTGGAAAAATACTTCTTCAATGAGCAGCATCCGGGCCGCGACCTGCTCCGGCTGATGTACGCTGACGTCATGGCCAGTATCCCGTCAGCCGGCCAGCCGGATTTTTCCGATTACATTAACCTGGAGAACCAATACCTGGCTCTGAAAAAAACCGCCCGGACACGTTTAACATTACCCCCGCCGCTCATTGACGGTTTTGCCATAATGAAGCTCATGAAGCTCGCGCCTGGCCCGCTGGTCGGCGACCTCAAGGATAAGGTGCGGGAGGAACAACTCAAAGGCAACCTCCGTACCAAACCTGAGGCTGTCGCATTCCTGAATAAACACAACTCCCATGCAAAAAATCACCGTCGATAACGCACAGGACGGCCAGCGTCTGGACAAATTCCTGACGGAACACTGGCCGGACAAGACCCGTTCCCAAATCCAGAAACTGATCAGGTCCGGCGCTGTTCTGGTAAACGGGGAGGTGCCATCCGTCCATCATTTTCTCAAAGAACGCGACATCATCGAGATCAACCAACCGCAGCCCGTCGCGGCCGCGCGCGTGTCAAGACAAGAAACGCAATCGCAAAATGAAAAAAACAGCCCCACGCCCGAACCGGCCATCGTTGCCGAAACCGCGGACTACATCATCCTGCACAAACCGGCCGGCCTGCTGGTCCATGAAGGTGCCGGCGAAAAAGAACCAACGCTGGTCGACTGGCTGCTGAAAAAATATCCGGCTATTGTAAAAATCGGAGAAGATCCGGCCCGGCCCGGCATTGTCCATCGACTGGACAGGGAAGTGTCGGGACTGATGGTCGTCGCCAAAACACAAGCTATGTTCGACCATCTAAAAGAACAGTTCCGGAACCGGACCATCAAAAAAGAATACACCGCGCTGGTCAACGGCCACCCGGCCAAAGAAGAAGATGAAATCACGTTTAACATCGACCGGAGCGAAACGACGGATTTCAAAATGGCCGCCATACCCACATCAGGCACCGACAACCGCGGCCGGCATGCGGTCACCGCATTTGAAGTGGTCAAACGATACGCCAAATATACCCTGCTCATTGTCCGGCCAAAAACCGGCCGTACGCACCAGATCCGCGTCCACCTCAATGCCTACGGCCTGCCGATCGCCGGCGACCTGGTCTATTGCCCGACCAAGCTCCGCCAAAAAAATCGCCTGTCATTAAACCGTATATTTCTCCAGGCTACCCAGCTGGGTTTCAATGATCTCAACGGCCTGTGGCAACAATACAGCGAGAAACTGGATCCAGAACTCCAGCTATTTCTCCACTCGCTGAAATAGTATTGACAATACCACCCTAAACCGCTATGCTGGGGTGGCTAATTATTATTATGTAGGGCAATTTTATGGTAAACATCAACGAACTGAACCAGCCGAAACTAAAAAAAGACCTGCCGGCCATCAATCCTGGCTATACCGTCATCGTCCACCAAAAAATCAAGGAAGGGGAAAAAGAACGCACCCAAAAATTTGAAGGGATGGTCATATCGCGGCGCGGCGGCCAGGGCTTGTCCGCTACCATCACGGTACGCAAAATATCCGAAGGCATCGGCGTTGAGAAAATCTTCCCGCTCCACTCTCCGACGATTTCAAAAATCGAAGTGGTGAAAAAAGCGAAAGTCCGCCGAGCCAAGCTGTACTACCTCCAGGGGTATAAAAAGAAACTGAAGGAAACGGCCGCTTAAAAAATTATTTCTTCGACTCATTTGCGGACGTGGTGCAATTGGTAGACACGCTACCTTGAGGTGGTAGTGCCCTTCTGGGCTTGGAGGTTCAAATCCTCTCGTCCGCACCAACCATGGTGGCTATAGCACAGTGGTTAGTGCATCGGTCTGTGGCACCGATGACGAGGGTTCGAATCCCTCTAGCCACCCCAAAAGTTAGCTAATTAAACCTATACGAGATCAATTAGCTGATTTTTGATTAAAAAGATTTATTGTGGAACGTAACGAGCTGAAGCACAAACATCAGTTCAACGACTACAGAATTAAGTCTCCCTATCTACTGAGCTCACTGTCTGCCAACGGGCGGCCAATCGGTGCCGACCACCGCAGATTGTTACCCCGTAAGTTTATTGAGTGTACAGACCCATTTTCGTCGGCTCTGTCTATCACATATACAATATCATCATATACACCAATGCTCTGCATATCTCCATTCGGCAGCGTCATCAGTACCTCGCCGGTCGCCACATCCCGTATCTCAAGTTTGCTCTGCCGGGCGACCGTTGTCTTGACCACCAAATATTTCCCGCGCATATCCACCTGCGATAGCTTGGTATCTCCGGTAAATGTTTCGCTCCACAATTTTTCTTCCTCTGAATTATACACCGTAATGAAGTTATCAATCACATCACTGTCGTTAGTATTATAATAGATAAAATAATCCCCTGATACCATATAACCGCTATTGCTAATATTAAACATATCGTCATCATAGAACCCTGGGTGATTCACCGTATAGAGGCATAATATTTCTGCGGACTGGCTATTGCTGCGCACACACGAGTCCCGTTCTACGTTATCGACCGTGTACTCCAATACACCCGTCTGCAAATCTCTTGCTTGCAGCTCTGATTTATTACGGATATAAAACGTCTGATGATAGACCGCCTCCCCCCAGACAAAGGTGGTACCGAGTTCAGTATCAATAAAATTCCATAACTGGTTGATGGAGCCATCAGTAGGGTTTATCGTGTATGCAGCATACGTTTTGGTCCGAGGGATGTTTTGTTTTATTTCCCAATTATACTGCCGATCCCGCAAGGCAATATAGAGTTGTTTAGCGTCATCCTTGGCGGCAAAGACGTGGACATCTTTCGGGTCGGCATCGCCCAATGCCAGTTCCGTTTGGTTAATATCACCCGTCACTGGATTGACGGTAGCCATATAATACTTCACCGGCGTTGGGGTCAGTTGACCACCGCCTGCAACATTTTCGTATTCTGGATACCAATAGTATAGTACGTCCGGTGCATCGGAATAATTACCCTCAAATGTTGGTAAATCGGCAAGCTGATCACCGGTCACGCTGTCAACCAAGATGCCTAGCTTTTCCTTGGCATTGTACATGAGGAGGTTGCCACTGGCTAAGAGTTTGATACTGCCGAGCTGTCGTTTCCCCGGCGCAATGCCCGTCGAGTAAACGATGTCTTCCTGTTGCCATACCTGTTTTCCGGTGGTTTTTTCTAGGGCTACCATCGAATATTTGTCGATTGGGATGTACAAGCGCTGGTCGTCCTGTAGCATAGCGTCACGCTGGTATGAATCAATAGCGGTTTCCCAGAGTACTTCTCCAGTCGAACGCTGTAGTGCCTGCACCGTGTGATAATTAGTACCAACAAAGAGAGTGTCTCCGTCGACAAGAATATTATAGAATGATGAATCAACGGCATATCCTGCCCGTATCAGCGCATCGTCGAGAAGCCCGCTTGTGCACACATATTCGTCGGCATGCCTATCGATCCAGCTCTCTGAGACGATATTGAAATCGTTATCATAAGTTAGCGGATAGCCACTCCTTGGTCCGCCGCAACATCCCTCAAATAGCTGATATATGACCTGCGGACCGCCTTCACACTGAACAATATTGTCCACTGATAGGGGGGCATAGACGTCTTTTTTTTCAAAATATAAATCAGCGATTTTATCCCAAGCAATTGGACCGGTGATCTCTCCGCTCGGCAGAAATTTTGAATCTCCGTAATCCAACAGAATGCTCTTACGTGCCACTATCCAAAACACTAGCAGTCCACTGACCAAAAAGATCAAACCGACGACGAGCCAAAACCACCACTTCTTGTAAAACTTTTTCTTTGATTTTTCTTGCTGTTTACTTACTGGCAGCCCATTTTGTTGTGGTGGTAGATTTTCCATAAAGCAATATATTGTTAGTTATTATAATTTTATTAGTCGCAAAACGCCGCCATTATATATAATAACTTAGTCGACACACCAAAAGACTGCTTGACCATTATCCATATAGTTCCCACATCCAGTATACCTATTAGTCCGCGAGCATTTTCCCGAAGTTGAAGGCTCCTCGGCTAGACACAACCCCGTGGAGCATTCAGGGCATATATTTTCCAGAACGGCGCGAAGTTCTTCATTCATAGGGCTTAGATGTTCTTGATCAATTATTTTTTTAATAGACTAAAATACTAAAAACAGAACAATGATGGGCCTAGAATATTGCATCAATGATATATTCGGCCATGCTGTGGCACATCGGCGACGGGCAAGGCGGACAGTATTGTCCAGGTACGCATGCTTCGCAGTATACGTACGTGCAGGTTTCCCAAGTAAACAAAAAAATAATTATCGCAGCGAGTACAACGGGAATGATGCCCCAAAACCACCATTTCTTATAAAATCTCTTCTTTGGCCGGAGTTGAGGTTGGGGCCGTTGGTCCATAAATTTAATTTTTATTTATCTTATTCAAATTTATATTATTTTATGAGCCCCAACAAATGCCCAGGCGACTGGAATTAAAATTACTAATAAAATTATGACAAAAACAACAACTAAAACAAGCGATCTCCTGAATATTTCCAGTTTGCTAACCCTTGGGTGGGGCTTCTTTTTTCCGTCTGGCAGCACTTCCCCGGGGTATAACTTTCTTTGTTTTTTGATATAAAAAGTGACGAAAAGAAATCCGGCCAATAACAAACCGCCAATTATTAATAAAATCGTATTGGCCGCTTCCATGGTCTTGGCATATTCCGCAAGCTCAGCTTCATAAATATCATAATAATTATCATGATCCGCTTCAAGTTTGTAACTGGGGTGGCTGTAAATACCGCAGCCAAGACTCCACCTTTGGATGCCCAGCCAATTAAAAATAAAACCTAGTAAAACAAAAAATACAAGGGCGGTCACAACCCTCATTAAAGGTTTTTTTATCTTTATTTTTCTTGCTTCATTCTGCTGCTGTTGCTCGTCCACTTTTTGGTTTTTCTCCTGTTCTGATGCCGAAATTTGGCGCATCTTTCTGTTAATCGCTATCAAATTAACAACATAGCTTGCCCCGATTAGCATTAAAATTATGGCAACAAACCCGCAAAAATAAACTAACAGCGGAAAGGGATTACCAAAATCATCACACGCCACACCTAACTCAAAACTAGAGATTTCGACTTCATCAACCGCCGTCTGGGCAAAAGCGACAAGAGGAACAAGCAGTATGAATAATAAAAATAATTTGTTCATAATTTAAAATTTAATTTGGTATCCCCAGTAAATTTTAGCACATGGCAAACAAAATAAATACCCGCGGTAAAGCGGGTATTTATTTTTACCAGCATTGAAAATTTATGCCTTACTGACCTTGACTGCGGCTGGGCCTTTCGGCGTGTCCGAGACTTCGAATGTGACTGCGTCACCTTCGTGGAGCTCGCTGAAAGTGATGCCCTGGAGTTCGTTGGCGTGGAAGAACAGGTCCTTAGCCTGGCCCTCTGACGTGATGAACCCGAAGTTCTTGTCGGTCAGCTTCTTGATTGTTCCGTTCATATAGATTGGGGGAAATCAACTGATTAGATGGGGAGATGCTGTGAGATGAAATTCGACCTATTTGTTTATCACTATACTTCAATTACGCAAATTTAGCAAGCCGAAGGCCCAAGCTTGCCAAAAAAAATAACCGCACGTCTGCAATACGGATCATTTATAGGTCACGCTCAATTGCTCTGGGTAATATTACACAACTGGCTTGCGCAGCTTCCAAACGACGCGGTAAACGCCAAAACTTGTTACGGCTAGTGCCGATGTCCAGTATATGATCTTCATCCACCACTCTCTGGTGTCCGTACCGATCAGCACGCCGTGCAAAAATAACAAGACGAACATGACAAACCCGAAATAATGCAGGAACCGCCAAAATTTCGCATATTTTGTCATAGTATAGAGGGACGTGCCCAGGATTGCCAGCAATAAATAAAACCCGATCGTCCCCAGCGCGACCAGCGTCGTCCGAAAAAATGAGGCAAACGGGATAAGGATATCCGCGAAACCCATATTCAGGAATGAATCGAAAAATAATGACCCGACATGCAAGAGCACGGCGACCAGCAGCATTGACCCGATAGCCCGGTGTATGGACCAGGCCGTAGCCGGAGAAAAAAAACGGAACATCAGGCCGGTAGTGATGGAAATGCCGATGATCGTTGTCAGCGCCAGTAATATAAAGGACGAAATGCCGGCGGCCCGCGTCACGACCCAGGGCCAGGGGAATGAGGCGGAAACAGTGGCGGGCTGGATTTGATCCGTATCCGTCACTGCAGCCGTCTGTGGGGACTGATCGGTGTCGGTGGTAACTGTCGGCGTATTTGTCTCCAGCGGCGATCGTTCCGGAGGCATTATTTCTGTGATATTGTCTTCACGCTGGCCCTCCTCCTCATGTTCAATTTCATTTTCCTCACGTTCAGCCAGCGTGACGCCGGCTGCAGCCGTCCGAACAGGGTGATTGGCGGCGTACAACCGAACCGGCAAAAAAAAGATCACCAGCAGTAAAAATAATGTATATATTTTTTTCATAACCTGTTCAGTAAACCTTGCATACGTTTTGTGACGATTGTAGAGCCGTCAGTTTTTATGAGCAATGCGCCGGCTTCCGGAAATCGACCGAACCATGGCAACCCGGATTTTTCACCGAGAATCAGGATAGTTTTCGCCATGACGTCCACATCCAGCACTCGTTGAGCCAGGACTGTGACCTCGACAATCTCCGTCTGGGCCGGCCGGCTTGTCCGCGGATCAATAATATGGTGCCAGGGCTGTCCGCCGCGCACGCCGCGACGTTTAGTAATACCAGACGTGGCAATGCCCCACCGGCCCGGGAGGGGGCGTAGCTGAAATATATCCTTATCCAAATGTAAAGGATCCTGGACGCCGACCGGCCACGGCTGGCCATCGTCATCTTCACCCGAGACGACAATATCACCGCCCAGCGACCACCAATAATCTTTGGAAACGCTATCCAATAAGGGAATCAAGCGGTCCAATAAATACCCTTTGCCGATCCCGCCCAGGTCAAGCATGGTTCCGGGAGGGAGCACGACTGACCTGTTTTGTTCGTCTAGCTCTACAGCCGCGAAAGAGGCGGACGGCGGCGCAATCAGGGAGCCGGGCGCTTCTGAATCGGCTGATAGCCGATCAAATGAATCGCCATATCCGGCGGCCATCAGTGCCTGCCCGATCGTCGGGTCGATTATCCCCTCCGTCATATACCACGCGTCACGCGCGGCCACAAGCACTGACATCAGTTCCTCACTGACAACCACTACCTGTCCGGCATTGGCATTGAGCAAGGACAGCTCCGAATCCTTACGAAAACGGGAAAATTTTGCCTCAAAATCACTTACCCGCTGGCGTATCGCGCCACACAGTACTCGGGCGACATCCGGTTCGGCACGGAAACCGCCTTCTACGGTAGTCCCCAGGGCATGAAAGGCGTCGGTCACTAATTGCATATTCTGTCCGGTAAAAATATTATGACATCATGGTGCGCGGCCGCGTCTGTTGGACCGGTAGCGGCTGGGCAGTTTCCGGCGGCGGCACAGAAACGGTCGGCGTCTGTTGGTTATCCGGCATCTGTCCGGTAGTTGCCGGTACGGTCTGCGATGCGTCAACAGGCAACGCCGCCGTGTCTGCACGCTTCTTCTGCTCACTACGGAATATCACGCCAAATAATACCGCAGCGGCGACGCCCCATCCGACAAATACCAATTTGGGGATGGGCGTGCCCCGCTCAATAAATTCCTGTGACCCGACCCCGAAGCGTTCAGTCCTGATGAGGCCTTTCGGCAGGCCCAGACCGACGAGGTGGCCGGTCATCGCCTTCATGAACGGCGGCGGCCCGCACAGAAAAACCGACCGGCTGCCGATGCCGCCCGGAACTGCCTTTGACAAAACATCGGCCGTAATCCGGCCAGGAACACGCCGATCGAGGGAATCAGGCACTGCCCCATCGCTGACGGCATACACGACGGTCAGACGGGAATTTTTCTGCTGCCAAGAGTCCAGCTCCTGCATATACGGCGCATCATCCATTGACCGGACGCTGTATACAAGCGTCAGGTCATTATCCAGCTTCAAGTCGGTAGCCGTCTTGATCATGCTGAGAAAAGGCGTCACGCCGATCCCGCCGGCGATGAACACGGCCGAACGGTCACGAACCGGGTCGAACGTGAATTGGCCGAACGGGCCGGTCACAAACACCGGATCACCGGCTTGCAGCCGGCTCATAGCCCGGGTATATGATCCGTGCATCCGAATGCCGAACCGCCAATCGGAAAGGTCGGTTGGTGCGCTAACAATGGAAAACGACCGAGCGCCCCTGATGCGGTGCTGCATGGGAAAACTCAGGGTCGCGTACTGGCCTGGTAAAAATTCCGGAAACGTATTGCCATCCGGTCGGGCTATGGCCAGTTCGATGACGGTGGGCGATAATCGCTTTATGGTAGTGATGACAGCTTTATAACGTGGAATCATGCTGCATTATGATAACGTTTAGCGGTTCACTTATACTACGCATAGTATACCAATATCAATACATAAATAATATTAGCCATCAATCTGTAATTCATATTCACGGAAAATTCAAACCTCTGTACTATACTAAAAACAATCATTAATCAGCTTAATACGAATACCATGTTTTACCTGCGTTACCTGTGGGCGGAACTGACCCGCCGGTGGGGGAAAACCCTCACCATCTCTTTGGGTCTGGCCATGGCCAGCGCGGTCATTATCGTGATCATCTCGGTGTCCCAGAGCCTGTCAACGGCCCAGGATACGGTGCTGAACCCGCTCCAAAATGTCGGGACAGACATCATGGTCAGCCGGACCGTAGCCATGGGCGATATCGGGTCGCTCGATGACGCCACCCGCCAGGAAGCGATGGCCGATAACCGGATCACCACGGACTTTTCAAAACTCGGCGAGCCGGGCGATGCCTTTTCGTATGACACGTTCTTGCCGGGCAGTATGCTGACCTTTGATGTATCGGCTACGGACCAGATTGACCAGTCATTGGTCAAAGACTATGCCGGCGGTTTAATCCTCAACGTCGTGCATCAGGAAGGGACCATCCCGAAACTGGCGGCCGAGATCGAAACTGGCGGCCAACGGATCGGTTTCAGCCAGACATTTGAAATGAGTGACACAGATCGCCAGGCTTTTGCGGACGCCCAGGCGAAAGCGATGGCGGATCTGAAAGCCAAAGGAATAGACCCAAACTCTGAAGAAGGCAGGGAAGCCCTCCGTGATGCGCTGCCTCGGCCAAGCACGACGGTAAGCGGCGAAGTGGAGGTGCCTAAGGAAATAATCCGCCAGGAAATCGGCTCATTCACCACTGATACCTCAACGAACAATTATACTCTGGCCGGCGTAGATACGAGCAAAACGAACATTGGCCTGATCCTGCCTGACCAGATCGTGGAAGGCCAGTACCTGCACAATGCCAATGAAGTGGTGGCCACGCGCGCTTTCGCCCAGAAAAAAAATTATAGCCTGAACGGCACGATCAAAATCGGCGATAAGGATTTCACGCTCGTCGGAATTGTGGACCCAAAGCTGTATTCCATGACAGCCGACCTGTACGTTTCTCTGGCCGATGCCCAGCAGCTGGCCGGCCGGGACGGTAAAATCAACGTCCTGCTGGTGAAAGCGACAGGCGCGGATAACGTCACCGCCGCCGGCGAAAACGTCGCCGCCCTATTTACCGGCGCGGAAGTCACCGATGCCAGCGACACGGCCGACCAGGTGACGGGCAGCCTGGTCAACGCCGCCAACCTGACCAATAAGTTCATCGGCGTCACCAGCATTATCGTCATTGCCGCCGCTTTCATTATCGTCAGCCTCTTGACCATCCTCTCGGTCAATAAGCGAATCAGGGAAATTGGCACGTTGAAGGCAATCGGCTGGGGTAATGCACGAATTATCCGCCAAATCATTTCTGAAAATATCGTTCTGGGCGTGCTGGGGGCCGTGCTGGCGATTGGCCTGGCCTTTGGCACCATCGCCATCCTGAACCACTCTAACATCTCGCTCTCCGCAACAGTCGCCAATGCCGACGCCGGCAATATTTTTGGGATGGCCCGGAGGGCATTTGGGGGCGAACAAAGCACGGCGGTGACCGGAACCACCACCAGTGTTCCTCTCCATATAAACTTTTCCTATCTGGTACTAGGTATCGGTTCGGCTGTAGCCATACTCGGCGCCATAGTGGCCGGAGCATTGGCGGCCATTAAAGCCTCAAAAATGAAACCGCAGGAAGCGTTTCGGAACCTTGAATAATTAAAAAATCAAAACTATGGACACGCAGCCAATCATTATCACTAAAGACGTCACAAAACGCTACCGTCAGGGGGACAAAACGATTAACGCGGCCAATGGCATTACCCTGTCTGTCAACAAAGGCGATTTCCTAGCCATCATTGGGCCGTCAGGATCAGGGAAAAGTACCCTACTCCAACTCATCGGCGGCCTTGACCGTCCGACCAGCGGCGAAATCAAGATTAATGGGGTGGACATCACTAAAATCAGTGATAGCAAATTAACTGAAGTACGGCGTAACCAGATGGGGTTCATTTTCCAGAATTTCAACCTCATCCCGACGCTGACGGCCGAACAGAACGTCGAAGCCGTCATTGCCAAACGTTCGGGCCAGGACCGGGAAAAAGTCCGCGCCGCACTGGGGCAGGTCGGCCTGGAACAACGCGCCCGCCACCTCCCCAGCCTGCTCTCCGGCGGCGAACAGCAACGGGTGGCTATCGCCCGGGCCCTGATCAACGAACCGGACATTATCCTGGCTGACGAACCGACCGGCAACCTGGACAGTACGACCGGTGAAGGGATCGTCGGCCTCCTGAGTGACCTAAACACTAAACAGCACAAGACCGTCATCCTCATTTCCCACTCCGATTATATCAAAAAATACGCCACTAAAACGATCGAAATAAAAGACGGTAAAATTTCGAATTAACCCCACGTATATATCCGCCCTTCTATGAATAAAATCATCGCGAATATATCCGTCATCGCCGTCGTTATTGCCGGGGCGGCATTCTACGGCGGCATGACATTCCAAAAAAATCAGGATTCGTTGTCCGGACTTGCCGGTAGCGCTCTGACAAATAAGCTGGCCAGCCTCGGGCTGACTACACCTGACAACGGACTTGCCGCCCAAAATGTCAATGGCACATTTCAAAACGGACGATTTCCCGGCGGGATAACGGACAGACAATTCGGTGGCGGCATGGTTACCGGAAAAATCATCAGCGCAAACAGTAAAAGCGTAACCGTACAGCAACAAACTGGCGCTACAACTACCGTATACTTTTCAGACATCACTGACATTACCAAATCATCCTCAGGGACTGCCGGCGACCTGTCAAATGGCACCAATATTATGGTCAGCGGGACATCAAATTCGGACGGAAGCGTTACTGCCAGCACCATTCGCATCAACCCCGAAACATTCATGGGCACGACGGGTGCCTCTCCGACATACTGACAGTAACCCCTTGAACAATCAATAAAAAAGGTGTATAAACAAACACTGACGAGACACTTAAGGCCGATCACATATTTATGAAAATCCTCATAGTCGAAGATGAAGAATCCATCCGGGAGGTAATAAAACAGTACCTCCAACGCGATGGTTTTAGCGTGGAAGAGGCCATTAGCGGCGAGGTAGCATTGCTGAAATTCAATTCGACCGTCAATCTGGTCATCCTGGACTTGAACCTGCCGAACCGCGACGGCATCGAGGTGGCCAAGGGGATCCGGAAAAAATCACCGGTTCCGATCATCATGGTCACGGCCAGGACGGAAGAAAACGACGAACTGAAAGGGCTGTCCATCGGCGCCGATGATTACATTAAAAAACCGTTTTCCCCGAAAGTGCTGATGGCCAGGGTCCATGCCCTGCTGAAACGGGCAACCGGACACGTCAGCCAGTCTCTTGACCTGGCCGTCGATGAGGAAAAAATGCTGGTCATAAAAGACGGCCGCACCATACCGATGACAACAACGCAATTCAGGATCATCCAAGCCCTCGTCAGTCGGCCCGGCAAGGTCTTTACCCGGAGCGAGCTGCTGTCGGCTGTGGAGAACGATTCGGGTATGCGGCAGGCGATGGAACGGACCATCGACGCCCACATAAAAACTATCCGCAAACTCATCGGTGATGACCCGCAAAACCCGAAATATATAAAAACGATAATCGGCACCGGCTATAAATTTTCCAATGAATCTTAAACACGCCTACAATACATACCTCAATAAAACCAGCGTCAAAGTAGCCCTGACTATCACGGTGCTGATGGTCGTCCTCTTCGTGTTAATGGACATCCTGGTCATATACCGGGGGCAAAGCACGTTCAACGACATTTACCAGTTCATCGAGGCGCGCGGCGGCAACATACCCAGGGATGACGTGCCGTTTTTTGCGCCGGCGCCGTCACGGTCCTTCCCGTTTGTTATCCAGGGGCCAAACCGCGCCCTGACGGTCAGCCAGCATTTCACCGCCCGGTTCCAGGCGTCCATGATCATCATCGGCATCATCGCGCTGCTCGGCGTCGCGGGCATCGGCTACCTTACCTTCCGCATCATCAAACGGCCCCTCAATAAGCTGAGTAACGGGCTGAAGACCCTCCGCGACAGCCACTACACCCGACGTCTCAAGGAAGACGAGTCCGAAGAGTTCAATGCGGTCATCCGGGAATTCAACAGCTTGGCCGCGGAGCTGCAGCGCGTGGAAGAGCTCCGGCGCAACCTCATCACTGACGCGTCGCATGAATTACGGACGCCGCTCGCCAGCCTCCAGGCGCAACTTGAAGGGATCCAGGACGGGGTGCTGAAAATTGACCCGGAACGGCTGGCCTTACTGCAGACTCAGGTTGCCCGGCTGCATGAACTGACGAACGGCATGCAGGATTACGCCTATCTGCGCAGCCAAGCCCTCCGGCTGCAGCGGACGGCCACCCATCTCCGAGAACTGGTCGATAAGATAACCGCATCCTTCAAAGAAAAAATACAGCATAACAAGATAACCGTACATAATGACGTCCCGGCCGATTATACTATTGATGCTGATCCGGCATTACTGGAAAGAATCTTCAATAACCTGATGGAAAATTCCATCCGTTACTCCCAGGCGACGCACATTACAGTCAGCGCTTCGGGAAAAAATTTTTCATTCTCCGACAACGGCGTCGGCATCCCGCCAGAACACCTGCACAACATCTTTGAACGGTTTTTCCGGCTGGACAAGTCACGCAGCCGGGCGAGCGGGGGGATGGGCCTGGGACTGTCCATCGTGAAAGAAATCGTCGAAGCGCACGGCTGGCACATACAAGCGGAGACACCAGCTGACGGCCATGGCGTAGAATTCAGAGTAACATTTCTACCTGACTCAAAAGTAACGGGACTATAGCGAGAGCGATCCCGTACTAAAATTGAATTTCCATCCAGCACTCCGGCAAAGGGCGGATATTTTTATTTAATTGAAAAAAATCGTTTTATTACATTCACTGATTACTATAAAATATGCTAGTATTACTAATGTAAAATTTAGCAGGAGCGGCAGGAAATAACTAACGGGCTAAATAAAAAATATGGATTATCCAATTGCGGTTAGCCTCGGTGTGTGGTTATGGTATCTATCACTCACAGCTTTTATAGTATTGGTTATTGTCGCGTGTATCCGCCATTTCAATCATCCGCAAAAATCCGCAACCCCGGTTACGCCAACTGATGCCGCTAATGCGCCAAAAAAAAATTCAAAATTACAAAAAGCGATAATCGGTTTAGCAATGCTTGTCGCAATACCTCTCCTGATTGTGGTCATTGCGTCAGTAAATTTATTCACTTTTAAATACCAGCCGTCTGAAACAACGGCCAGAGGCATTGAGCAATACATCATTGGTCAGACTGGCCATAGTTCCGCCGAGGAAGTAATTTCTTGGAAAACATTTTTTGGCAGGGTATATGCTGCGGACTGCGTCTTTTTATCCGAACACAGCCTGGCCAAAACCACAATCGTTAAATCCGCACTAGCCGTTACTGTGGATTCGATTAACGTTCCGCTGTTACGTCTCGGCTGCTCGCCATTTGAAGTAGCGTATTTCAATGCACGAGGGAATTTCCTTGCGAATTGCCCGGGCGATCTCGCCTGCCTGCTTATCGGGGACTATGATTTTGATAAAGTAGATTACATCTACCCCGGAAAACAATAGTAATTTTTCGGATTAAAAAAACTTAAGCACTACTTATGGTATATCTATACACATAATCCGTTTTTTGGATGCTGTAGCCCGATCACACCAAAAAGATTTTACATAATAACCCATATGGTATACTAGTTCCATGAAATACTGGCCGGCCATGACCTATCAAAATATCACCGCCCAAACATCGCTCGCCTTGAGCGCCGCCTCATCGCTGATCTATGAAGTGGTGGCCACCACAGTACTGTTGTTTTATTTTACCAAAAGCAGTTATTCGGTAGCCACGATTCTAGCCGTCTTTTTGTTCGGGCTCGGGCTGGGAGCGGCAGTCATGCATCGGATGCTGTGTAAAATTCGCCAGCGGGAATTGCTCTTTGGCGCGTTCCAGCTGGTAGTAGCCGCCTATGCCATCCTTGTACTGGCAAACCTGGCCGCCATTACACCACACGTGTCCGGATGGAGCGTCGCCACGGCCAGCCTGGCCATTCTCCTGATACCCACCGCCATTCTGGGGGCGGCTTTCCCGCTGGCCACAGCCATGCTCACGAAAAAAAACGGGGAAGTGGCCGGTCTGGCTTATGCGTCTGACCTGGCTGGCGCGATCATCGGATCGCTCCTGGCCGGCTTTATGTTCATTCCGCTGTGGGGTAACCGTGCCGCCGTCCTGTGCGCCGTCGGTTTCAACCTGGCATCAAGCCTGGTCATCCTCCCCCGCCGCTGGAAACTGTTAGGCCTGGTGGCTGCCATCGCCCTTGGCGCCAGCGTACTCCTGACCACTCCGTTCGACAACCGCATATCCATTTTCTCCACCGGATCGGGGGTTCCGGCCGGATACCAATTCTACGGCAACTCGCCGTACGGCCTGGTGACGGTCAAGGATTCAGTCCTGTCGATTGACAACCGGGTTCAATGTTCGTTTGCCAACACCGCAGCAAACAGCGAACAAATCACCGAGTTCATCATGGCGAAAGCCGCGATCGAACCGCTCGGTGACGGCGCTCACCGCACGCTGAATATCGGATTGGGCTGCGGTGGTACGCTGTCGGCCATAACCGGCTTCCAAAATATCCAGGCGGACGTGGTGGAAATAAACCCGGCGGTAGTCACGGCGAACAGGGAATTTTCGAATATATTGGACCATCCGCGCGTCACGCTCGTCATTGACGACGGACTCAACTATCTCCGGACCACCGACATTCACTATGATTCTATCATCGTGGACATCGACAACCCGGCCGTTGCGAACTCGTCCGATCTGTATACGGTCGAGGCGTTTGCCATCATGGCCGGTCGACTGAACGAACGGGGCACGTTCGCCTTGTGGGATTACGGCGGGTATTCGGATAACAACCCCCACTACCTCGATATCATCTACTACTCGCTCCATGAGTCCTTCCCGTACATCTACCACCAACAAAGCATATTCCTGGCGTCCAAACAGCCGCTGGCCGGTTCCCCGTACCAGCCAACTACTGATCGGGAAGTTAATACGCTCGACCGGAATACCCTGTCAAAAGTCTTCCTGGACAATGTAAAAATACCGATCTAACGTCCCTGACAGATTCACATCTAATGATATCCTATGCCTGACGTCGTCATCAGTAAAAAATACAACACTCCGCTCGTTTTATTTATCGTCGGCCTGATCCTGACCGGCATCGGAATGCAGTTCCCGTCCGTCCGCCTCCTGCTGACGGACATCGGCTCGGCCGGTTACATCGGCGCTTTCCTGGCCGGCATCCTCTATGGGACAGCCTTTACGTCGAGCCTGGCCACGGTCATTCTGTTCAAGCTGTCACATGACATGAACCCGGTCTGGGCCGCACTCATCGCCGGTCTCGGTACTGGCCTGTACGACTTTGCTGTGTTCGCGCTGTTCAAACGGCAACAGCATCACGGCATGATTGGCGCCCTCAGGGATAAAATTCGTTACCACACCGGAGCGCTGCCGCAATGGCTAACTAATATGCTCGGCCTAATCGTCATCGCCTCACCACTGCCGGACGAACTGTCTGCTGGCCTGCTGAGCTTCACTATCCCCAAAGCCTGGCAATTCGCGTTGATTTCATGGCTGGCCAATACTCTCGGGGCGTTTTTCATCATCTCCATGGGGAGGTAACCGCCTAGATATCGACCTCGGCGACTACGGGATAATGGTCGGAGATGATCGGCCGGTTGATAAAATATGAACGCGCCGACCGCACGGGAAAATTTACGAAAATATAATCGGGCAACCGGTCTGACATGCCGATTTTGTTCAGACGCATTTTAGCAAACCTGTTGGTCATGCTGATCGAGGGCTTCGTGTTTTCAGAGATGAGGGAAAAGTGTTCGGGCAAATGCATGGCGTCGAATTCTCGATTGAAATCGCCGAACAGGAAAGTCGGCCGGTTGTCCAAGACGTCAATCAATTGATCCAGTTGGCGTTTTTGCAATCTGGTTTGCGTGGCGTTTGGCGTATACAGCACATGCGTATTGATAATTTGAAAAGGCTGCCCATTGATGACGATCTGGGCTCGGAGAATGCCCTTTTTCGACGGGAATTCCCAGCTGATCACCGGCATATCATAGGGCAAAAACAAGCCACAGGACAGTGGTAGCCGGGACAAAAAAATGAGTCCGCTACGATTAAACAAACAGGGGCACTGGTCACAGAGCTGATATTCCGGCAGCCATCGTCGGAGCCGCCGGATGTCCTGTCTCAGCCACACCTCCTGACAGGCTACGATATCAAACCGTTCCCGGCTGACCAGATCGGCCAACATGCGCAAACGAGCCACCCGCCGGACGGAAAACGGCCATGGCAAACCCCAGAAATTGAAGGTGGCAATTTTTAGCCTCATGTAATAAAAAGTGTAACGCTACTTTCTACTACGTGCAAATGAGCCCGGACTTGACACATAAGGCAATCAGGCGTACCATGAACCGAAAATAAACAGACGTACACCCCTGCACTTTCCATTGGAGGTTATCATGGCCAACCATCGGACGCCTTTCCGGCTGATACGGAGCAATGGGACGGCGGTATTCAGCGAGTCATTTACCACGGCGCGGGATGCGCAGACGTTCGTGACCGCTCATAAGAGCGAATCCAACCTCATGATCGGCGACCACCTCTTTGGGATACCCACCGAGCTGGTCGTCGGTAACCGATTCAGCGGCCGGCTGGACGAATCCACCTCACGGGCCGTCCTCCGGGTCGGTCTGGACGGTACCATCCACATCGATCACGAACGGCAATAACCCATTGGATGACGTGACACACGAGCAGCCTCCGGGCTACCCCCCATGCCAGACTCGGCGTGGGGGCTTTTTTATTAACCCTTAACTTAAAAAATAGAGTCTGCTATAATGATGTACTCACTTATTAAACCGGGACAATATGTATAAAAAACCATTACTCGCCAGCTTTGTCCATTCGATCATTGTCGTTGCCTATGTGACCGGCGTGGCTACATTCATGATGAATGGTTCAAAAATTTTTGGTGAAAAGGATACGGTTTTCACGTCGATCACCGTCCTCTTGCTTTTCTGCGTTTCGGCGGCCATTGTCGGTTTGCTGGTGCTTGGTCGCCCAGCCTATCTCCTGCTCACGGGCTTGAAACGTGAAGGGGTAGAGTTCTTGTTCTATACCATCGGCTGGCTGGCCCTGGAACTCATCTGTTTTATTGCCGCTCTGCTCATCATAACAAATACATAACCTATGGAAACAAACGACAAAAAACTCTACCGGTCACGGCATCACAAAATGATTGCCGGCGTCTGTGCTGGACTGGCCAGTTATTTCAATATCGACGTGACGATCGTCCGGCTGATTTTCGTGGCCGTGGCCTTGGCGGACGGCATCGGCATCCTGGTCTACCTGGTCCTGGCCATCGTCCTGCCGCTCGAGCCAGAGGGGGCCGCCACCGTGGTCCCGCCGCAATCCAACGGCTGGCTGTCCAGCCGGCGTAATCTCATAGCCATCATCCTGATCATCATCGGCCTGGTCGCTTTAGTAAACCAATTCGCCCCCTGGAAATGGTGGCACTTACATCTCTTCTGGCCGGCCATCCTGGTTATTTTTGGCGTTTATTTAATTATTAAAAAATAATATGGACGAACACAACCAAACGAAACAGGGGGGGACAGATATGCCGCCGGAACCGCAGGCTCCGCCGAAAGAGACAATCAAGGAAATCCACCACCACCATTACCCGGAAAAAGGCCGGTTCCATTTCGGCCGGATCGTCGCCGGCCTGATCATTATTTTTATCGGCGTCGTCTACCTGGCTCAGGCCAACGGCTGGGCCGGCGTCAACCTCAACCTGGACTGGGGCCGGTTATGGCCGCTCATCATCATCTTTGTCGGGCTATCCATGCTCGGTGGACGGGGCTGGATGTCCGGCACTATCGGCATCATCATCACCATCGCCATCCTGGCCATCGCCGCCCTGCTTATCTTCACCCCAGCCAACCAAACCAGCGTCACCACTGACGTCATTACCATCGCCAAAGACGCTAATGCCGCCAGTGCAATTCTCCATGTGAAAGCCGGCGCCGGTACGTTAACCGTCAAGGACGGGGCGGCGGACCTGGTAAACGGCACGCTGGAATCCAATATCACAAAAGCGTCGACAGAAACTTCAACCAACGATGGCGTGCAGACCGCCACCATCAAAGAAGATTCGTACTCCTGGAGCGGCGTCAGCCAAAAAGCCAACAACATGGACCTGGCGCTCAATGAGTCCCTGCCGATCAAGCTGAACCTGGACACCGGAGCGATGAGCATGAACCTGGATCTGAAAAAAATCAATGCCGAAGAAATCACCATCAATACCGGCGCCTCCAGTATGGATTTGGCTCTCGGCGACATCCCGGCACTGGCAAAACTGAACATCGACGCGGGGGCCAGCTCGTTCAACCTCAGCCTGCCTCCCACGCTCGGCGCGAAAATCCACATCGACGCCGGCCTGACCTCAAAAAATTTCCCCAACTTCAATAAAGTAGACGACCAGAACTACGAGACGACGAATTATGCCACTGCTGAGAAAAAAGTGGATATCGACCTGGATATGGGCGTATCAAGTATCAACGTCAGCTGGCGGTAACGAACCATTGGCCAAATTGTTAGTATAAAACAAAACCCCCACACCTTAAGGTGTGGGGGTTTGTATTATCTTACGGAAGAATTACCATGAGCTAGAGCCACCCTGTCCGCCGCCGAAATTACCTCGGCCACGGCCGCCGCCAAATCCGCCTGTGCGTTTTGGGCGATCGGTCATCGGACGCGCCTCGTTGACTACGAGGGCCCGACCGGCCATTTCCTGGCCGTTGAACATCTCAATGGCTTTTGTCGCTTCTTCGTCAGACGCCATCTCCACGAAGCCGAAGCCCTTGGAGCGACCTGACATACGATCCATGATCACCTGCGCTGATGCAACGGTGCCCGCTTGGGCAAATTGATCGCGCAACTGGTCGTCCGTAACATTGTAGGAAAGGTTTCCTACGTACAACTTCTTTGCCATGTCATTATAAAATGACTTTGTTAAATGTGTCCCTTATTTAGGCAGACCTTTGCCTCTAATGTTACGAACACATTAGATACCCCTAAAAAGATTCACGGGTATATACTAACAGAACGCCGTTTCCCTGTCAATGGATACTGGGTCGGCCCAATATGGCAGAATACTCGGGATCTGATACAATATTAATATGCATCGCTTTCACTGTCTTATGTGACATTATATATGATAAAAAAATTACTGATTAGCGTCACCGGCCATACTCGCCATGACTGGAAAAATAAATTACGTGAAATTTCCAAATACCACCTCAAGGAAATTGCCCTTTTTTTAGAAGCATTCCCGCCGAAAGAACGCACCGGACTGTTGCCGGCTTTAGAGGCCAGCGAAGTACAGGCAATCCCCCTGGTCCATTTACGTGACGACACTAGCCGGGAGGAAATAAAAATGCTCAAAAAAAGGTTTAAAACTAAATTTTTTACTATACATGAAAGCCATTTCTCTAAAAAAATTCTTTCCCGTTGGCGAGGCTTCCATAAATATCTCTGTTTAGAAATGAATGCAGACAATAGTGTCGCCTCTTCAGTACACGTAGATGCCATAGGCGGCTTTTGTATTGATTGTGCCCATTTTAAAATCGAAGTATCTAAACAGGATGATGAATACCGGTATATCATTGAACATTTAAAAAAATCACCCGCCATCTGCAATCATATCAGCGGATATTCGTATGCACGGAACAAAGACGTGCACACCCCTCATCAAATTAGAAACTTTAACTATTTAACAACCCTGCCAAAAAGCCTTTTTGGTCGTATTCTGGCCATTGAAATATACAATTCGATTACAGATCAGCTGACTTATGCGCAATATATTAAAAAAAATCTCGGTCAATACCTTGATTGCAAAATTATTTAACTTTTAATATATAATAATTAATAAATATCTATATGTCTATGCTCGTAGACTGGGAGCGCAACGTCGTCGATGAGGACGACATGCTCAACTATTTTTCCTACAAGGAAAAAATGGAAAAATTTTACCCCCTGATGCAAAAAGCGCACGACACACACCAAAAACAGCGGATGGAAGTGAAAGTTAAGGGGCGCACCTACGAATTTGTCGTGGATAAGGACGGGACGGGCAGCTTGCGGAAGAAGCCCATCACCTCGAACTGGTTCTAACCCCTTGACAGAGTGCCAAAATTACGATAGGGTATCAGATTAACTTTAGCCTATGAATAAGCCGGAAATATCGCCAGCAATCAGCGAGCTGATCAAGGTTTTCCAGGACCAGCGCGGTTTTGACGCGTTCAAAACAGCAAAAGAGGATCCCCGGATAAAAACCCATGAAACCGTGGCAAAAGCGGCCTTTATGTATGAAAAAGTGCGCAATGCCATTGATTACCAGGAGGAACACCTGATCAGAAAAAATTCCATCGCCCGCATGCTGAAGCGCCGCATCCTCATGCGTGAACGCGGCACCAATATTGCCGAACCGCTCATCCGTGAGCTGATCCGGGCCGGATACCTAAAAAATGATTATTTCCCGGTAGCGCGCATCCCAGACATCGAGCGAATTATTAACAAATACGTTTTACTGACGAAACTTTCAAGCGAGCAGCAGTTGGATTACAAATCCAGGCAGCGACTGTTCAAATGGATTATTTCCGTCGCATCATTCGAACTGGAAGAATACTTGAACCCGTCTATCAAGGATGATGCCTTAGTAGAATGCATGTACAAGGTTATCCGGCCCCAAATTGACATCTCGGAAGAGATCCCAAACCAGGAGGACCAGGATATCCAGATATATATCGCTATCCATAAGGCGCTCATCAAGTCAGATGCCAGCATGCTCCGGTACCACCTGATCCATTATTACGCGCCGGGCTGGCGGTATGCCACCACCGCGGAAATACCGACGTATGCCACGTATTTACCGGGTCTCGTCAACCATATAGAGCAGCAGATCAACAACCTGACAGCGGACCGGTTATTCCGCTATGTCCGGAGATTTGCTCCAATTTTCATCACGTTGAGGGATGTTCTCAATGAACATGCAGAACACATGGACCAGGTACTGGCCGATCCGAAAAAATTTGATATCGCTATTCGCCAGGCAATTGACAAAAGGTACCGCGATGCCAGCACGCGCCTATCCCGCGGAGTCGTCCGCAGTATCATCTACATCTTTCTGACCAAAACGATCATGGCGTTCTTATTGGAGTTGCCATATGAAGCAGTCTTCCTGCATACGGTCAAAATTACCCCGTTAGCCATAAATGTCATTTTCCATCCGATATTGATGTTCCTCATCGCCACGTCCATCCGCGTCCCGGCCGCTGAAAATACCACCCGCATTACCCTGGGCATCAATGAAGTGGTATATAACCCGCCGGAGAGGGAAATCCTCGGCACCCGAGAAGAACGGATCCGGACCAGCGGCGTCTTGAACGCGGTATTCACGGCATTCTACGGCCTGGCCTTCATCATTACCTTTGGCGGCATCATCTGGCTGCTAAAAAGCCTGCAATTCAGCATCGTCAGCGCGTTCCTGTTCCTGTTCTTCCTGTCAGTCATCAGCTTTTTTGGCCTGCGACTGCGGCACAATGCCATGGAGATGGTCATGGTCAATAAACGGCAGGGAGCCGGCGCCATCCTGTTTGAATTTTTTGCCTTGCCCGTCCTGCGCGCCGGGCGCTGGATATCCGGCAAGACCAGCCAGATCAATGTGTTCCTCTTTATCCTCGACTTCATTATTGAAGCCCCTTTTAAAGTGCTGATAGAAACTGTGGAGGACTGGGTGAGTTTCCAGCGGGCAAAAAAAGACGAAATCATATAATTCATTAGGTTTTCTTCACCTAACTTAACAACCGGACCAGCAATGCGGCTGGTTGTAATTTTTTAAGTCATCTGGCGATTCCATTGGACAGAACGCGTACTTTCTGCTATAATGAAAATCGTTAATTTTGTGAGAGATGAGGGAGTAGTAAGTTACCCGCAAAATTAGCCTTTGGTTAGGGCAATTTCATCAAACGAGTGAATTTTTTCTCCAAGGGCAGCAAAAAACAAAAACTAACGCTGTTTGGGGGTAAGAAGGGAAATAGTGTCGATTGGTTTACCCTGCCAAAACTTCTCACGATCAAAAAAGTTTGTGAGCTTCTTGAAGTGCACCCGAATACGCTGAGAAATTGGGACATCTCAGGAAAACTACCAGCCGTCCGGGTAGGCGCCCGAAAAGACCGCCGGTACGAACGGGACACCATCAAGAGAATGTATGAATCGCTCCACCCAGTTGCCCCGCTGGCCCATGCCCCGCACACCCAACTGCCGGCTCCCAGCGACGGCGGGAAATACGTCCTCAAGCCGGGGCTCTCTGCCACCAAAGTTAAGCTTCTCCTGATCAGCAAGAAATTCACCTTCTTCGTCTACTCCACGACCATCGTGGCGTTTACGTTTGTTGTCGTCCAGATGTTCTTCTTTGCCCACGTTTTTGTCGTTCAGGCGGAAGTGGCCCAGGTCACGCCAAAAATACTCAAACTCGCGCCGTCATCCGCCACTGGCTGGGAAAACCCGAACAATGCCCAGCAGCTCGACGTCATCAGTTCGGGTGAAATCAACCAGTTTACCCCAAAAAATTCCGCCACCTATGTGAACCGGCCGGTCGTGGTCAAAGGCGAGGAGACTACCGTCCCGTCATTGGCCCAGATGCCGACCGAAGAACCGTCGCTCATCCCGCCTACCAACGCCCCGCTGACAAATTCTGCCCCTTTTACCAATACGGCTGCCACCAATACTGCCGCAGCCCTGAGCACCACCAACCCCGATTTAGAACTCGGCGGGTTTACCGTACCGGGCGAAATTTCCCCGGACAGTGTCATCAATGATGCCACGCTGGACATCTCCTTTGGCGGACAAACCTATCCGGACAACGAGGATGTCGTTACCTTTTCCTATTCAATGGACGGCGGAACCAGCTGGCAACCCCTTGACTCGTTTGCCATGACGGCTACGGTCAGCAATGCCACTCATGACGGCTATTGGCAATACCCGTTGGCCGATAAAATCGCCTCCCTCCAAAACCTCGACTCTTTCCGTATAAAAATAAATTATAATGCGGTACCCGGTCCGCAGGAAGCCGCCGCCTACGTCGACGGCGTCATCCTCAACCTGACTATCACCGAGCCGCCTAGCGAATCAACGGTCCAGCAGCTGGACCAAAGCGTAACGCTGGACAAGCAGGATTTCACCGCTGAGGAAGCACCGACGCTGAATGTAGAAGTGGAAAAGAAGTCAAAACTGGCCTTCCTGGGGGCCAAGCCCACCACCCGGGAGGTAAAATCCCTGACCATTACCAGCCCGACCGGCGAGACTACAGAAGTGGACGCGGCCGGTACTGCCACGACGGAAAAAAACACGACTACGGCTGAGTACCAAATCGACCTCAAGGAACTCTCCGCGCCCGGCGCCTACACTATCACCACGACGATCGAACAAAACGGGTATATCCGTGAAGTGACGGAAACGTTCGTCTGGGGCGCCCTGGCCATGAATACGGACAAGTCGCTGTACCAACAGGGCGACACCGCCCATTTCTCCATCGGTGCCGTTGATGACCGAGGCCAAACCGTCTGCAATGCCGACATGGACATCACTATCACCGATCCACAGGGTAAAAAAAGCATCCTCTCCACCGCCAATGGGGGCGTTACGGTCACGGATTATTGCCACCAGAAAGAACTGTACCAGGGGCCTGACTATACCGGTGACTTTGCCATCAATCAAACCGGCGCCTATACCATCGATCTGCGGGCTACGGTGAACGGCAATGTACGTACGCTGTCGGATGCGTTTACTGCGGAGAATAAACCTGAATTCATGCTGCGGCGCGACGGCCCGACCCGGGTATTCCCGGTAGTCGAACAACCGATGACCCTGACCGTCACCGTCGCCCAGGATTTCCAGGGCATTATCAGGGAATTCGTTCCGGCTGAATACACGGTCAGGCCGGAAAACGGCGGCTACGAACAGCCGTTTGACCTGGGCGGAACGATCGCCCGGACCATCGTCTGGGACGTGAACCTGAAGGCAGGCAGTACAGTGACGCTGAAATACTTTTTCAAGGCCCCGGACAAAAGCCCGGCCCTGTTCTTCCTGGGCCCGGCCCGAGTCGGCGACTGGGAAGAACTGCGCGCCTGGCAGCAGGCCATCGATCCGGCGTACATGTTCCTCCTGGCCACCTCGTCATCAGCCGCTACCGGATGGACCAACCAGACCACCTACGACGGCGCCAGCGCCAGATTCCTCCGGGCCGCGGCGACGTACAGCGGAACTGGCGGGGCGGCCACGCATACGCCGACAGTGACCGGCGCCACGGTGGCCACCACTAATGACGGTCTTGATACCGCGACATGCTCATTGCGCTGCTCATCAAGGGCGTCATATGGCCACACCCATACCACGACCGCCCCCACTGCCGGAGCGGCTAACAACGATCCGGCGTACTACTCTTTTTACCTGTGGAAAAGCAACGCTCAAAACCCGACCACCATCCCGCAAAACACGTTCATGTTTTCCACCACCGCCCAGAGCGGCAGTTGGACGCAGTTCAGCGCGGCCAACGACCGACTGGTCAAGCTCACGAATTCGCATACGACGGGAGGCAGTGACACGCATACCCATGCGATGACCTCATGGGGGTCGCTGGCCGCGTCATCCGGCACAATTCTCGTGGGGCTGGTTGTTTTAGACACGCCACCCAACCTAGCTGGCGCCTCCCACACCCACACCGCGCCCGGCAACTCCACCTCTGACAGTAAGACCTCGCTACCGCCGTACGTCACGACCCGCATTTACCAGCAGACCAACGCCACACCGCAAACCATCCCGCAGAACATGGTCGGCATGTTTGACGCCGATCCCGGGACCGGCTGGGACGTGGTGTCTGACGCCAGCCCGTACCTGAACAATATGGTGCGCGGCCACGCCACCACGGCAGAATCAACCGGCGGGTCTGCCACGCATAACGACACGGCTAGCACCACGTCACCGGCCAACACGACGTCTGACGGATCTTTTGCCATAGGGACCGATGGCGCCGCGGACGACCACACCCACACCGTCACGGCCACCATCACTGCCGGCAGCGACCACACCCCCCCGTACGTGAATTTCGTCCTGGCCAAATGCACCAGCGCCAGCGGCTGCAGCGGATCCAGCACCTACTCCGTCTCCGGCAACGTGTATTCGGACGAGGGGTCCACCCTCATCGGCGGCACGCCCACCGTCCGCCTGCTGGTGAACGGGTCAAACACCGCCTGCGGCGGCGGGGCGTGTACCGCCTCGGTCAGCAGCGGTTCCTATACTATTTCTAACATCACCACGACCAGCGGGGACGTCCTCCTTCTCTACCTGGACACCGCCGGTTCACCGCTAGCCACCACGGTCACCGTGGGCAGCGGTGCGAACCTGACCGGCATAAACCTCTACCAAAACAGTCTCATCGTCCGTCATGAAACCGGCACGTCTGTTACAAACGCCAATATTGCCACTGGCATTGGGTCGTATTCGGACACCGATATACTTGCCAGCGTTTCCACAAATAACCTAACCGTCGCCAACAACACCGAACTCCACATCTGGACCGGCAAGACGTACGACCCGAACGGCACGGTCACCACCCAGGGAACCGGTGACCTGCATGTCGACGACAGCGCCACGGCCTATCTGGACACCGCCACCAGTACCATCAATAACAACATTGCCGTGGATACTGGAGCCACGCTGAATGTCCAGGCTACCACCACGGTGAATGGGGCCGCTGCCGGTGGCGTGACCACGGCCGGCACGCTTAATCATACGGCCGGCACCTTCACCATCGGCAACGGCACAGACGAAGACCTTAATGTCACCGCCGGCACGACCACCCTCAGCGGCGGCAACACCGTGATTAAGGACGACATAAACAACTGCGCCTCCGGCACGCTGAATATCAATACTGGATCAAACGTAGATGCCCTAAGCACTACCGGCATCGTAAATATGGGCAATGGCTGCAGCGCCAGTGCGATACTTAATTTTAACGGCGGCAGCCTGGATGTAGGCCAGCACATGTTCCTTGACGCCGGAACCGTAAATCTCAACGGCGGTACGCATCGTGCGGGGGTAAGCGCCGATGGCATCGTGGAATTTGCCCGCTACGCCAACGGCGGCATGACCCTGAATATGACCGGCGGCGAACTGGTCGGCCGGGCGATCATCGTGTATAACGGGGAAACGCTGACCACCACCACGGTGACTGGTGGGACATTGACAGTAGACGACCTCAACGGTACCGTATCGGCCGCCACATGGTACCAATGGTCAGATGACTCTCCGAAATTCTACAATTTACAATTTAACGATACGGCAAATGCCATTGATGCAAGCAGCCAATTGACCTATTTGAACGGCAGCCTTACCAACAACAGCGCCGCCCTCACCACGAACAGCAAAAACATAACTCTGGAGGGTAATTTCACTAACAATGGCTCCATTACCATAGGGACGAGTACGGTGATATTAGCCGGCACCAGCCAGCAGACGGTCACCGGCACCACCACATTCAGCACCCTGACCGTCACCAATAACTCCGGATCAGATGCCCAGACATCGCCATCGGTTATTTTCGCGGATGGGTACAACTATTCTGTAGGCACCCTCAATGTCACCACCGGCAACGCCAAACTTCGCTTCCCGCAGGGACCGACCTATTCCTTTGCCGTCACCGGTACCCTCAACCTGAATTCATCCGACGCCAACAAGATTTACCTGAGGAGCAACGCTTCCGGCACCCAATGGCGCTTCAATGTCTCCGGCAGCCCGGTAGTGTACGACGTGGACGTGAAGGATTCCAACGCCATCGGCAGCGCCATTGACGCCACTGATGCTACCAACGTCAACAGTACCAACAACACCAACTGGAATTTCGGCGGCACCATCAGCATCGGCGGCACGGCCAACGGTAATGACGCCGCCACCGTAATGGTGGCAATCAACGGCACGCCCCAGGCACAGACCGGCACCATCGGCTCTGGCACCTGGACCATTTCCGGCGTCACCCCCCCGTCAGCCGGGCAAACCATCACCGTGTGGGTGGACAACGTCACCGACGCCAATGAATCGACCGGCATCACGAAATGGGCGTCGGGCAATGTCACCGGTATGGTGCTGAACACCAACGTGGTGACGATCGGCAGCAACCAGAACCAGACCCTGACCGTGACCGAGGCCACCCAGTACACTGGCGCGTCTGATGAGGACGTGATGCACCGGCTGAACAGCACCACCCTGGCGACCGACCTCTTCAGCGCGTACTCAACCGACCAGCTCAGCATCCTGGCTTCCAACGGCCTGACCATCGGCAGTACGCAAATATTGGACACCTATGACCTCAATAACGCCGGCACGCTCACCAGCACCACCACCGCCGCGTACTATATCAGGGGATCGTGGACCAATTCGGGCACGTTTACGTGCGGGACCAGTACGGTCACGTTTGCCTCCCAAGCGACCGGCAAGACCATCAACACCGGCGGTACTGGAGCGACAAAAGATTTTTACAACGTGACATTCGAGGGCACGGGTGGTACCTGGTCACCACTGACCAACACCATGGTCGTGACCAACGACCTGAATATGAACGCCGGTACGCTGAACAATGCCACCGGGACGGCCAATATCCAGGTCAATGGAAACGTTCAATGCGGCACTGGCTGTGGCACCATTACCCTTGGCAGCGGGACATTTACCATGTCCACCTCCGGAGGAGTGACCAGGATGCTGGGCACAAACGCGGCAGTGGCTATTGATTGGATGTTCAATAACTTGACGCTCACCTCCACCTCCGGTGCCAATACGGTCCGGACCAATGCGACTGGTACCGGCAAAATTATCGTCAACGGCAACCTGTCATTGTCGAATTCCGGGACCTCGCTGACGTTTGACAATGAGACGAATGACCGGATCCTGGATATTACCACCCTTAACATCCCGACGAATACCGTTTTTCAGGCATCGTCAACCGCCGCCTTCACCATTGGCGGCAATGTCAATGGCGGTGGCGGCACGTTTACTCCCGGCACCGGCACCGTGACCCTTGATGCCACCACCACCAACCACTGGATCAACTTCGGCTCATCCCTCTACAACCTGGTACTGAACGGCTCCGGTGGCGGATGGTACAATGACCAAAGTAACCTGACCGTCACCAATGACCTGACCGTCACCAATGGCACGCTGTCGTCGGGCGGCTTTAACGTGACAGTGGGCGGCCATGTCCAATGCGGGGCGACCTGCGGTACCATCACGCTAAACAGCGGCACCTTTACCCAGTCAGTCAGCGCGTCAAAAAATTTCGGCACCAATGTCGCCGTGGCCACCAACTGGACGTTCTACAATCTAGCGTTCGTCAACGCGTCGGGCAGCAACAGCATTACCATGAACGGCACCGGCACCGGACAGATTATCGTCAGTAATAATCTGTCCATGACCAACAGCGGCACGGTATTAGTCGTCGACGATAACACGAACGATCGCATTTTCGACATTGCCAATGACGTGTCAATCGGAGCCGGCGTGTCTTTTGAAGCGTCCAGTTCTGCCAGTTTTACCGTCGGCGGATCATGGACGAATGCCGGTCCGTTTGTGCATAACAGCGGGACGATCACGTTTGACGCCGGCACGACCGGCAAGACAATTACTGATGGCGGTTATAATTTTGGCAGCATCACCTTCAACAATGCGGCCGGCGGCTGGAGTTTTGCCGACTCGACGACCTTATCTGGCGACCTGACCATGACCGCCGGGACGCTCTCGGGCACTAATGACATCACGGTCAACGGCGGTGATGCGGCAGGGAACGGCACTATCAACCTGACCGGGGGGACCTTTACCCTAGTCGGGGACGGCAATTTCAGCGGGGCCACCGGCTGGACGTTCTACGACCTGACGTTCGGGTTAGGCGGCCTGTGTTCGGGGGCCGACTACACCACCAATGCCGGCGGGACCGGACAGGTAACTATTACCCACACTTTTGACCAGGGGTCATGCTACTGCGGCGAAACGTGCAGCAGTGTCCATTACCTCAGTGCGGCCTATGGCGGGGTGGCTAAGACATGGGAACTGTCCGGGACAGGCACGCCGGTCTCGTATCTAATCCTAGCAAATAACGACACGGAAAACTCCACTTTTAAGTACACGGGAAGTGGATCAGTAACCGTCTATAGCGGCACGTACCACAACCTGGAGCTGGCCGCCCCCACGGCCCAAACCTACGCCTACTCGGGCGGCAGCATCTACGGCAACCTGTCTATAAACGGCAACACCACGCTGAATGCCGGGTCGGGCTCTGTACATATGAAAGGCACCGGTACCATCGATGCCAATGACGAGTCATTCTATGACTTCTCTGTGGACGGGACCAGCAATACAGTGACCGTCCAAAATACCGGATTGACAATATCTCGGGCGATATCCACAAGCCTCGGGGGTACCCTGACCATTGGTAGTAATCTCACCGTCAGCCATACCGGCGTGATCTTCGCTGTTTACGGGACCATCAATGGCGCCGGCACCCTTAGATTCACCAATACCTCAGCCGGTCCCGGAACCGGTGGGACGGTCAATAGTATCGTCCGCTATGACTCCACCGACGGCAACATCGCCAACACCACTTTCGACGCCCGGACGTACGGAGGTGACGTGGAAGTGTACTCCAACTCCGGCTCGGCCAGGACGGTCACGATGGGTGCCGGCACCCATACCATCAGCGGGAATCTCTCTGCCATTACCGGTAGCAGCCAGAGCGGCACATTCAGCCTGGACAACAGCTCAACAAACCCGTCCGTCACGGCTACCGGAGGCCTCTCGATTACGAAAGGAGGGGCCGCTACGCCGGGAATCATCACCGGTACCGGCACCTGGACGTTTGGGAATAGCGTCAACCTGTCCAACAGCACCTTCACGGCGACGGCCGGGCACACGTTGGTGATGAACAGTACCGGCACCCTGACATCCAATTCACAGGCATTATCCAACCTTACCCTGTCCGGCACTATTACACTGGCCAACGCCACCCATACCGTTGCGAGGAATCTGACTTTATCCGGCACAGTTACGGCCGGCACCTCGACGGTCTCCATGACCGGACAGCAGTACAACCTGGTTGGCGGCGGCAACACGCTCTACAATCTAAACATCAACAACGGCGGATATGACATATATCTGGACACCTCCGATTTAACGCTGTCACACACCCTTTCATTTTCATCATTGGGCGAATTATACCTGAACAGCGGCCGGACGCTCACCATGCAGAGCACCGCGTCATCAACAGGCACCGGATACATAAGCGGTTATAGCAATTCACTGCTCATCTACCAGCCGTCCACCATTAATGTTAATATTGCATTCATAAACGTGCCGGTCCGTTTTGACGCTACCTACAACAATATCACGATTAATGACACCCGCTCATTCAGCGATGCGGTGACTTTATACAATTCCAGCGGCAGCCCCAGGACGATCTATCTCGGCGATGCGGGCGGGCAGACGTTAAACTTCAATTCGTTGACGCTCACCCGCACCAGCGGCGCCCTGACCGTGGACCAAATCACCAATGACCC
>Ga0265297_10001677_pt1 | contig 50362 bp, 56 predicted proteins | sample Munlanlwell13791_FD_192502 | JGI IMG/M metagenome (GOLD analysis project Ga0265297, IMG submission 192502) | Leachate microbial communities from a municipal landfill in Southern Ontario, Canada - Leachate well 137-91 | ecosystem: Engineered > Solid waste > Landfill > Unclassified | place...
TGCTGTTCCGAATAAAGCCGAAAGCGCATATTTTCGGACACATCCACTATAGCTACGGTATCGACTACAAAGGGTCAACTACCTTCGCCAATGTTAGTATCTGTACTGAAGGGTACGCCGCAGATAATCCGCCGATAGTAGTAGATGTATAATCTATCTGCACCTTACGGAACCCCGTCACAACACCCACCGATACCGGGTCACGCCGTCTTTAACGTACTCTATCTCTCCAAAAGGGAAAGTATGTCCCTTCGCGCGGTCAACATAAGCAACTTTAACGCCGGATGCTAATAGCCTACGGCGCACCGCTTCTATGCTAGCTAAGGACCCGGAACCCTTCGCGCCTTCCAGGACTACGGTATCGGGGGACGTGTGGATTACAGAGAGGACGGAAAGGTATGGGTCTTTGTTTGCGTACCCCAATTCCGACCCATATACCCGGATTAGCTGAACCAACGGGGATAGGTGCGCGTATTGCTCTGCCATTTTTTGAAAATTGCTATTGTACGGAAGTGCTAAGTCTACCGCACGGACTGAGAATTGCAAGAAAAGAGCCGGTTCCCCCGGCTCGCTTTCATCTAGTCTTCATCGTCCTCAGAGAAGAAATCGTACTCTTCTCGCAAATACTCAAGTTTCGGGTTGAGCAAATAGCCTTTTTCAGCCCGCTCTTCAATATTGGAAGTCACTCTTTTTGAGGAAGCCACTAAATCTTGGTATCGGATCGGCCACTCAGGATGTTTTTCGTTCCACTCGTCCACGCTATCCATGTCAACCTCCCCTCCGGTAGCCATCGCACGACCTATTTTAGATACCGTACTTTGCCTGACCTTCTCTAAGCTGTCCTCTGCTGATTTGGCGAACCCTGATTCTGCATAGTACCTTTGAAGCTCTGAACTCCCGAAACCGATACTCTGCAAAAACACTTCCATGCCTTTCATGTCTTTTATGTGGTCCCCCTGCCGGGTTGTGGCCCCTTCAGTTCCGAGTCGGTAGGCTTTTACTATATCGCCTATGGCTTTTGGAAGTACCTTCTCTCCGCCTTTTAAAACATCCCCTCTAGCAGCATCGCTAAGACCCTGCCACATATTCAGGAAACTTCCCCCGGTAGGGCCAAGAACCTGTAGCGCGTATGCCGCGCCTTCATCTCGACCTTCCATTTCTTTTAGGGGTTCGCGGAAATAAATATCCTTTAAGTCAAGACGAGTTGATAAGGCTACCGGAGTAGCTTTATCTATGAACCCTCTAGCTAGGCCGTAGCCTACATCCTCGCCAAACCATTTTATTAGGATGGCAGTTAAGTCTCTTTCTAAGTCCGCAGGAATATCGTCATCATCTCCGGCTAGCAGGCTGTACGCTATGCCTATAGTACCCATCATGGGTAAGCCCATAGCCCCAGCAAAAGAGGTCTGCATGAACAGCAACCCCAGAAAAGTTCTTCGGGCCTCTAGTTTTGCTTCCTTAGCTGCCTCCCATGATTTTTCATCGGGGAAGTCTTCTTTCTTAACGGTAGCCAGCATGTCATGTAGCGATTTACCCCAGAGGAACATCATGCCGTGGGTGTACTTCCTAAACTGCATGGATATTCTAGCCAGCGGGCCTCTAAAGATACGCGCGGCTACCTCTGCTGAGTAGTTCAAATGCGCCCGCTCGTTGGCCCATCTTGCGTAATCGATAGCCGCTTCATTTACCCTATTTTTATACACGCGGTCTGACTCACCCTGTTGACGGGGAGTTCGAGCCGTGTCATTTTTTGACAGGATATACGCCGCCGCCAGAGTAACCTCCCGGTTAAACCGTTCGGCATGGTGGAACATAAAACCGCCCTTTTTGGCGATGTCGAACAGGATACTAGAGGTTCCCAACCCATCTTGCGCCACACCAAGCAAGTCAAAAGTCTGAGTTCTGCCTATCGTGCCGTCTTTCTTAAAGGTATCCAGTGCATCATGGATCGCCATTATTTCAGTGGCTTTAGTATAGTCTTTTGCTGCTTCGGCTTTCGCATGTTCCGCCAATAAGTACCCGGTAATAGATATATTGCCGTCCTCGTCTTTTAGTCCACTGAAAGCGGCTTTTAAAAACCAGGATGCGGTTTTATTTAGCGTAGCCATAGTCTTAGCGAACCCGTACCTAGCGCCGATAACAGGCGCGGCTACCCCCGGAGTCTGTACGATATTGACCAACGCGGAAGATACACCGAAACCCATCATGCCGGTAAAGTTCAGCGCGGATAACTTCATGGCCCAACGGTCCATGTCGGTAGTTTGGGTCTTCATCATCGCGTCTACTGACTTCAGCAGTTCATCAATAACGTCAGCGGCTAAAGTTTTATCCTTATCTTGAATACGTTTCGCCCCGGTAACGTGCTTCTCTGTTCGCGCTTTCAGTCTGGCTAGACCCTCTTCAACTTCGTACCCTTCTGAGCCTATTTGACCGATCAGTTTGCCGTCTTTGTCAAACTGATCGCGCACAGCCCCGCCGAACTTATTACGGACGTTTATCGCCTCCTTGTAAACGCCCAGTTTGGCGAAGTCGCTATCTATTTCAGCTTGGTCCATCAGCTTTTCTAGCACCCCAGGTTTAGCTAAGGTATCCCAGCCGTCCTGTAGCATCTGAATAGCCTCTATTCTATTTTCCGCCGCCTTTAAGTAGTTGGAGTTCTCCCACAACTTTTTCATCTCTTGGTGGTCGGTCATGATTTCCGCTATTTCCGCCCCGTACTTCATATTCGCCAACTGCGTTGAAGCATGGTGCATCTTGTCGGAAAACGATTTAAAAGCGTCGGCTTCCGCGCCTTTGACCCCTTTACGGTGCTGCCTAGAATGCCTGATACTTACATCGGGCAGGGTCGATAAGTGGTACTGGTAAATCGCGTCTTGTAGTTGCTGGGTAGCAGGGTCGTTAACATCGAGATGCTGCGCTATTTTGGCCTGAATATCCGCCACGTAGCTATCCGCCGCACCGATAGATCCGAACTGCTCAATGTTTTGTAGCCGCTTTCCTCTGCCTATTAGCTTTCCGCCTTTCTTTTCGAACAGAGCTATCTTGCGGTTTAGAGCCTTTTCAGAATTAAAATGCTCTCTCCAATGCTCTATCTCTCCGTCTTTCTCCATAGTGCCGTAGAACCAGTAATCACCAAAGCGAGTCAACGGCGCGTAGTACCATTGTAGGGAATTATCCTCGAACGCTTTGCGCGTGTTGGCAATCATCTCGCTGCGTAAACGGTGATCTGAGATCGCGTTTTCTATGCGCGTCGTTATTTCCTCTAACTGCTGCTCCATTACATTGGTGTGCTGGTCATTCATCGCCCGGTACAACCTGACAGGCTCATCCCCTAGAGCAGATAATACCGACCGCAATTTAGCGTGTTCGACCTTTCTTTTTTGGTTGGTCGCATTTAACTTAGCATTGGCGCGGTCTGCTATCTGCCTTTGCTCGATCTTTTGGAGTTCCGCTAAAAAGGCGTCCGCTTTAGCTTTATCCAAGAAAGAAGCGCGGTTTCGGATAAACGCCTTGCCCGTAGCTTCTGAGGGCTTTAACCCTAGCGCGATGGCGGCTAGATTAGCCGCGTTTCGATAATTTTCGGACAGGTTAGCTTGGGTATGAACGGTGAAAACCGTAGCCCCGGAACCTTTACCCTCTGAGGATTCTATCCCGCTCCATGCCAGGGATGCGTCAACGTCAACATCGGTAGACTCGTTGATGACTCGGTTTAACCTAGACCGCGTTACGCCATCGAGCTTGTCTTTGGCGTCTACTACGATGCCGTCCGCGTCCCGAATAATATCCATCTTAGCGGTTTCACGTAGCTGGATAGACCTCCCAAGTGCTTTTAGCGTCGGGAGAGGGTTAGCCATAATCTCGATCATGTGATTTACGCCAAGACCGGCCAGCATAATTTTACGGGCGGCGTCCGTAGCATCTTCCATTTTCTCTTTCATCAACTGCATGACCGAGGGCTGGTTATCCCGCCAAAAAGCCTCTTCGTATGTTTCGTCGTCTGCTACGGTTCCGACCCGACTAAACCGGACATCTTCCCCAAAACTAGGCTTCTCATTAGAAGTCAGCTTCGCCTGATTCGGTTCAAACGTAACCGCGTAGCCCGCGTCTTTAATAAAAACGCCGTCGTAGCCTTCAGAAATCAGCTTTTCCCGGAACCGTGCCGCGCCTTCGGAATCGCTGAACTTATTATCCATCGACCAGGAAAACGTCACATACGGCTTTTGAATCGACAGGAAAACCTCTTTTACCTTGTTGCCGTAACCGAGGGCTTCGCCCTTATCCATCGTGAAGAAATGGCCCAATCCGGCGGTGGAGTGGGAAGTAGCCGTCGCCAATCGATTCTTGTCAAACACGGTAAACTCGTTTTGAGAGCCGTGATAGAACTTGATCGGCTGACCGCCGCGTTGCATTTTGCTTTTGCCGAACCACCGATTCCATAGCGAAGAGCGTTCTTCGGGAGCTATCGAAAATTGCGGTTGCGCATCAAGGCTGCCCTCGCTGGACATCTCCCCAAAAAATCTAGCCTCTCCCTTCGCGTAGCGACCCGCTGCACTCATCAAGCTAGTACGCAATAAGTCGTGCATATCCGCTTCGGTGAATGTGCCGATGCTGAATCCTTTTGCCAGACCTCTCGCTACCAAGAACGTTTTGATACGGGTCAGCAAGCGGCGGTACCACGGCGCTTTAGGATTTTCTTCACCTAGCTTGGCGATAACTTCGGCAACAAATTCCTCGCTGCCGACTTCTAAATCCGGGTAGAGGTTCTTGACTCGCGCCCAAGTTCTTTCCGTAGCCGAACCTTTAATCTTGGCTTGATTAGTGATCTGATCTTGCAGCGACCGATAGCCGTCCTCTCCCAGCATCCACTTCAAGTTAAAATGTTCGCCGATTTCGTGTAATACGACCGCATCCAGCCGTTCTTTACCGATGGCTTGCAAGTCGATATAGGCTTTACCGTTGACGTAAACCGCTTCTTCCCCACCGCTTAGTTTCAGTCCTTTAGGCCAACCGGCTTTACCCTGGGTGAAATTCAGTACGTTCGACGCAATCAGGTTTTTGATGCCCGATCCGAACGATTGCAGCAAATGTTCTTCGGCTTCAGCTTGGTTTTGGAATGTGTTTTTGCGAGTTGGTTTTTCCGATTTTGAGTAGCGAATATCAGTGTCTTCTGGTGAGAAGGAGCCTTGATTGCCGATAGCAGATTTGATTTGGTTCGGGGAAAGAGCTATGAAAGAATCGTCATATCTTCTTGCATCTCCTTTTTCAAACTCCGTATTAGGCTCCCCTGTATTAAGGTAGATTATGCCATCTATGCCAAGTTTTAAAAGTTCATTTCGTAAGGCTTCCTGTTTAGCCTTAAGCGTACCTTTATCAATATACGCTATCGCCATCTCGTCTCGGATATTCTTTGCCTGCTCTTTGGTTATATAACCCTCTTCTTGCAGGGAACTTACGGTTTGCCCTGGAACCCCGAAGCCTATGTCGGGTAGCCTCACTAGATTTTCAATTCTTAGGTAAGCGGGGATTACTTTCGGTTCCCCTTCCGCGTACTCTAGGCGCTTAATTATAGATTCGGCCTGCGGTTTTGTACCTAAGTGAAAACCTACGTCACCTTTTTTGAACTCGCTAAAATCAGCTTTAGTTCCGTGATAAACAACCAGCGGTCTGCCTTCCGAATCTACAACCTTAGAATCGCCAAACCATTTCCAAAAGTTCCGAATACCGTCTTCGGTTTGGTGAATAAGTTGTCCGGTACTATTCGTAGTAGGTCGCTCAACGCCGTCTACGTTGATCGTCGCGCCGATACCTTCACGGCTAAATCGCGCTACCGCCTTCAATGGAAACTTCCGTTCAGGGAACAGATGTTCCAAACCCCCGTCTACGAGATAGGCTTTTAAGCCCGGTACGCCAACAATTGTAAGAGGTTTCCCGTCGGGTCCAGTGAAGGTGTAAGCGCAATCGGCCATTAGTGGTTTCCTATTTTGTCTCTTAGTAACTGTACGACATCCGGGTGCGCGAAGATAGCGCCCATTGTCGCTATGAACATCGGGTTTTGAACCGTGCCGAATCGCTTATTCCATTTCTTCTGCACCCTTAGATGGTACTTCTTCCGCTTGGGATGCTCTTTGTGCTTTCTAGCCGGTTCGGTAGTGTATTTTTGCATGTGAGGGGATTCGATTATCCTAACCCCCGAAAACTGCCCTACCACCGCATTGCCAAACATAGCCCCGCCTCCAGTTTATACGAGCTAGTGGTTTCCTAACTCAGTGTCGATAATGAGTACCGCTGCTTTGTCATCGCCCACTAACGCAAGGCGACTTTGCACATCGGCTAGATAACCGATACTCGCGGCCTGTATGCTCAGGAATTTTAACAGAAATTGTGCTGTTGTAGGGTCGGAACTCACTACCGTCGCGTACCATTGCTCGTACTTACGACCGAGTGCTTCTTCGGCTTGATACGCGGTTTCCAAAGCCAAGTCCAAACTGACGATCTTATTGGGGTATCCTGCCAGTGCCGGGATTTCCGCTACACTGCCCCTATCGTTTAGGTAGGTAGCAATATCCTGGTAGTGTTCGAGTTCTTCTTTACTTTCGTTGGCGAAGAACTTAGCCGCGCCGAACAACCCGATGCGTTGACAGTGGTTCGCTAAGTGCTTGTAGAGATGGGAAGCGACAAGCTCTTCGTGAACGGCTTCCTGTAAAATCAACAGTGAGGTATGGGGTAAGAGTGGCTTTAGCATTTGATTTCAAACTCCGAGTTAGGTCTAGCGTCAAGTTCAGAAAGTAGGGTCAGGAAATTATCCTGCACGTAGCGGATTCGCTCCGCGTCAGGGTGTTCGTCAATACGTTGTAGCTGATCGTCCGATAGCTGGCTGAGTTTATTGACTCGGCCTAGCGATTCAAATAATTCGGGTAGCGATTCGCTGGTTTCTACGCGGGAGAAAGGGATTGGTGGTTCTGGTTTTGAATAATGCTCCGCCAGACTATCTTTTATTGCCCCGGATAGTCGTTCCCACGGCCTTTTATACCCGTCTACCCCAAATGCGTCCGCCCAGTTATGCCCTAAACTTGAAACTAACGCTTTGGCGTCGGCGTCTTTCAGGTCGTACCATTTGTCCTTGGCGCGTAAGTCTGGGTATTCATCCAGCACTTTGTCAGGTACGGCTTCCCCTCTATCGACGGCGGATTCAACCTGAAATTTATGCCCGCTTAGAAGAGTCTGCTTAATACCTAACCGCTCGCTTTCCAGTATTGCTTCTAATCTAGTAGCTTCTGGAATCAGCACGTTCTTTAAATAGCTCTCGCCCTCTTTACCCTCTGGAATCGGTTTGCCCTTCAGCCTAGCATTAATACGGTCTTCTAGCGGAATCGCGTTTTTGCCTTTGTCTAAAAAGGCGGCGTATTCAGAGCTAGTCATCTGCCAAGGATGCTCGCCTTTATCTTTTATGCGTTGGTATGCTGATTTCTCCGGCGCTGGATTTTCTTCTACCGCTGACTCTTTATACGCTACCGGCTCATCCCAGTTCTTGCCGCTATCAATTCGCTCTTTGAACTGGTCAAAAGGCATTTCGGTAATCGCGCCCAAGCCCTGCCAACCGGGTTCATAGTTTTCTAGGTACAGAGTCTTAGCTGCCCCTACGTTATCCGGGCCAATAATGACTTTGTGCTCATCGAAAGAACCGTCCTCGTTTTTCTGATCGACGACGTAAACTTTCTGGATGTTTTCGATAGCTTCGGGTGACAACTTCGGTTGGATAAATACGTCTAGCTGATCGCCGTCTTTACCTTTTACACCGGTAAAAAATCCGTAGTGGTCTTTCAGTTCCGGCCACTCAGCCTTACGCTTCGTACCTGCTGGATTCTCGATGCCGATGTTTAAATCCTTGATGGTAATGTATGCTTTTTTCTGCGCGTCCCTGTTTTCGGGTAGCTCTCTATGCCCGTTGAACCGGGAGGCGGCGGATTCTTTAGCCGCTTGCAAGTCAATAGGAAACTCTTCGGTAATCCCGGCTTCCTGCAATTCTTGCGCTTGACTAGCCCATGCTTGGAACTGCTTTTGCTGCGCCGCCAAGGACTGATTCAGGTCTACTCCCGCCGCTTTGTAGAACTCTTGCAATAACTTAGCATTTGTCGCTACGTTCTTGGCGACTCGCTGCCCGGTTAGCGCCTCAAGCAACTTGACACGGTTATCAGTGTTTTGCTTTCCTCTAAGCGCGGATAAATCACCGTTAGGTACGGCGGATACCAGCAATTTACGGGCTTTTTCTTCCGGTGCTTCGGCTACTTCTTGCGGGGTGGTTTGCGCGGTTTGGTCTTCGCTTTTGCCATCTTCTACCTCTGGGGTTTGGGGTTCTAGGATTGTTTCTTCGGTACGCGGAATATCCCGGCTTTCTTGTCCTTCCGGTGAAACTCCTGCGCCACCGCTTGCGAAATCCCGGTCTTCTCCGCTAGTTCCGGCGAGTGGGCTACCGCCGACATCAAGCGGGCTTGCTTCTTGCTTTTCGAGGGCATCTTGGGCCTCCTGTGTAGTAGGTTCTTGCGGGACAACTTCAGCAAGTTCTTTTAACCGAGCGGAAATCGCAGCCGCAGTTTCAAGATTCTTGCCGCTCTTAGCCAACCAATTACGCAACATATTCGCGTCTGTGATATTGGATAGATCAGACTGCCGCTCTTCCGGTATGGTAGGTTCCGGCGTGACTTCTCCGGTATTAAGGTCTACAACCTCATTGACGGGCGGCTCTTCAACAACAGGCTGTTGCTCCGCTACTTTTTGCTCGGCTGCTACTTTTTGAGGTTCTAATACTTTTGACTCCGCTCCAGCGATAACAGCTTTGCCAGCAATACCGGGCTTTCCATCTGGATAAGCGGCTAGTGTCTCCGCAATAACACTGTCACCTACGTCTTGCGCAGCTTCTTCCGGCGATTTCCGTGCTTCGATTTCGGCTCGCATCGCCGCTACAACAGCCATTGGAGAGTCGTTCGGTGTAACAGGTACACCTATTTTAGCGGCTTCTTCCGCCAATGCTGTTGTGACTCTGGTTGGCTCTCTTTCGGTACCAGCCCATGCGTTCTCGAACCGATTTAAGAAATCCTCGGTTTGTTTGGTATCTACTGCGGGTACGCTTAAATCAAGTTCCGTAGCGGTATCGGCAGTTTTCTCTTCGTCGGTACGCAAATCCAGGTCACTAGGTGCGCCAGCGATAATAGGCTCTTGCGGTTGCGTATCTGGTACTTCCGCAAAATCTGGTTCTTGAGGTACGACTTGCTCTTCAGTAGCCGGTGGCGGGAGTTCCTCAGCCCTTTTATCAAATGCCGATACACCACCGCCGACTGCACCACCGCCAATTGCTCCCAGAGCTGCGCTGACTTCGCGTTCGGCCTGCGCTTCTTCGGTGGAGAGGTCTTGATTCCCTCCAAGTTGTTCCAGCGCGGATTGCGCGTATTCGGTTCCCGCTTCGGTTCCCGCACCTTTCAGCGCTTGCTTGCCGATGTGGGCGGCGCGGCTGCCGGTAGCAGATAAGGTATCTTCTCCTATACTTCCTAGAGCTTTTCCTACCGCAGTTTCTTTCACAGCTTTCGGTAAGAACTTACCCGCTAATAATACGTCAGAGGCGGTTTCCAGTCCGGCTGCGGGGATCGCGGTCAGGTACGCTTTGGTTTTATCCTCTTCCCCGGACTCATGCTGCTTTCCGCGCATTTCAGCCGCTTCTTGCAAATAGTTTGGCGCGAACGCACCCAGGATACCGCCTAATCCAGCGGCAACTGCCTTCCCTTGAGGTGGTAAGGGTAAGGCCGCGCCTGCTTTAGCGCCCGCATATCCGCCAGCCAAGCTGACTGGAATCTGCGGTACGACGTTACCAAGCGCGGTTTCTACTGCAGTAAGGGGTTTATCAACAATATCTGATAGAGAGCCGATCTGACTAGGGTTCTCTTTTTGTACGCCTTCCGCGTACTCCCTCACGCCTTTACCGACGTTCTGGAGCGATTCGCTTCCGATGGTTTCGCCAATATCTTCTAAAGGCTGGCCCGCGAAGGCGTTTGCCATGCTAGCGGCAGTGGATTTAGCCGTGGCTACCAGCGGGTTCGGAGTGAGTAATTGAGGCTTTTCCTGTGCTACGGGTTGTGTACTCTCGTACTTAGACAGAATGGAGTCTATACCTCCGGTAGCCGTTGGCAGGAAGCTTTCCGCCGATTGAGGTTCTTCTGCGCTAGTAGAAGGATCGTATTTGGATAGTATTGACTCAATCGACGGCATAGGTATCTCTATTCGCTAACTATAAACTCGCTATATGGTACACCATATTGCCCCTGGAATTGACGATTCACTTCTTCCCTGTCCTCTGGTGACATGGATTGTAGCGTTCCTTGTATACGTTTGGCTAAATTAGCGGCGGTCGCCACATCAGGGTCGTACCCCAGGTCTTTCGCACGTTTTTCGTAATGCTTAATAACATCATCGTTCGTCGTCAATATACCAGAGGGCTTAGGGTTGTTTTTATCCCATTGCGATGCTTGCTTGGTGTCTATTTGGCGCTTTTCGTACTCAAGTTCTTCCGGGGAGCCTTGAATCTTCTGGCCTTTATAGACAGCAGTTCTTGGCTTACTCTTCGCCGCTTCTTCCGCTGCTTTAGTTCTGCGTTCTTCTAGGCCAAGGCGCTCTTGCTTATACCGCTGGTCAGCTTCTTTCGCCATGCGGTTCTGTTCTTGCGTAGCTGCTGTCGCCCGTTCGGTGGAGGCTAATTTCTTCTCCTCCAACCCTAGCGCGGCATCGGCTTGTTTGCCCCTATCCAGCTGCTCCAACAATTGTTGAGCCATTAGTCGGTTACGTTTGATCGTGCCGACATCCGCTACGTTAGTGCTAGCGTCGATAGGTTGAAACGCTTGGCGTACCAAAGCTTCGCGGAAAGCATTTTCTTTGCGCGATTTAGCTTCTTGCGCCAGCGGGGAGACTTCTCCGGGTTGCAACACGTTGCCAGTAATACCCTGAACACTCATCGGTACAACTTCTTTGGTATCGGTATTTTGCTTGATGATCTGACCGTTTGGGCCTTGCACGTAGCGGAAATTACCCCCCTGGCCGCGACTTACGGCTTGGCCTCGTTCTTGCGCGGATTTATCTATCTCAGCCGCGCGTTGCGCTTCGGTTTGACCTTGTGCTAACGGCACGGTAGCCGGTTTTTGACCGAAATCTACTACGGGTTCTTGTGAGCCTACCGTAGCGCCCCCTGTCAAAGCCCCGCCGACAGGGATAGCTTCTGCCTGCTCGGATAGTAGTTTTGGTGGTTCTCCCGCCGTTACCGGTTGTTGGGTAACAGGAGGTGCGACTGATGGTTGCGGTGCTACGGTCGCAGCTTTTCCCGCAGCGGAAGGTTTTGAGCTTGCCACAGTTTGCAATGCTTTCATAGCCAAAGTCGGGTCGCGCATAAACTGTAGCGCTGCCTCTTGCGCTATAGTTCCCGTAGGGCTTGCTTGCCCGGAAGCGATTCTACCCACGTTACGGCCCAGCGCCGCTTCGTTAGCTTGTTGCGCTCCTAGTACGTTTAGTACAGGTGCGGCACTAGCTAATGGCGCTAGTACGGACTTAGCCGCGCCCTTAAACCCACTAATAATACCTTTCCCGGCTTCTGTGGCCCTTGCCCCAATCGAGGCGCTTTCTTTTATTGCCTCTCCAGTATAGGGGTCTATTTTTGGAGGAACGTACTTAGCACTGCCCGCCATCTGTTCGCCCATTGTAGGTTCTACTTTAGGCGGGGTGTATGCCGCCCCCTGCGCCATTTTTTCCGCGAGGGTCGGTTCTACGGAAGGCGCTTTCGGCCCTACGGGTCGGTAGCCCGTTTGCCCTGGGGTATTGTTGAATACCCCGCCTCTCTTCACATTTCCGGTAAACTCTTCAACGGGCTGGGCAGACTGGATAGCGGCTTCCTTAGCCGAGATAGGTATGCTGGTTCTAGCGGACGGAGTGTCAAGACCGACGGCTTTCTCTACCGCTTTCTGGGCTGGCGTAGCGCTAGGAGTAGGACGGGCTGGGGTTATTCCGTCTTTGGTAGGGTCGAAATCGGCCATAATCGTTTACCTCAAATAGTTTATATGTTGTCCAGAACGCTAGACTCGTCCCACAAATTCATCTTTTCTGCCGGTGCAGTCCAGGGTGCCAGCTTAGGCACGGCTCGCATTACGCCCGTTGATACCGGCTGCGTGACGTTACCGATTGCGGATTGCACGTTGTTATCTGCCATTATATTAGGAATAGTCGAAGTAAGCGATGTTCCGCTTTGGTAGGAAGCCGCGTTAGGGGTTTGAAAGCCGCCAGGGGGCTTCATTATGCCGCCTGTTCCGTAACTGGCTTCTTTGTTAGATAGGGGGCCGACGCCTTGCATTTGTTGTGTAAGTTGCCGATTGAGCATATTGTTTGCCGCCCCACCTCCGAGCATCTTATCCCCTGGTTGCTGAGAACCTAAGCTAACGCTCATTTCTGGCAGCTTAGTTTCTTTAGGTGATTGCTCCATCAATCCAAGGTCAGTTGCTCTGGATTGGTAGTAGCCTCCTTCTTGCGTAATCGGCGCGCTACCTACCGCTGGTGCTGTTTTACTCGCCTTATACTGCCCCGACGCTTGTGCTTGGGCCAAGGTTACTTTAGGTACGGTCTGCGGATTGGTGGTCGCTCCTATCTGACTGGTGGGCGGTTTCGGCACCGAGGGTGCTACGGGTTGAACGGGATGGTTATTGTCTAGCATTAGGGTTCTCCTGTTACCATGAGTATCTGTTAATAACGGATACCCCCGTCGGGGCGTCATTAACCCCAGAAGTTAGGGTGGTTTCGGTATTGTTGGTAAAGTATCGATTTAATATGGACATAATATTTATTTGGCTATGGCTATGGGGGAATAGTAGGTCGCGCTAGCTGCTGGAGTCGGCTTATCGATACGGTAGGTCAACAACTCTGCGGTTTCGCCGTGTGCTATAAATGTCCAGTCAACAGGTGGGTTGCTTAGCACTGTGGTTGTGCCACACCCTATGAACTCTTTACTTACCCCAGCATGATTGTAAAGCTCGGGGGTGCTAAAAATAGAGCTTGATTCGGTGTGGTCTATAATAGTTGTAGAGAGTTGGTATCCAGACAACCCAAAAATGTAATCCGTCGCGGGATTGGGGCTCCCGTGCTCCACGAGGTCAGTTCCGCTGGTAGAGTATCCAGTAACTGCGCTATCTATATCGTTTGTACCAGTTACGCCCTTATAGTAGTACGCGACTTTAATATTTGCTGAAAACGTGTCAGATGTTGACCACGGGGCGTAGTCAGCTGTATTCCCTGCTGCCGACTCAGACCCTGTGTAATCCTCGTAGGCCCGTAGAAAAATAGCCTGTTGGTCTTCAAACGAAAAATAAACTAATGAATAATCCTCTGTAGTACTGGTAGCAGCCAAGCTGTAATCATATACGTAGGCTGATATGTCCAGGTTACGAACCGTAGACTCACTGGAAGAGGACACAAAAATATCTACACTACCAACCACAACACCTGAAAAATCCATAGCGAACATAGCGTGGCTAACTGACGATGTAAATGTAGTCGAGTAGTGCGCGTAGCCAGACCCAGAACCGTCCCCTGATGTACTGTCCAGCGCATCATCGTTTAGCCCGGCGTAACTTAAAAACTTAGCTGAGTATGCGGCTAAGTGAGACCTCTCCATCTTTATCCGCATAATATGCGCTGCCCCCGCATCTACGCCGCCAGTATTATGCACCGTCTGTGCCCAGTCGTACCCTGTACCGGTGATGGTGTTTAGGTAGTCCGATACCACTCGCTGAACAAGCACGTCATAAATAGTTGTTATTGTGAATGCGGTATAGTCAGCTAAAAAGTCAATGCGGTATATCCGCTGCCGCCCAACATCGCCGTACTCCGTATAAAGTACTGCGAACTTAAGGCCGTCAGGACTAAAAGCGGTTGTCATATAGTCCGCCGATGTGCCCCCTCCAATAGTGTAAGATGCTACAGTAAGTAACCCCGACGCAGAGGTTATGGTCTGGGTACTTATATTTACGCCGTATAGTTTCAATCTCAACTCATGCGGCCCAGACGAGGGCACGTACCTAAATAGCACTACTAAGGTATGGGTAGCCCCAGGCGTACCAGACAACTCGGGCGGTTTTAGACACACCTGTTCGATAGTATGACCTGTTAGTCCGGCCAGCCCCAGACCAATCATTACCCCGTTGATGTAAAAAGTCTCTTGCCTCGCGTAGGGGTAAACTGCTGGCTTTGACGTCCAACTAACAACCATATCTTTATAATTATGCCAGCTTCCGCCCGTGCCTACAAAACTGCCGGTGTCTATCCGCTGTAGCTGCCCGCCTGCATAATTATCATTGCGGAGTTTGAACTGCCCTTTACTGTAGTAGCGTCTTTCCTTGAAGCGTTGGTAGGGGGGCTGCGCTGGGTTAGTGTAGTAACCGACAGTCCCGTCAGGCTCCATAAGAGTGATATACATCCCACTGGACGACACTATCATAATTCGGTTAGGTCGGGTATCCACTCGAATCCGCACACCTTCAGCGGGGTAAAATTCTTCCATGCTGGACCCGGCGCGGCTGTGGAGCATAAACTGCAATTTTTGTTTAGCCCAGCCGATCCACTTTGAACACTCGGCTGTGTCCCCCTCGTAAATCGTAGCGTGGGCTAAAGAGTCCTGCCAAATGCGCGAGTTTCGAGACACTACGCTGCCTCAGACTGCGCAACCGTAGTATTCAAAGATTGGAGGGTGGCGGAAGCGAGGTTGCCATATGCGCTTGCGATTGCATCCGTTTTCTTCAATTCGAGTTCTGTGTACCCCTGTTCCAAGCGGTAGTAGTTCGACAACGACGCTACGTTGCCTTTGAAAGCCTCGATTCGTGAGTTGACCCATGCAATGTCTTTCTGCAATTCACCTTTATAGACTTCCAGGTTGGCTTGTACGTTTGTTTTGTAAACGTCCAATCCAAGTTTCTTAATTTCAGCTTGTGAAGTGAATTTTTGCAGCGCCACTTTGGAGCTGATTTCATACGCGCCTAATTGGGTGGTGTACTGCCCTAGTCTCGCAGCGTTGGTTTTAACGTCTGCATCCAGAATTTTAGACTGCACTTCTACGCCGATAGTCGCGGCTTTCAATTGGCTTTCATACAGTTGTAGTTTCGCCAACTCACCTTGCAATTTAGCCTTATCACCATCCAGTGCGGCTTTATAGGCTTCAAATGCGGCTAATCGTGCTTGCACGTTAGTTTTGAATACGTCGGCCCGAATGCTGTACTCCTTGATTTTCAGTTCGTCTACTACCGCACGCTTGGCGATAGCATCGACCATCGCGCTGTAGCGTGATACTAGCAATTGCTGAACTTCGACTTGCAGTTTTGCGCCTTCCAGCACTTTGAACTCGACGTTCTTTTGCAGTTCGAGGGCTTGCAATTCGAGTTTATAGCCTTCCAGCCCGGATAACGCGGCTTTCAATTTGACTTCGTACTGCTCGTTCAAGGCTTTCATAACCGCCAAACTGAACTCGCGGCGTGACCGTTCATGCTCGAACAGCACGATCAATTTTTGGGTGATCTGATCGGCTTGTGCATTAGCCTGTTGGATCATGGATAATCCGGTCTGCGCGTATTGCACCGCCAGTCCCCGAACGCTTTGTACTTGGCTAGACGCCAATCCAAGAATAAATTGGAGGTGCTGAACTTCCATTTTACGGCGCTCAACGTAGACTTCTGTTGCTTGCCCAGACAAGGATTTTGCACCTTCCAGCCGCGCTTTGTTCAGCGCCGAAGTAGTTGCCGCAGTCGGAATTAAGAACCCGCGTTTTTCGCTTTGCTCAAATATGGCAGTTTCCGCTGCTTTATATTCGGTTTCTACTCTCGCTCTCGCGCGAGAATACACCGCTGCTTCGAACTGGTCTGGCAGCACTTGTCCGTCCATACCTGCGACCAGTTTTTCGTTCAATTTATCGCGCTGCTCATAATACTCAGGCGCAAACTTTTGAACCCACCCGTCAACTATGTCGTCAATAAATGATTTCATTTCCGGTAAAGCTGCGTCATACTTGGCTTGCCAATAGTTCGCGTAGTTCGTCGCTTCCGGTATTGCTTCTGGCGTGGGGTACGCTTCGTAAACGGGCAGTTCTAACGTCGGCGCAGTTCTCAAAGTCAACGGTGTAATCGACGGAATATTTACATCGGTCATTATCGGCGCGGCTAGTGCGGCCAACTCGTTGTAGATTTCGTCAACGTGCAGGGCGGGATTCGCTTCATTCCAATCCGGCATGACGCTAGAAGGCGCTTGTTGCTCAAACAGCCCTACAGTCGTGATGGTCGGGGAGGCAGGCAGCGCGGGGTTGTCTATGCTATGCAGCGCGACCAGTCCCGGTGCGTCCGGCATAGCCCCGGCGGGGGCTTCGTACACGGGCATCGGTGTTGTATCCGCCGGAACAGCATTGTAATACGCATCAAAATCTTTTGGGTCTAAATTCAGGGAGGAATACCCTATGGTTCCTTTACCCGCGTCTATCGCCGCGATGGCGGAATCCGCGGCGGAGGCGAAATAGTCCGCTCTCCCTACCGCTGTATCAATTAACTCACCGACGGTCGCCATTATTTTACTCTCCTACTGAGGTTGTCAGGCATATACTCGATACCCTGTAATTTTTTAATGCCTTCTACTTTGAACGACCAGTAGCGACCTTTGTTCCCGCGAGCTAATTTTACGCGCCTGCCGGAAAAGGCCGAAGTAAATTCTGGCTGTCCGCTCGCGTCAACGTAGGCAGATACTGTGTAATCGTCGTCCCCGTTCATATACATATAGGGCACATTCTTGGAGTTGAATACACCAAAATCGTATGCTTTACCCCAGGCCATGCCGTTGACCGGCGTTTCTATATCCAAAAGCCCGGACATTTCGTACAGCCCCTCTGAAGTAACGCCGTAATAGGTATTCCCAATTCGAGCTAAATGGCTGAACGGGAAGTTCTGGTAGCGCGATACCCGATTGTTTTTCAGGTTCATCGCTACGGCTTCCGTAAAAACAGCGTTCGACTCGAACTGCGCGATTAGTTGGGCTGAAAATCCTCTGCCTGTTAGCGCAATTCGCTGTAAACCGGATGAAAAGCCGCGCCCTGTAACCTGAATCCCGGTCGAACCGACCCCGGCAATACTAGGTGAGGTCGCAAACCCCCTACCTGTAACTTCCAACTTCTCGGAAGCTTTCAGTGTAGAAGTGAAAGCTGACCCAAAACCACGGCCTAAAACGACTGCTCCGCCAACTGCGATAACCGAACTGGTAAACCCTCGCCCTGCTACGCTGCCGTTAGAACTCGGAATAAAAGTAGCGGCTAAGGTAGTAGCGAATCCGCCGCCAGTAACGTAAGCCGTTTCGTCTGCGGTGAGGGTAATCGTCGCCGCTGATTGCAGAGTAGCGCCTTGGACGACCGCACCGCCGTTTATGCCTGGGGTAGCCGAAAATCCGCGCCCGGATACACTATTCAGCGCCCCCGCAGTCATAGCCGCACTCGCTACCGACGCGAATCCCCTTCCCGCTACGTTGACGTATTGGGGTACGGGAACTCCCGATAGTGTTATCGTCCCTTGAACTGGGGTAAACGTAGCCACGCTATTTGACCTTACGAGTGAGTTTTTCTGGCCGGTATTCTACACCTTGCAGCGCCTTTATTCCTGCAATGGCGAAGTACCAGTACCGGCCTTTGCTACCGCGAGCGAGACGTACTCGCCTGCCACCGAACCCGGAAGTAAAAGTGGGCTGCGCCACGTCATCTACAACAGCGGTTGCGGAGTAATCATCCTCGCCGTTCAGATAAATGTACGGAATATTCTGCGAGTTGAAGGCACTTAAATCATCCTCGTTTAGCGTTATCGTGCCGTTTACCGGCGTTTCTTCGATCAAATCGTATTCGCCGGATAGCTGGTACAGCCCGTCAGATTTGACCCCGTAGTAAGTGTTGGCGATTCGGGTAATGTGCTGGAACGGGTAGTTCTGATAGCGCGACACCGAGTACAAGTTTTCTTCCTGGTTCGCAGGAACGAGGTTCAATACGAACGCTTCCGCGTATTCTGCCGTGAACGTTGATTTCAGGATAGCCGAAGTCGAGAACCCTCTGCCGGTAGTCTGGCTGTATGCGATGCCGGAAACAAATCCCCGGCCTGTAATCGTTGCTTGGTTTATCGCTTGCGCAGTAATCGCAGGCAGCGTTGTAAAAGACCGCCCGATGATTGAAAAACTGGTGGGTGCTACCGCTGTTATCGTGGGTGAGTAGGTGAAACTTCGGCCCGAAATAGCCGCCGCTCCAAATAATTGAGGCGAAGTGGAAAATCCTCTTCCGCTAACGCTAATTTCAAACAGCGCGTCTAGGCTAAGGTCTACGTTCGATGCGAATCCGCGTCCCGTAATGTACGCTGTTTCCGCCGCCGTCAGTGTAACTATAACTGCGGATGCGAACCCTCTACCTTCTACTACCGCTCCGCCATACGCGGCGGGTGAAGTGGCGAACCCTCTGCCGGTTACTGAGTCCGGTTTTATCCCTATCATTGCCAGGGCGGGTGACTGGGTAAAGCCGCGCCCAGTTACGTTTCCGGTAGCTGCTACCCCCACAAGGATGGAGCCTTGCAACCCGGTAAGCGTCAGTTGTCGAATAGCGGGGGTATCCGAGTAGGATACAGGTAAGCTAGGTGTTTGGCCCGTTAGTGTTAACTGCGCCTGTACCGGGGGTGAAAGCTGCGCTGCTAAGACATAATTGGGAGAAGTGAACGAGCTTGTGTACCGGGCTACGCCCTTGGTTATGCGTATACCATCCAAGTACCCATTAAAAAACGAAGCTGGGGAGGTGGAGTTAGCCGCGCCTATAAGGAGCGGTGCCGTACTGTCGAATAAAGAAGCAGTCCCTATTGATTTAGTCGTCTGCTTGGCACCGCTAACGTATAAATCAACACTGGCTCCCGCCTTAACATATGCAATGTGATTCCAAGTGTTAGCCGTAGGAGTTTCAGTGGTAAAACCGCCCAAATCCAATATGGTAGTGCCATTTGTAGAATACGAAAAATACCATTTCTCGGACCCACCGTAGGTGATTGTGAACGCAATATTAGATCTGATTGTAGCCCTCTGACAAATTAACGCGGCGTATGCTCCCGCGCCAGGAACCGATGCAAACTTCGCCCAGAACTCAATAGTAAAATCCCCGGAACCAAAAGCCCAGCCCGCGTTATCAGGCGTAGTGATGTAGTCTCCTGCCCCATCAAATACTAAGCTGCCAGCCCCAACTTTACTATCAACCTTGGTTAAAGCTGCATTACCAAACGCCGTTAGTGCTTTTGGCGCGAGTGATTCATCTGCGAGAGTATCGTCGGCGTTAATAAGCAGGGAAACGTTACTATAGTAGGGATCTGCTACCGTTTCTAACCCGATAGGATTTGGTATTGTGGGGGGAGTGAAAGTAGCGGTGTATCGGGCTACCCCCTTAGTAATCCTTATATCGTCTAAGTACCCGTTGAATGCGGAGGATGTTCTATCCCAGTCAATACCGATAGCTAGTGTTTGCGCCGAATCACCTACTGATACTGCTGCGAAAGACGATACCGCGCCATCTACACCTAAATAGATATTAGTTCCGTCAGAACAGATACAAAAATGGTGCCAGTTTGTATCGGCGGTATGTGCTAAGCTCCTGGAGACTCCGGGGTTAGTAGAATACCCAGTAAAGGATAACGCGGTTGCGGTTAGACTTAATTGGTGTCCGTTGTAATTCCCTCCACCTACTGAAGTTACCTGTGATGACAGGAACATAGTGCCAGACGCGGATGCTCTCTTAAACCACCCCTCTATAGTGAAGGCCGCGGAGCCAAAGTTCCAATCCGCACTGTCAGCTAGTGTGAGATAGTCCCCTGCGCCGTCAAGTGCAAGGGAAGCACCCCCGAATATGCTGTCGGTGGTGCTTATCTTAGCGCCACCGACTACGGTAACAGCTTTTCGACTATTTGACCGGTCCCTTATATCCGTCCCTAGATTCGGGCCATCAAAAGGGAGATGTAAGACTACACTGTCAAAATTAGAGTCACCCGCCACGGTATTCTCGTTACACCGTTTTAAACCAGCCGTTAGTCGGCGCGAATACGGTGAACGTAGACGCTACGGAAGATACGGTAGCCGAACCGCTGGTCGTATCCAGATCAACGTAAAACAGCAGTTTGCTAGTCGAAGCGTCGAACGTGTTCGCCGCTACCGGCTGGACGCAAACCAAATACTTCGCCGTGATCGTAACCGAGGTGCCCCAGGTTACGTCTGCGCTGTCGTAGTAGGTCGTACCCGCGGTAGTCGTATCGTCGATAGCCAGTCCGGTCGCCGCTACACGAGTAGCGCCGTCGCCAGCCGAGATTAGATTGGTGCTAAGATCAGCCGTAGTGGTGTGAGTCGCCGCAGGAGTGTACCCGTTTCCGACCAAGCAGAACATGATATTGCCTGCGGTAGCATCGTCCCACTGTCTATTCGCGTCTGCGAATATCTGCTTTTCAAGCTGGTTGTATTTAGTAACAGTTCCTACAGCCATACGTCACCTAATTAGGAAATGTTGCTCAAAGGGATATTGAATGATTGGATAACGCCTGTTTCACCTACCGCGTAAGTTACTTTCGACATCAAGCAGTCCCCGGAGGTAATACCCACGCTGAAATCCATACGCTTCAAAGCAGTAGAAGAACCGTCAGTATCGGACGCTGAATTAGATACGAACCGGCCCCAGCCAATAGTACCTGCGACTTCGCACACAAACTTCCACTCTTCGGCGGAAGCCTTGTCGATAGCCGCACTACCAGGAGTACCGAATTCCAAACCGTTAGTTGCGGTGCCTGCTGTCCAAGCTCCGCCTGCTAGGGTCACTTTACCTAAGTATGTGCCGGTTACAGCAGCGTCAGGACTGGTAGGTTGCGCTCCGGTGTAAAACTTGATAACGCCGTCGGCCATATCAGATTTCAGAGCGGTTAAGAAGCTGTCGAAGCAGCCTGTTGAATAGCGGAAAGCCATTGTATTTCTCCGTCATAAAGAGGAAAGTTCCGTCATCTCGACGGGATTTATATTTCAAGCCCTGTTAAACGCCGAACCTTCAGCATCGTGTAGAGCCACGTATTTTCGGATACCGTTATGATACATGATGTGCGTGGAAACCACACTACCCATATTCAGGGAAACAGTATCCTCGGTCAATGGAGTAAACGGCAACGCGCTACATACGCCACGAACGGTGTGAATCCGTACCGAGCCATCCGGTAGCTTAACGATAGGCCGACCTGCGACTACGCCGTACTTGGCGAGTTCATCTAAATTACCGTCAACGTAAGCATAAACCGCTTTGTCCGAGCCGATAATCAGGGCTTCTTTCGTCGCTCGCATATCCAGAACGCGGCCTGGAATGATGAAGTAGCCGTTGTCAACGCCGTACAGATGGTACTGATTCGGTTTGCTGAACCATACGATAGTATGGTCATCCATCCGTTCGGTAACGTATAGCCGCGATTGGAAATACTCAATCTTTTCCGCCCGACTAGGAAATGGATTCGCGTTGATCTGCGCGGGGAATATCGGTCGCCCGGTCAAAATGTCGTAAAAAACCTCGCCGCCGACTTCGGTGATATAGACCTCGTTCTCGTACCCGGCTTTATATTCTGGCGTAATCAGGATTTCACCCGGCGCATCGAGTTCTACGGTAACGACCGGTGAAGTCCCGCCTTCCAACCCCGAAGCGTTGATGAAAGTCGTTACGATGTTGTAGAGTCCCGCTGGCCGCGTCCCGCCTGTGACGACGATTTCTGGCTCCTGCGGAACAGGAACAAGAAGATCGGTAACACTATCTTCAAAAATGCTCTTGCCATCGTTAGTAAATAGGTAGCGTTGGAAATCGGTGAACTCGGTTGCGGTAGTCGCTCCGAGGGTAACTAAACTCAAGTCGGGTTCCACTCGCTTTAAGCTACCTTCGGATACCAAGTAGGTTACATCGTCGAGGGTAGTATGCGCGGTAGTAACCGGTACGGTTAGTGCCAATTGGTAGCCGGGGCGAGCGACTAGCCCGCCTGCGTTGGTAATATCAACATCCACCGCGTCTTGCAGTGCGCCATCAGGAATGTCTCGTTCGCTCACAGTATTATATATCCCTAGAAATTTATCGATTATCACTTACGCGCTCCGTAGACCTTCTCGTAGCCCACACAATGAAATCGGCCTCTTATCGTATCGGGATACCATTTTTGTACTCGGACGTTCAAAGAATCAGGTTCCAGTTTTTTAGCGCAAGTTTTAGCCTGTACGCAATGGTTCGTAGAACACTGCTCGAAAATATCTGCCATACCGCCTCCAGTAATTACATTACGATCATTTCGTAGGGAACTTCTGCCTGCCGCTCGCGGATAACCACTGCTGGTAAGCGAGGGCCGAAGCGTTCTTCAAATACTGCCATATCGCGTTCTGATTTTTTAGGGTCGAACGTATCCGCATCGCGTTTCAGAAACGCCAATCCAGTTACGCCGAATACTAAATCAGGGTGCCATATTTCGTCAATTTCGGGGATGTCTCCGTCCGCTTCCAGCAATACCGGGAGTCGAACAACGTCAACGTATGCGGTATCAGCGGCGGTCGGAGTGCCGATAAAGGTCAGCGCCCGAACGAAAATACCTTCGTCATCGCCGGTTCCGGCTTGGGTTTTGTCTACCGCGTAAGCGTAAGGTTTTCCGGCGTACTGAACGCGTCCGCCAAGATACTGTTCGCGACGGCGCATGCTGGTTCTAGCCAGAGTAAAGTTGGTGTTCGATGCGAGGTAAACGGATTTTACGTCCAAGATGCCGCTGGCAAGGGAATACTTGTTATTCCAAGTCAGATCAGCTTTTTGGGTAAAGGGGATAGCAATGTCGTCTTGGACGGTGAGGCTGGCGCGTAATGCGGCGTCTCTTAGCGTGTCATTGATGCAGTCGTTGAGTTCAACATCCGACCAAAGATAAGGAGCGTTCAAGTCATCTAATCGTGACCTCGCTCTGCGGCGAATATCGGCTAGTGTCAACACTATCAAGACCTCAATGAGTTCGTTAATGGTCCGACACTAGGCCGGTGTTCAGATGAACATTTTACAGCAAGTCGTGGTTTTCGTCTGTAGGTTCTACAGCCGACCTGACTTTTTTAACTTTCGCAGGTTTTACGGCAGGTTCTTCTATCGTAAGTTCGACTGCAACAGGTGTTTCTTTTGCGCCAACCAAGCTGCCATCCGGTTTATACCGGTTGCCGTCTTGGACAAACATAGCCCCATCTTCCGGTACTCCGCCGAAAATGGTGCCGAACGCTCTGCTGCGGTCTAAAGTAATTTCTGACATGGTTGCCTCTTATCGATGTTTTGATTTCACACGGGTCATAAAAGGGGTTTCTTCACACGCGTAGCGTGATCCACCGCCATAATTTTCACCTTTTGAGGAATCATACCACAGACCGTCGCCGGTTTGCGTAGAGGCGCAGCCCTCGCGCGTAAACCCGTTTTGCAACGGGTTGTCGGAGGACTCCTGGTCAGCGTCCATATCGCAGGTGCCTGAAATCTTAGCTACCAGGATGTTCATCGCTTAGTTCCGAAAGGTAAAGTTCTTACCGTGTTTTGCGCCAGCAGATTCAGAAGTCGCTTCCTTACGGAAGTTTTCGCCTGAAGTTTTTTGCTGCGCTTGGGCTTCGCCGCGTTTCAAAGATTCGACGCTGGATAAGCCGGATTCAACGCCTGCTTTCAGACCAGAACCGCCGCCGAAGCTACGGGTGTCTTGAGGGTTGTTAGAACCGTTTTGGTTAAAGTCTGCCATTTCAATCTCCTATTAGATTGGTGTGAGCCGGATTACCCGGCTCGAATTTGTATCTTAGAACCAGTCGATTGTTACGTCAACTACGGCTGCACCAGCGATAGTGCCGCCAACAGGTGCAGTGAACGAAATCAATACCGGGCCTAATACTTCAGGAACGGTGCCTGCCGCTGCGGTAGTGGTGTTGGCCGTACCGGTCAAGTCCATAGAACCGTATTTAGGGTTCGTATTTTTCTTGTACTGGTCTTTAAAACCAACAGTGGTGTTGATCGCAGATGGGGTTGCCGCTGTACCGAAATCGATATAGCCAGCGTCGTTTACGTTGCCGGTTACACCCACGCCAATTCTGGCTGGAGTAGTCGTACCGACAAAAGCAGTAGTTACGGAGGCGCTAATATCTTTAACGCGGAATTGGGTGCAGCCTGGAGGCGGCGAGATAGCCCATGCAGGTGCCGCAGAATGCACTACGGAACGAGTATAGGTTACAGTTTTTGGGTCAGTGTAAGCCATGTTAATGTCCTCTTTCTATTCGATTGTCATACTCCGCACATCACTGCGCGGAGTCGTAACCTATTGATTATGCTGCCGAATCCCACTTGACAATTCGGGCGTTTTCTGCCGAAGTATGGCTCAGGCCGAAACCTTCCAGCGCATACCAAGCAATACCGCGACCACGACCGTAATCGTCTGGGATTTTACCGCGAATCTCTTCAGGAACCGCAACACCTTCTGCAACAGTATCGGCACCCATGAAGTAAATCCAGTCAGATTTAGCGTTGTTCCACGCATCGGCTGTACCGGTTGATGGGTTGTATGTGGTTGAGTCATACGCACCGCCAGCAGGAATGTGGGTTTGCTCGATAAAGCGAACACCGCGATAGCGACCGATTTCACCGTTTTTAATCTGAACTAGACCGGTTTCGGTGTAGGTTTGGATACCTTCCAAATCAGATTTCAAAGTGATGAAAGTTGATGGGCGACCGATAGCCAAGTAATCACCGCTTTCATACGCAGGAATGTTGCGCTCTTTCATAAAGGTAGAGATTGGCTCTACGTGACCTTTACCGAAAGCGACGTTGTTGGTAACAGTCGGAACACCGTCAGTACCAGTAGTAATCAGCGAGGTGTTGGTGCCGGAATCAGGCGATACCCACAACGGGGTCAGGTCGAACTGTGCGTGAGCGGCTACGTCAAAGGTTTCGGCAACGTCAATTTTCAAGACCTTGCGGATGATTTCTTTGATCGGTTGCTCGGACAGGTCGTCCAATTTGCCGGAGTAATCAACAGAGTTACCGTACTCGGTCATCTCGCCGGAGTGTTGGGTAACTTTGAAAGAGCCAGAAGGCATTCTTTCAGTTTCGTCGATGGCGCGACCTTTGGTGGTTAGCTTGGTGAATACGTTCCAGTACCACTTATCGCCACGACCTTTGCCAACCAACGGTTTGCCGTCGGAATCATTTTCTTTAACGTCACATAACTGTCTGAATTTTACGACCGGCAGATTTTGCAAACGCAGGTATTCGGACAAGTTAGGTGCCCACAAATAGCCGCCTTCGTCAGCGACAGACCAGATTTGACCACTCATATTTTTTCACCTTCTAATGGGTTAATATCGTTTCTCAACGATGGTTTGTTACTGCTTTCGTTATGCCTGACCACGCTTCTCTTTCATTTGCTGGATAGCATCTGTCCGAGTAGGTTGCTTAGGCGGCGGAGCCGGTTCATTTCTGGCTGACGCACTAGGCATTGCCGGAATACTGCGTTTTGCCGCTTTGCGTTCCGCCATATCAGGAATCATGCCTTCTTCCTCAGCTGGAGCAGCAGGTTCTTCTACCGGTGCTTCGGGTTCAGCCGGAACTTCCGGTTCTGATTCCATTGGCATTTCAGCAGCGGGGACTTCAGCAGGGGATTCGGGATACAAGTCAGCGACAGCTTTTCGCAAAGCGTCAGCCGCGCTCATTCCCTCTTGACGGTACACATCGGATAAAGCCATGACCTTAGTTGCAGGTAATCCGTCTTCGGCTAACTCTGGATGCTTCGCAGCGAGTTCCGTAGCGGTTGCAACGTAGGCTTTGACTTCTTGTTCGGCCTGCACTTCAGACTTAGCGCGGTGGGTATTCTCACGGAAGCGGTGGTCTTGAAGCTGCTTATATAAAGCTTTTGCGGTTTCCAAATCACCGAAGGCCAAGGCTTCGTGATATTGGTCAATCAACTCGTCGTGAGCTGGGCCTTCAGGAGCAGCGTATTCTCCGACTTCTTCCATTTCTGGTTCAGCAGAGGACTCTTCAGCTTCTTCGGAAGGAGCAGCAGGTTCAGGTTCGGACTCCGGCTCCGCAGCGGGTTCGCCTTCAGTCGGTGCTTCCATAGGTGCTTCACCTTCGGATTTTTCTTCCTCGGCAGCAGCTTCTACAACAGCTTCTTCCTGTTTGGCTTCCGCTACGATACCGCCTTCTTCGCCTTCTTCGCCTTCTACTTCAGGTGAAGTCGGTAATTCCTCCGCTGCGGGGGCTTCGGCCTTAGCTTCTGCTACGATACCTTCATCCAGGTCTTTACCTTGATTGCGGTTCGCGCTGCGTTTAGCTGCACGGCGTCTGGCTTTTACGTTTGGGTCGGCATCGTACTTAGGCTTCGGCATTTTTGCCTCGCCTCCGCCTTCTTTCAACTCATCTACATTCATAATAAGTCCTCAAGGGAGGGTTTTCGTCTCACGACGATAAGATACTGCTTCAATACAACATTGTAGCAGCGGTGTCAATTAAATCTATGTTGGGGCATCCCAATAAGTGAATATCCTGCTCAACCTCGGATCGCAGCTATCCGTCCAATCTACCTGTCGCGTGTTGCGCCTAAGCGCGTTGTCCATCGTCTCGTAAACCGAGAACACCAGCCGCTTGTGGAAGGGCCGGATATACCAAAGACCGTCGTGCTTATAGCGAATAGGCTCTACGTCCTCAAACATGAATCGCCCTACGCCGGGGATTTCCAGATCGTGACCGAGTTCTATTTCCGAGATCATCGCGGCAAACATCGCGTTGACGAATAACCTACAAGTGGGTTGCCGCACTCCGGTTATTTGCGCAACCCGCTTTATCATATTCTGGCGGTTGAATACCGGCTTTTTGTCCTTTATCGCCTGAAGGTGCGGGGGTTCGGGCTTTTTAACCCTCCCCCGTTTCTTCTTGGCCTTCGGCTTTAACCGGGCAGGTGGGTTCGGTTCGTGTGGTTCAAGCTCTTTGTAGTTAAACCAGATTGTCATGCCCGGCTTGCTCTTCCAGTTGAATGGTTTCTTCCGCGCTCATACCCGCCGCTTTTGCCTCTTGCAGCCACGCTTGAAATAAATCGGGGATACGGGCCTGCCATTGCAACTCGCGGACACGCTCATAATCAGTAGGACTGACTTGCGCCAATTCTTCCAGTGCGTCAGCGCGGCTTTCTACCGCCCGCAGCATTAGGTAGGAACCCACTTTGTCGTGAGTTAAGAAATGCTCGACGTCAATGCTCAGTGCAACGGCCCTCATCAATGGGTCGTTCGCGTAAATACCTGCGGTATCAGTCATCTAAATAATCTCCTTGCAGCAGTTTTTGTTGGAACACCGAAATCAGCCAGTATACTTCTGCCGCGCTAAGATTTGTTGTCGCGCGGGCATCCAGATTTCCGTGTTTATCCCACCCGATAATGACGAGCGAATTGTATTCATTTTTCGCTTCTTCCAATACCGTATCAGGATTGACAGCCGCGTTTACATCGGGGAAATTAATCACTTTGGTCATGCTTCCCTCTCCAGTCTAGGGGTTTCAATGCCCTTCATTATACCGCCTTTACCCGTAGGAGGCAGCGGCGGAAATCCAGGGCTGGTGTTTTGCACTTCCGGTTCGACAAAAGGTTCTGGATTTTCGACTTCCGAAACGACTGGCGCTTCGTTGTAGTCGATGAATCCAGCAGACTTCAATATCTCGTCGGTCGGTGCTGCGATGCCCGGATTTTGGGCGATAGTGCCTGCGGCCTGAGTCGCTTGGTAAATCGATGTGACGTTTTGAGTCGCCAGCTTGGTTTTTTCGTGATCGGTTTTCGCCAGCAAGAACGCGATATTGGCTTGCATCTCTTGCAAAGCGACGGCCATCTTTTCGGATTCCATCACCAACTTTTGATTTTCCAATTCCAGCTTGGCTTGGCCCAATTCGAAGTCTTGTTGAGCAATTTGGCCTTTGAGCTGCAACTGCTGCATTTGAACTTGCTGCGCGGGGTCGCCTTCTTGCTTTTGCTGTTCTTCGAGTTTTTTAGCTTTCTCGAAGTTGAAGAATCGAGCACCGTTATCATATCCGGCAGCGCCGAAGACTTCTTTAACGACTTCCTCTTCTTCAATAGCTAGCGCGGCTCTTGGCATCAACTGTACGACAGTCGCGATAGCGGTTTGGATTTTTTGCATACGCTGGGTTGGGCTGACCGAACCCATGCCGACGTTCACGGATACCGAGAATTTATGGTTAAAGTATTGTGGCAACACCTTACGCAACTTGGCTTTCTTGGCTGATACCAGCAGCGCGGTCGTGTCGGTTTCATACATCGACTCCAGTTGTACCAGTTGCCGTAGCACTGGCTCAATCCAAGTTTCGGTGAAAGTGCGAAGTTCCATCTCACGAATCTTATTACCCGCTTCAGCCATCAAATTCATACCGGTGGCAGTTTCTTGCAGTCTTCGGTTAGAGTTGACGGTAGAGCCGGTAGTCGAGCCGGTCAAATCGTCCATAGCCAGCGATAATCGATCTTCCTCTTGGTACGCGGAGGCGGTTACGTCCGGTGTGTTCAGCGGTTCAACGTGATTGCTCAACGGGCCGGGTGCGCTGATTCCGATCAATCCGCCGGGGACGTTGCGGCTCAATGCTCGAACATCGACTTGGCTACCGGCGCGGTACAAGTACCTGCGGTTTAAGACCTGCCGCACGTTCTCGTATCTCTGGTTTTTCAACTCGTTGATCGCCCGTTGCATACCGGAAGCCAGTTCTACCGGACCGCTTGGGTACGGCCTATCAGTTTCGATTTCCATTTTGCCGATAATGTAGTCCCGCTTATTATCGGCCCATGGAATCACTTCGCTTAGTTTTACAGGCTCCGACAATAACAGGTTCGCACCAGCGGTGTAATACAGCCAGTCGATGCCGTCTTTGCGGATAATGTTGCGGTGTACCCAGATGATGCGGAAGTTGTTTTCGGCTTCCATCATGTTGGATTTCGGGTCTAACCTGCGAGTACCGGAACGCGCTCTACGGGTCGTATCCAGATTGTCGCGGTTCCCGGCTGAAATCAGTTGTCCTTCGCCCACATCCCTCCATGAAGGTTCTCCGGTACGGGAGTTTTCACCTTCTTCGATCTTACTTTTAACGTCCCCTAAGTACATGGGAATGAGTTCGATAACGTAAGGTGATGAGTTGGCAGGGTCTATCCAATCCGATGCGGGGGAAATGCGTAAATTCTCCGCAGGCACGACACGCACTTGAGGTTTGTCGTCAACTACGATACCGTCGCACTCTTTATACAGCCATGATTGGTGGGAGATGACTGTACCTAGTACAGAAGTTTCTTGAACCCCGCCAAGCACCAATTGATACCACGGAACTGTCTGGCTCAATCGGTAGTTGATGAGCTCTTTCATCAATCGAGCGGCTTCGACTTGCTCTTTGTTGTCCGAATCTTCCGCTTCAATGGCAACAATATCCGAACTGGCGAAGTATGCAGCGGCGGATGACGCTTGAATATCGCGTACCAGTGTCCGTGTTTTCGGCCAAAAATGCCGAGGTCGGTGTTTGTTCGCTTCGGTTAAAACAGGGGAGTCCGGCGCGTGTTCGGAGCGATAGTGGGCGAAGTTACGCGCCCATACCGCCCGTTGGTTGATCTGCAGCCAAGACTCGCTAGATTCGAAGGCGTTTCGTGCCATCTGAACCCAGTCTACGTGAGCCGCGCCGATACCAATAGCTGATTTTGCTGGGGTTCGGCTCATTCCGATGGAGTCTACCGAGTTGACGATAGGCGCTGCGGTAGCGTTAGAGACTTTGTAATCGCCGCCTGCCAAACTTGGCTGCGGGTCCATCGGATTGATTAGCGCCATAATGTTATCTCAACATTGAAGATTGTTGCTTGATTTTAGCATACCCTGGGTTAGTTTCTGGCATCGCCGCGTGATCGGGTACGAGCAAACCTGCTGGGGTTGTTTTCAGCCCTCGGACTTCATCGTGCCGGTTCCTGGACCGCGATAATCCGTGAGCCTCCAACAACATGCCGCCCGCGATCATTACGCAGTGCATCCGGTCGCGGTCTATGTCCATTGCTCGTATGAAGTACGCGGTTTCAGTCAGAATGTCCGTCAGTCGTACCACCATACTATCTAGTCCACCCGTTGCTGGATCGTCGTTAAATTCTATGCCCCATTTCCATTTTGGATAGTGCTGCTGCAAAACTCGCATCGCATCTTTAGCAATGATCTTCTTTTCATTGCTCCACTCGGCAGGCATACTCTCGGTTAAAGGGTCTTGTATTTGATTTTTTGCCACTCGTTACTCCAGTTAAGGGTTGGTACTTGTCATTACGTCCGGGTCAGGTAAATGTACGACTTCGCCGTCAACAATGTCGATAGGCTTGTCGTAAATTCCTTCGCTCTGGAAGTTTGACCAAAATGTTTTTCGTCCGTTTGCGAACTCATAGACCGGGTAAGGCTCTTCGGGATTACCCCCGGCACGTTGGTACAACTCCATGTAGTCTACGGTGACGCTCGTTACTATGTTGTCGGGAGTTATCGCCATGATCTGAGTCCGCAATAGGGTTATGGTTCGCGTTGTATAGCACGAATCAGGGTGATTTGGCTAGTAGTCAAGGTTGGGTTCTGGCGTAAAGCCCCCGCCAAAATCGTTGCCGAATGCTCCGCCCAGGCTGTAGCCAGCGTTTCCGTAGCCGAATAAGTTCATGGCTTTCGCTTGAGCCGCTTGTAGGAAAGCGTCGGCGGCGTTTGAATGTACGTCATGCCGTGGGGTCGCTCGCCATCCTCCGGTTCTTAGGTTTCGCTCCTTTCTGTATAGTTCAAGATGTCGCAGCCCCTCTTTGCATTTTTCTTCGTCGAAATCACAAAGTGGTAAAAACGTCCGCGATTGCGTTATCGCCATCACCTTATCAGGTGTTCTAGGAACCAGTTGGAACCGCCAATGCGGGGCAAGTTCCATCAGCATTTCTTCTGGAGTCATGTTCCGTTCCTGGCCTTGCCTGCGGTGGTCAGCATCGTGTGGGAGATAGACATACCCTAGAACATATCCCCTAGCATCAACTTCTTTTACAAAATGGGCAAGGGGTTCTCCAGTTTCTTCGTAAAAATCAATTACTGAAAATGTGCCGCGTTTGGCTTGCATAAACCAAATGGCAGTTTCGTCCGACGATCCAATGTCAAAGAAAAGATTCACTGGGTAGTGCATGTCGTATGGCACCTTGGTGATACCTCCGCGCTTCCGAATGATAGAGAACTCTTTCGCCCAGTATGTACCTTCCATACTGACTTTAAACGCCTCCTGAACCGTTGTTGGCATCTCTTGAAACATTTTGTCATCGTGCCCAAGGTATGTTTTATCCCTGTACCCAACGTACCAAGCCCGTTGCTGGGGGCTTAAAGTTATTTTTAGTTCCTGCTCTGTTTTGTCAAAATATTCCGTGTCCTTCGGCGTAATGATGGCTGACCCTACTGGAGCCACGTAGCTAGGGTTCATGTACCAGCCATAAAAGAACAGTTTGAAATCCAACGGCCAGAGCTGAGCGCCGGATTCTTGGACTTTTAGTGCGGATTGCACCATGTCGTAGAAGATACCTTCTTCACCTTCCGCCGTGGATTCAACAAAGATCAGACCGCTAGCCGTAACTGCAGTGATCGCACCCATTAGAATCTCTTCGGCCTTATCGGGGTACTTAGCAGCTATCTTACCGAGTTCAGAAACGTGAAGGTATGTTGGCGTAGTGCCGCGAGCATTGGTCGTTACCTCAATTATGCTTTCATTAGTGAAGGCTATCTCGTTTTTAGAGGGGTCAGTCGCAAGCGGAGCGGCGTTTTTAAATATGTCCGGTAATTTTTCATATGCAAACTTTATGGTATCCCTAAAAATGCCTTGCGCCAGTGGTAGGTCAAGTGCAATAATTTTTACCCTTTCTACCGGCGACCATATCGCAGTGTCCAACCCTAATAATTGGATTTGGGTAGAAAATCCGAGCTTTCTCGGCTTCAAAATCAAATTCCGAGTGTGGAGATTGTTTAATAGATATAGCTGGGCTTCCCTCGGCCTGAATAAAACAATCTCTTTTTTCTCATTGACGACATGGTACAGATTAGAAAGTCGCCACATCGGCTCGCCTAACCCCACTGCAGCCTCTTCTTCCGTAAAATCATAAGCTACGATGTCACTCTTCTTAGGAGTGAACATCGGCTTAGGCTTCTTGGCGTGTATCCTTCGTTGGGTCGTCATGTATCTCCTCGTTCCAGTACAAGCGTTATAGTCCCGCAACCATAAATCCTTCTGTACCCATTGTCCAACATATTTTGGTGCTCCGTTTTTGCGGGGTCAAAATGCTCTAGTCGATTTGGTAAGTGCTTACGTTGGAACATCAGCCTAGAATGGCGCTTATTGCGGGTTTTCCTGTGTAAGTAGTAATATTCTGGCGGGTTCTCTCGAACTACTTTAAACCCTACCGCTTTGTACCCGTTACCGTTAAATAATCTCCGATCGCAGTACGTAACTATGCGTTTCCCTTTTACTGGACTTAACAGCTTAGAGAAGCCTCCGACAATTGTGGTGAACTTTTTAGGCGCATACCGCACCAACTCAAGGTCGTATTCTGCTTTCGCTTTCGTAACCGCTCGCCTCGGTGGAGCAAAAGCCATCACCGATACTAGCTCTCCGTCTTTAGTTTTAAGCGCGTAGTACGTTCCCGTAGCCGCGAAGCCTTGGATATGGTTAGCGTCCAGAAATGCTCTGGCTTCTTTCGCCGCTATTAAGCTAAGTTCGGTGTTCCTGGCGTATATTCGGGTAGGGTTTACTCCAAGACGAGACGAAATCATGGACTTTACGATCTCTCTTTTCCCTAAGTCTTCCCATTCGTCCTCAAATACTTGGATGAGGTCGATATTGGTCGCGTTACACTTTTTGAGTTTGTCCAAGTGGTAGTTGCTTTCTACGAATTTTTCGGAATGGTAGTACGATCCGTTGTACTCGACGGCCAAGTTTTTATCAGGCATGTAAATATCCAGCTCATTTGGCGCTATCGCCGCCCTATCGCTGGTCAGTACCCCTTCTGCTATGGACTTCACGTACCCTGCTATTTCTGCCTCTGCTTTAGATGGTCCTGTAAATCCACACTTGGGACACCCATTTCCCTGCCTATGATCTTTAGGAATTTGCTCAAACACCCCGTGTGTTTTACAAACTATTTTTACCTTAATTTGGTTGCCCGCGTACTCTACTAAACTATAGTCGTACTTATATCCGTGCACTTCATTTACGTCCGCTATAAACTCGTCCCCGCTGTGAAGCTGTTTTTCTTTATTCCGTATCGTCCCGCATTTTCGACACCCCATCCCTTTGTGATGCGACCTAGCGACCTGCTTAAATTCGCCGTGCTCCGGGCAGATAATGATTACTTTTTTGTGCGCGGATTCATACTTCGCTTTAGAGTAGTCGTACTTATCTCCGTGTACTTCTCGACATTTAGCTACAAATTCTTCTTGTGACAGCGTATTTGGGTTAGCGGCTTTCTTCTTGGCGGTCTTGCAAATCGGACACCCTGTTTTACCCATCCCAAGATTGTTCGGCTTGCCTTCAAAAACGATGTCGTGGACCGTACAGCGTACTTTTACTTTGGTTTGCGAATTGACGTATTCAGTTAAGGACAGGTCTAAATCCGCGCCGTACATACTCGCCATACGGTTAAAAAATATTTCTTCTCCTTCTTTTCTGAGCCTTTCTAAGTGGGCTAAAACGCTATCGGTTACTGCTCTTGTCATGTTGCCTCCAGTTATCATTCTCGCAAACATGGTAACTGGAGGCAGCTCTATTGTCAACTCTCCTCGTACCGAGCGGCTTCGGCATCAGTCATCTTTCTGATGCTCGTAAATTCCGCTACCCCCTGCGGCGGGTATACTCTTTCATACTCCTCGTCCGTGCAAGTTTCATTCCAATCCGCATAGAAGTTGAGAGCTTCCCATTCCCATTGCTCCGACCGGCTCGGGCTTACGCTCTCGAACCCTATCTTTTTTAAAGTATCTTCATAAGGGGTCATAGTATCAGCTCAACGTACTCCGCTTCACTCAAAATGCGAACCCCATTCTTTTCCGCCGCGCTGGTTTTCGCAGCCCCGACGTTTTCGCCGCATACCAAATAATCGGTCTTTTTGCTCACGCTCGACGTTACGGTAGCGCCTAATTTCTTGGCCTCGGCTTCCATTTCTTTGCGGTTGCGCTGCATAGCACCCGTAAAACAGATGGTTTTTCCGGCCAATTTGCCGGTAGTGGTTTCGCCAATCGGTGTGTGCTTTACCTTAAACTGGACTAGGAGCACCCAAAAACTTCCTTCTTGATCTAGCTGCTGAAAGGCTTTATGGAAAGACTTAGCAGTCAGTTCTCCAATGCCTTCAACAAGCTGTAGGTGTTCTGGTTCCAACTCATCCAGTAGGGCTATCGGGTATTTTTGCAGTAGTTTCTCGCAACTCGCTGGCCCAAAGTTCGGGATGCCAAACGCGGCCAGAAAGCGCCAGTCTTCTATCTCCCTTGAAGTGCTTGCGTTTATCTCATCGACTAAATTGTGGCTAGTCTTTTCGCCGAACCCACATTCTCTGTAATTAGTCACGGTCATGTCGTAGATTTGCGATACCGAAGTAGTACCCCGCGATACTAGCTGCTCACATACCTTTGGCCCGAAACCATCGCAATTGCCAATCGTTTTGAAAAAATGCTCAATCATGCCTGCTTTCTGCGCTACGCAACCCGTAGTATTCGGGCAGATCAGATTATCGCCGTTTAATTCTGTTTCCGCTCCGCAGGATGGACAATTACTCGGATGCGCGACCAATCCGAACGGTGCTTCTTCAATAACCTCTGAGATGTACGGAATTACCTGACCACTGCGGCAGACGCGGACGCTAGCGCCTTCGTCGATACCTTGATTGATGACGTTACCGGCATGGTGTCCGGTAGCGCGGCTCACGGTTACGCCGGAAATACGGGTCGGTTCGAGTTCTACAACGGGCGTAATCCGGCCCGTTTTGGCCGTTTGCCAAGTCAGGCCCGTTACTTTAATGTCGTGGTACTCGGTATTGCGTTTGTAGGCAATCTGCCAGCGATAGTGGTGGTTGGTAGCACCCATTTCATCTTTGATGGCTTCATCTACCACTTCGATAACGAGACCGTCTGTATCAGAGGGGTTTCCTTCTACCAGGACGCCCCACAAAGATTCTAATGCGGGTAGTAACTCAGTCGGACTGGACTCAACTCCGTTCAACAGCACAAAAGGTACAAACTCTATGTACCCCATAGTAATTCCGGTTTCTATGTCCGGGTCTAATTCACCTTCTTTTATCGCTGCCGCAATGACGTTGCGGGTGTTCTCAAATTTGTCAGATAGGTAGTCGGCAAAATACTCTTTATCAACGACGATCTCGCCTTGGCCGCAGACGTTTAGACAAGCTCTATCCGCAAAATGGGTAATGTCCATCCCTTTGTACCCATCGCCGCGCGTGTACAACCGTTCACCGTCGTTGTACGCCGCGTAGCCGTCTAATTTAGGCGTGACGCGCAAGGTAGGTTCTACCCCTAGCAGTTGCGCTACCCGCGTTACCTCGTCGCACCAGCGTTGTAGCTGCTCGTTGGTGTAGGCTTTTTGGGTGGACAGCATCCGTACCGGCAGTTGAACCGTTTTGCCGAAGGTATTTTCGGGTTCCGGCTCTACGGCTTGCAGGAATTCGTGGTCAGGTTCTCGGTGGCGAAGGTCTTCTACCAAAATATCGTAATCCGCGTCCGATACCAGCGGTTCTCCTACTCGATAGGCCGTGTTGTAAGCTCGAAGCGTGGATACGAGCAGTTCATCGCTGTACTCTTTGGGGTCTATTCTTCGCCCTTGCAGCTCCCGTACAACCGCTAATAGCGGTTTTCCGCCTTCGGAAAAGTCGTGGTTGGGGTAGGTTTCTGTTTCAAAACCGTCTTGAAATCTTTCGGTCATTTTTGTTCTCCAGTTTAGTTTTTTCGGTCTATCTATTCAATAATCTAGTCGCCTTGTAAACTAGATTCGGTGTTAGCCCCGCGTAAGGGTCACACCAGAAGAAATTTTCTTTGTGCCATAGCAGCATATCAGAATCGTCGTCCAGAATGACGAAAGAGTGGTACTCGTGGTATGGCTTTCCGATTAGCTGCTCGTTCTCTACGATCCACGCATGAATCTCGTTGCCCCGCAGGGAGAATCGGTCACGCAGAATCGGTGTTTTGCCAATGATTTCGCCCTTTATTCCGGCTTCGGTCAAGTATTCTTCTACCCCTTCGTCCGCTCGCCACGTAGACGATAAAACAATCTTCGCGTTGGTAGCTTCTGTAAGCATATTAAGGCGCGCTATGCACTTCTGGCTTACCTTTCCGCCTCTCGTTCCGATAATGTCATCCCGATTTTCGTACATGATCTGATTGTTCAGGACGCCATCAACGTCCAGAAATATAATTTTCACTTTGTTCTCCAGTTTAGTTTACTGCTTTTATTTCTGCTGGGCTTTGTACTTCGCTTTCATAAACTCTTACTCCTCCGCTAAAATTTCTCTCGCACCCTCCGCATTCAGGCACCATTCATCGTCGGCATTATCAAAAACAATTTCTTTTCCCGGATACCTGTCTTGTATTTCGGCTCTCAATTCGCTTGCATGCCTAGCAACATCTGGCACCACCAACATAGGTGAATCACTGCTATGCCGATACACCGCCACAGGCTCTACGAAATTCCCTATGTGCATCATTCCCCACGCGCCCTCGTCGTCTTTATGCCGCCAAGTTAGCGAGGTGGGCGGGTCGATTACCTCCTTCAGGTATTTATACGCCCAGGGAGTTTCAAGCTCATAGAATTTAGCGTACTTCTTTTTAGATTTTGGCCTGCATTCCCCGCGCCGCCCAGGCTTGGTAAAATCACTGGGCGACTCTCCCGCGCGGAATATGAATCCTGCTACCTTATGCTCTAAACCCATTGACACCGCTACCGCGCCTAGCGATGCCGCGTATTCGAATATTTCTTTTAGCGCTTTCCTCCGGTCATCGCAATATTTATCAGCTACATCTTTCAGTCCCCCGCTTTCTAGCAAGTAATACTTGTTGTATACATCCACTTTGTTCTCCCGTTTAGTTTGCAGCTTGTGTTTTACAGAACGCTTTTCGCCCTCTCGTATAGCGCATCGCGGTCCGCTTTACCATTATAGCCGCCATTGATGCGGCGGGTTATATCGTCGAATCGCCCTACGTCCGCCATTGCGTTCAGTCCGTGGCTGTTCCAAAACCATGCGGCGGAACGGCAGGCGTTTATCGGCTCTTTCAACAATTCGGGGTGGTTTACTAAATCCAGTCCGAGCGCCTTTCCGCACTCTTTGTGATTGTAGTAGCCCGTAATCTGAATCAGTCCATGTCCTTTGTAGAATCGTCCGGTCGTGGTGTTCTGCCTTCTGGCGGCAGCGATAGCTTCTGGTTCTAGGTTGCCCAAATCTTCTCGAAACTCGTAGGCTTTGCCACTGGCGATTTCCTCGACATACTTGAAGCCGCCTGACTCGTGCCCGATCTGCGCTAAGAACGCGGTGACTCGGTTTTTAGAGGTTATGCGGTATTCGGACATCGCCAAGTTTAGTGGCTCGATAAATACCGGAACTCGTTTCGCCGCGCTAGGCAAGACTTTTTGAAGTTGCTCGGCGGTCAGCGGTAGTATGGATTCAATCATAGTAAATCCTCAATGTTGTCTTCTAGTTGCGCTTCTTCGGCGTACTCTTCCGGGTTCGGAAAAGTTTGAGTAGGCTTTTCATCCACTTCCTCAGCGTAATCTTCGGTTTCGTATTCGGCTTCTTCGATCTCTTCATCTTCTCGTATCGGTAGTACAGGTCGCAATACTTTACCCTGTAATGCCTGGACAAGTGCGGCTAAATCGCCGCCCGCGCTAACAGTCGTGTTTTGTTCCACTTTGGTTGTCCATCCGTGATGGTTTACTAAATCGTGCATTGCCGCCGTGGTGGTGCTTCCGCCGTTCAGCAACAGGTCGTTTTTGACTTCTTCGAGTTTGAGCATCGCTTGCCCGATTACTGCCGCAAAATCTTCATCTCTGGCCGATTGCCGTTGGAATTCATCTTTGCGGGAAAAGCCTAGTGCGAAGGCCAATCCAGGGACAGTCGGGTATGTTGATGGGTAAGTTTTATGCCAATCTGCATCGCGCTCAATGGTTCTATCAAACCGCTCGAAGTAGAGATCAATCGCATACTGCAATGCCTCGGCACAAGGATACTTCGCCGGTCGGCCTTTCCCGGACAGGGTTGAGCCTTTTTTAGTTTTAAACCCTTCCGGGTAGGTGGGCGGGAGTACCCGTTCGCCTAGTATTTCTCCAGGGGTCTTCTTATACTGTAAAAGGAAATCGGGGGTTTCATTTTCCATCGTCTATCTCTGCTTTAACATGCCGGAAGAACTGTTTTCTAAAGTCTTCTATTTCCTTTTGCATTTTGCGAAATCCTAGTTCTTGCCGCGTTAGTTCTCGCCACGATACAATCACCGAAAGTACGCACATCACCATTACCGCGCAGTACAGGATAATCATAGCAGCGTAAAGACGAGCAGAGTTACAAGGATAGCGTATCCGGTAAAGGCGGTCATTTTTCGGCGTTTGAAATCGCCGCGTTCCGCCTCCTCGTGGTATGGCTCCCCGCAAAAAGTCGGCGTACTTTTGTTTGTTCTTCGCTGCTTGTTGCTCTCTTTCATTGGGTTCTCCAGTAAGGTTGGGTAAAAGTGTACTACCGCGTAGCATTTGATTCAAGCATAAAAATGCCGGTGGATACCGGTACCATAATTACTGCTCTCTGACTTTGTACTTGAACGATTTGTCGCGCTTTTCCCCATTACTTTTGGTTACGTGATTCGTCAAAGTAAAGCTCGCTACCCCGTCTGGAACGGCCAATATCATTATTGTCGTCGATACGGTATCGTTAGTCGGGGTTATTATCGTCACGGAATCCGATGCCGCCCATGTAGAGGTTGAGATGGATTCGCTCGGTAGTACGAATAGATCGTAGGCTACAGCGGTGAACTTTGCTGTACCGCTGGTTTGGGTAGTTTGCGCCCAGGTAGTCGGTTCGGTAGCAGTGGTCTCGCCGTTAATCGTACATTCGTAGTAGTACCCGTTGTCCGTTGTTGGGCGACACACATCACCTAGTCGGTACACCGTACTAGCCTGGAATACCGGAGCGCCCCAATACACCTGGACCGTTACCGCGTCATTCGGATCGATGTAGCCTGGAACGATCAGCGGGCCTTTTTGGGTGGCTTGATAAGTTTCCATCGGCTTACGCGTGTGTGATCGTTGCTGAATTGATGGTAATGTTCTGCCCGGACGTAATGCTCACGCTGGTCAGATTAATGTCTGAGCCTGAAGTACCTACGGTTAGTCCGGTTACAATGTCCGTGCCCCCTGATGAGGTTCGAATACGCGCAGCAGCAGCCGTACCAGTATTATCCGCACTGACATCGGATTTAGGAAATCCTGAAAGGGTTAGGGCTCCTCCTGAAACCGTACCCGCTGCGGCGTCTAGCGAGATCGTAGCCAGGATAATACCCATGCCTAGGGTGCCTATTTCTAAAACTCCCGTAGCGCCGATAGCGGTTACGACAGCGCCCAATCGCGCGTTCTTTACCGCAGTAGTATAAGTAACAGCCATTTTGTTTCTCCATCGTTGGGAATCGCGCCTCGCGGCAACGTTTACTTTATTACCGCTTTAAAGGATGTCCCCTTAATTAAGCATTGTTTTTTACTTTCTTTAATTAGAATATAGTGTCGGGCGGTGTGCGAAGCATGCGCTGCTATCGGATCGTAAGATAGGCATAAATCCTCGCCAGTTTCAGATACCGCTAGCGCCCCGCTTATTAGCACGGCTCCCGTTGCTCTAAAAGCATCGTTCAACTCGGTGGTGAACAATGAATTTATGAGTACGACGCTACCTGTGGCAGCTGCGGTATCGATTGCCTCCGTCGCCGCGAAGGTGCCGAGGTTGACGTACCCTCCCGTCGATATAAAAAGATCGCTCCCAACTTCAACAGCGGCCATGTTATCCATAGCTTAATCTTCAAAATCCGATTTTCGCCGTCTTTGCCCGTTGTCTTCTATCGCCTTAAAACTGGCTCTTTTATAGTACCAATTAATCAGAAAGGTCAGAAAACCTAAGATAACACCGCAGGCCGCTGCATTCGTATTCAAAAAGTCTAGCGTTTTGCCCAAGATTAGCATGGCGCTAGTGCCATAGGAAACCTGGGAGGCTAAGTCGGATACATGGTCCTGCATCGCTATTTTACTCCTTCGTTCTAGTACCGCATTCATTTTCAATGAACCTCCAACAGTTATTGGCGTAAGCTTCTATTCGGTAGGCAGCTTCGGCAAACTCGGTGGTGGGTGTTTCAGGTGTTCCGGCACTATCACATGAGAGCACGGTGTTTTGATGACTGGCTGCACGGCTGAAGCGCACCCGGTCAAAATAAGTATTAATGGTAGCAATATTTTGCTCATAGCTTTTCTCCAGTTTGTCGTTGAAGCGGACTTTCTGCTCTTCTTTGGCTTTGTTTTCGCGGATCGCTGCGTCCATCAATGCGTCTGATTGGGCTTGAATATTGGCGAGGGTTACTATGTGGTTTTTATTGGCAGTATGGTATCCGTGCGTCCAGATAGCCGCTGCCAAGGCAAGTACGAGTAGCAGAGGTGCTATCTTCTTAACCAGTTCCCAGGCAGCGAGATACGGCACGTTACTCTCCTGGGCCTTTATTAACAGCAGAATCGCCCACGTACCCCGCTAAGAAAGCTAGGCCAGCGAGTTGCCCGGTTACACCGTCAGCGAAATCAGACGTTGTGTAGATCGTCACGACTGCTGCGATTGTGGTTGCGACGGATGCGACGGACTGCTTCTTGTAGTGCCGCATGTAGTCCTTAAAGGACGCTTTCGACTGCCCTCGGCCATATTTTTTAGCCCAGTGCGCGAACAGTCCAAGACCGGCCAGCAGCAATAGTGAAATAAAAATCATAGTTGTCTCCCGACAGGATGATTCTTAACTGTATACCATAACCGGACGGTTTATGGAAGTTACGCGTGTGTGCTGTTTAGCTTAAAATATACGCGGTGCGCAGCCTGCGGGCTGTGAGTTGGTCATAATTTTAATTATCTTTACGAAAGCGCGGCTAGTTTTAAGAGTATTTCTGTTAGTTGGTCGATCATCTGCTTATAACCGTTGCTGCATAATTTGCCATATCAGTAGCTGCGGTATCAGATGGATGCAGCCAGTCTACTGTTGATGTGCCATACTGGGGTTTATACGTTTGCTGCCCAGACACCAACGTTTCTGACGCTAACCACGAAAAATCCAGCAATAAATCGGCTTTAAACAACCCGTTTAGTATTTCTACCGAATAATCTTGTCTAAAAGAATCAGAACTACCCCAATTTGAACGCCCTGTGCCACTTTCTCCTGCCGGTATTCCAGCAGGCAATGGCGTCCACACAGCAACTTTTAGCCCTAAATTATGCGCAACATCTATCATACGATTGGTGTTAGCTCGTTCATTCGCGATTTTTGTTGCGTCAAGAGTGCCGGATGAGTATCCGTTTGGACTCATTGTATGCAACATAATAATGCCATAGCCGTCAATGGGCAGAGAACAGCGCTGTTGGAAATAGATAATAAATCTAGCCCCAGTACCAGCAGCAGAACTATAAAGTTGGTCTGAGGCGGCTGAAAAAATCTTATGTTCTTTTTGATATGATAAAACATTCGGCATTTGTATAATAGTTGCTGCTGTAATAACACCAGCTGCAACAGTATCCACTTTTATGATACCGCCGTATTTTAGATAGATTATCTCGCCTGCAACATAGCCAGTGCTACCAGAAGATATTGCCAATTTCTTTGCTAATAGATAATTGTTTTTGACATTAACCAAGTCGATAAAACTATCTGTATAAGTATCAGACGGTTGCCCTGTTTTTCCTACCCTAACCAATTCAACAGGTAATGCTGACGTGTGTAATAAATTAGATAATCTAAACGCCCAATTATCGCCATAAATTGCGCCTGTGCTCGATTCTGATATAGAGTCTCCGCAAACATACAGATTTAAAACCCGACCGCTCTTAGCTCTGAAACGTATAGCGTAAACAGGTGACTGACTCATTGCAGCCGTGCGTACAAATGCGTTAGTGTTGGTAGTCGCATTGTTGCCGCCTGCATTTCTGTTTGTTTGCCATGTTCTGCCCGATGCGTGCGTCGCCCATCCAGTTAAATCGTTGATTCCGTTACCATTTAACGTAATTGGATTTGATGCAAACATCCATGTCCTGATTCCCAACAATGAAAATTGCCCGGAATCATCACGCGGTAAACTAGGCAGGTCTATCCATTCGCTTTGCAGCAAAAATCTATATTTGTTGTCCTGGACAAGCGCGGTATCTGTAATTAAATATTCCGAACCCGATCTGCTTGAAAACGGCAATGGCGTCCAAGTGGCTGCATTAGATGCGGTCAACGTGTCATTCGGCAGCGCTGCAACTGCCATTGTGTATAAAGGCTCCGCTGTTGTGCCAGCCGAGTTACACGGGCTATTTATGATTATTTGTATTTGATCGAATTCTGCTGACAATGCAACAATATCTTCAAACGTGTAAGCCGATGAGTTATTAAAATCAGCCGTTGCTGAGTGCATATAGGTTTTTGTACCTACTGAGCTGTAGTTTTGTGATTTTAGTAACTGCTCATTCCCATTAGCATCAATCACCCCATCAAAGCGACCTGCCGCGTTATAAACTGCAAAGGCTGCCGTGTACCAAGACTCACCGTCCGATATTTTTAATTTCGCGCCTTCTCTAACAATGGCCTGCCCTGGACCAAACTCCTGCGCTGTAGGTACATCCGCGTCTTTATCAAAGTACCTAACTTTACCTTCTTTATCCGTAGTGGTTCCGTAGCGTATCGTGTCGGCCATGTTCGTATCCTAATCAGCAGCGAGAATTGTATCGTGCCTGTATATCACAATCAGTGGATTTAGGGAAGCTTTGTACGGTTTCGCGTATAGCGAAAAATAAATTTCGAGGATCGAATTTTGGGCAATAAAAAGCCCTCTGAATAAGAGGGCTTGAAATTAGGTCGCTCACGGCGAGGGAACTGGAGGAAGCCGCGCCGGAGCTATCCGCAGGTTCGAGGCGAGGTCTGCGGGTGAGTGGATTTTAGTCTTGTTTAGGATTGGCTGTCAAGACCATAATGGTTAATACCCAGGCAAATCTGCCCGAAAACCCGGCTAATATCAGGTTATCAAGGCACATTTGCCCGGTTTGTGAGTTATCAGGGCAAATGTGCCTGAAAAGGCCGGTAATATCAACTTATCAGGCAGATTTGCCTGATAATCAATGGTTATGCGTCCTGCCAAGTAGTCGGTATTTTGTATCCGTCTTCCCGCGCTGCCACACCGTCCAATGCACTTCCATTGTCGGAGATCCGCCGCGCTCACCGCCCATAAAGTCGGGCCTCCACGTTAGCGGCAGCACATAGGATGGCGGGTACTCCTCAAACAACGCTTTCCGCTTGGCTGCGTGCCAATATTGCGATTTCAAAACCATCGCTACCGTTTCTGCCTGTGGCAACGAATGCCGGATAAATGCTTCACTCAAAGCAAATGGCGGGTTTGTGATGATCGCTTCGCATTCGTGTTGTGCTGTCAAAAAATTAACACATCCTTGCCCGTATCCCGTATCCCTAATGTCGCTGGCAAAAATATCGTGCCCGTATTCGGCCAGCACTTTTGCCATTGCGCCATCACCGCAAGCTGGCTCCCAAATCCTGCATTTCTCAAGCTCAAAAAACCGCATTAGCGCGTGCGTTACATCGGGCGGTGTGGGGTAGTAATCCAGTTCTCGTCGCTTATTTTTCGTGCTGTTGTTCGCTAAATTTAGTGCTTTCATATTTTCCTCCAAAATTACGCATAACCCATCAGTCAACCCGACTCCGCTTCGCTACGCGGGTTACTTTATGCGTTATCAGGCTAATCATCGTATCCGAGAGGGTCGCATGTTGCGTGTAAATCATATCCAGCCAAAATCATGCGCTCTATAACCCCGCGAACATTAGCGAAATCGTTATCTTCTGCATCAATTGCCTTCATTGCAAAGTCAATTTTTTGTTTTAAAATCTCGTCGTTCATAAATTCCTCTAATTAAATTCGCCTAATAACACATCGTGTAACCCGACTCCGCTTCACTACGCGGGTTATGCTTGGCGTTATAAGGCTTTCTCAAGTCATCATCAATTCTCTTTCTATTACCTTCTCCATAGCCGTAATCCCATGCCATCCATGTTTCTGATTTTTCACGGTACGGGTTCTGCAAGTTTCGTTGGTCATATCCATGGCCATACCCCTGCTCATAAGCCGTACAAATTCCGATAACGTCGTATTCCATAGTAATCTCCTGCCTTATAACCCATCATTCAACGTGAGCCGGAAAGCTCACGGGTTTTGTTTAAGGCCATCTGCGGCCACGTTAATTTGTGCGTTCTGCGTCGCCAAATCCTGGTACACATATATTTAAATACTGGATTGCACCGGCTCTACCTTCAAACCTGCCTATGTTTTTAGCGGATTCAATCTGCTGTGGCGTCGCTCCTAATTCTTTGGCCCTCTGTAAAACTGATTCCAAAACCGGATACATTGTCGGTTTTGTTATTCTTGATTCGTTACAATTAATTTTCATTTCTACCTCATAGTTAAAAACGCATAACCACCCGCTAAACCTGATCTCGCTACCGCTCGGCGGTTATCTTGAGCGTTATGTTCACTTTTATGGTTACTTTGTGGCCAGCTTGATTAGCCGCAACCCCGGCCATTCTTGTTAATTCGTTAAACGCTTCATCTGGCGTGTAACGGTCAATGTCTCGCTCCATTAATGTCAATTTATTGCTCATGTAATCAACGTCTAACCCGTATTCATTATTTGACATATTTAATCCTCAAAAACATAACCTTCAGTCAACCCGACTCCGCTAACGCTACGCGCCTGAGCTAAGCGTTATACGGCTTAATTCTCCATTCAACCATCGGGGTTACAGAATCATGCATTTCGTCTTTATATGGCCCAAATCCTTCATCGTGCCAACAAATGCAGTCTTTATCTCTAGATGTTTTCGCTTTGCAGCCATCTTGTTTATAGTAATATTGAAACTCAAGTTTCTTTTTCATATTAATTTACATATCCTAATAACCAGTCATTTCAGCCGAGCGTTCAAAGCTCTGCCGTTGTTTAAATTCACTCAGCGCCGGCAAGTTAGCTGTTGCGTTAGCCGCCGCCAGCATCAGCCAGTGGCGGCCTCCAATTACTTCGTCTCGTTCTCGCGCCGTGTCGCTTCCATCGTCGCGTATGTGCGCGCCAATTCCATAGCTGCCTGGGCGAAGTTTATAGCCTCGGGATGCGCTGCATTTTTGGCCTTCGTTACGAGGGCCTTGATTGCGGTTTCAATTGTATCTTTCATTATGTTTTATCTCCAACAAGTGCCGACCTTTATCGGGAGCCAGCTAACCCGTCAATTAGCCAGACGCCGGGCGGCGCTGGTTATTTCGGATGTTAAGCTTCGCACGATTTGCACTTAACGCGCTTAGGGATTTCAGCGTAAACTGAGCTTAATATTCTTTTTTCTTTATGTCCACACTCTAGGGTTAGCTCTGTCAGGCATCGGTTTTTTCGAACAGCCAATCGATCTTGAAGCTATTACTTGTTTCATACTTTTTTTTTTTTTAAAATTACGCATACCCCCACGCTCAAGGTGACGCTACGCGGGTTAACTTTTGCGGTTCACTCAACTTGACCCGTTTGGGCGGGTGGTGCTAACGTCCAAATCTAAGTAGTCCACATTTTTAGCGACTTCTTCTATCGCTGGCGTACCTATGGCTTCGTATGCTAACCTGTCGGCTATGGATGATATGCTCTCTACCGTCTCGAACCTACCGGATGAGTGAAATATCGATACCTGAGGTATGGTATTTCCGTTTTGCGACCACCAAGGATGGCAGTTGATGACCTTTATAAATCCCTCCACAGACAGCAATACGCGCGTAATGTTTATTCGGTCTGAGTCGATATGCTTGTGGCAATCGAATATAGTGATAAATCTCATTGGCTTTGTTCCTGTATTCTGTTTTCTGTTTTCAATGGCGTTGACTGCATTGAAACCCTGCAAAGCGGTGCGTAATAGTTTTCCTCCTCGTCCATCAGCCTTTGTACGTCGGCTGGATAATGCTTGCAGCCAGTAACGTACCCTATCGGGCTGTCAACGCATTCAGTTCCGCACTTGTCGCAAATGAAATTGCTCATGCTAGTGGGTTACTTTGAATGCTGGCCGACACCAGCGCATCAGCCATCCCCCATAACGAAGAGTCGCCTTCGCGTAACACCTCAAGTAGTGCTTGCTTTTCGGCTAAATACACATTTGCAAACTCAGGGTCGTGCCTGACTATGCTACTTGTGTTATCGATTAGGTCAGCTAGTTTGATGGTCTTCGCATCTGGCGAGGCTTTGGCCGTGTGATCTCGGTCGATACTTTTTCTCGTCCCCCGGTTGCCGTCACTCGGCGTACTTACGTCGGTCAACATTTCCACCAGCTTCGCCACTTCTTTTCCAAACCTTAGTTGTATTTCAGCCAAGGTAGTTCCGGTATCTTCTACGACATCGTGTAGCCACGCTGCGGCTACCATTTCCCGTGTATATGGGACGCTTCGCACCAACTCTACCACAGCAGCGGGGTGTACAATATATGGCTCACCGGTGTACTTTCGTACTTGCCCAATTGTTGCGTGTCGGAGTCTGGCAAATTCTTCCGCTCTTACTTCAAGGTTCGTCATGGTGTTCTCCAGTATTTCGTTGTGAAAATGTCCGCAATGCGGGCAGGTCATCGTTTGTACGGGCGACCAATCGCCAATTGACCACCACTCGCTGCAGTTATCGCAGTGGAAGTGGTAGAGCGTTTCTATAGCATAGGTAATCACTTTAAAAGCCTCCTTATAAAGGAGGGTCCTCGGATAAGGCTTACGCCTTTCCTTTCTGCAATCGCTTCTCGCATCTCAGTCGATATTTTGTTCAGCAAGTCTACCTTTACCTTATCCGCCCACGTAGCGCAGTCCGGGCAAATATCTACGACTCTCGGTATCTGATACTGATCGAGGAGTTGAACTAGCTCGTGGCTGGCGCAGTTTTGGTCACACAAATCGCATTTAGCCATTGGATTCTCCTTCAAAGCATTAGTGCATTCCGAATCGCCGTTTGGATTTCGGCGCGGGCGTCTTTCTTTCCGCAACTATAGGCTTCGTCAAACTTAGCGGCGACTATTTCGGCTAGCCAGGATTGCGTATCCAGCGGTATAGATCGGAGGGTGAATTGGTAAGTTCTACCTCCTACTTCATGCCGGAAGGTTGGGTTGTTCGGATCGCTGTCGTTGATGTATCGTCTGGTGGGCGCTTCGGTCGGTTCTTCGTCCATGGGTGGTTTGACGGGTACTACACGCCGCCATTGGGGACTTCGCCGTTTGCGATTCTATCCGCGAGTTCGCCTTTCGCATAGCGCCATTGCAGGCCGATATTCCAATATCCGAGCCGCTTCAATTCGGCTACCGTGGCGACGATAGATGACGGGGGTTCGGTTTGGGGTTGGTACAGTTCGACAATATCTTTGTCGTCTATGCGGTGTAGGGCGAATGTGGGTAGGGTAGTCATAAGGGTTTCTCCAGTTTCTTTATGAGTGTCTAGTGTAGCCGGATTTAGAGAATGTGTCAAGTGCTATTTAGGTTTTCTACTTCGCGCTCCGCTTTGCTGCATCCTAGCGACTTTTGCTTTCAGTTCGCGTATTTCCGCTTTCTGCCTGCTGATTTCGTCTCGCTGTCTACTGATTTCTTCTCGTTGCTGCGATTCCCTCGCTCTCCGGCTAACCTCTTCTGCTTTCATCCTCATAACTTCTTTCACCCTCATAACTTCTCCGGTTAGCTGGTCGATTTTCATGTTCAACTTAGCCACTTCAAAGAAATGGTTTCGGGTTGCCTTTTCAATCATGTCGTTGGCGCTTTTGTCCGCGATAGCTAGGGCTTCGCATTTGGTTTCTAGTGCGCCTGCCTGGTATTGGTGCCGCGCGTATTTGTCGGCTTCAATCGCATCGTTTAATATCCTTTCTTGCATCCGGTTTTCGTACTGTTTTCGAAGCGCCGAAGTCATCCAGTTGAAGGCTTCTATGAATTCTTCTTTCCATACAACCGCTTCTCGGCCTGTGAAGCCCATAGCCAGAATATAGAACCCGTCTTTAGCTATGTCGTAAGATTTTCGTACTTTTCCTTGCTCGTCAACGTAGGTTGTCTTGAAGAAGTTTGCTTCTCTGAACTTGGTTGAGCATTCGAGTTCTTCTATGGCTTTTAGCACGTTATCGTGCCGCTTACTGAATTTGGTTGCAACTCGTAGAGAGTCGGTTTCGGCTGAATCTCCGTGAATGAAGATCAGGTCTCTGAATCGTTTTGGTACTATTAATTTGTTCATGGATTCTCTCCAATAAAAAAGAGCCTTTTCAAAGTACGTCGCAAGAGGGCAAGGATGATGCCCACCGTACAGGGAATTGGCTCTTGTTTACACCCTTTGTTAACTCGGCTTGCGACCTTGGGATAGATTATACCCTTCGGTGCTTTACCCTTCAACAAAAGATTGAGGGAGAATACCATCTAACGGACTTCGTGTCAGGTGTTTCTAGTAGCAGGTGGTATATAAGGTCGTTCTAATACTAGCCGCCTTCAAAGTTAGGGGGCTAAAAAATCAATTTTCCATTAGATTAACCTTATATACCACTTGACCCACCCATTTGAGGGGATTTTCTAAAAAAATTTTTGCGGTTTTCTGTGGCTCGACTTGCTATCTGCTACTTTCGGGTGGCGGGATGTGTCAATTGCTACTTTCTATGGAAAATTTTCTAAAATATTTGTGCAGGAAGCGTGGGGTATGAAGCTGCTCGACACCCACTCAAAGTCCCCCGTAGGTAGGGAGTCCCCACCCCTTATAAATAGGGCTGTGAAGCGGAATGCAAGCAGCACATTATGGTCCGATGAGCTTGCGAATCGATTCTAAAACTGTGTGAAGCGGAACGCGAACACTCATTTTTGCCTTTGATTCGCTAGAATCCACTATCTAATAGCTATCTTCCTTCAGGAGTGAGCCGGGAACGGCTCACGATGTCGCGATTAGGCATTAGATAGCTGATTCCAGCGGTTCGCAAGCGGCAAATTCGCGCCCATTAGCGGCTTTTTAACCGCTGGAAGCCTTACGCCGCGCGGCCTGTCCGGTCTTTCGTGTCACCTGTTCACAAAACGGGGCTTTTTTGCCGCCTGTCCTACCCCCGGACAGCTATAAATACTTGATTTTTAACCGCTTTTTTCGACCTGTCCGCCTCTGTCCCACCGTTTCAGAAGAGTTTTTCTTTGCTACTATAGCAAGTCGATTATCAGCAACTCGCGGGCTATTTGCCGCGCTTTTCTCTCTATGCTAGTGATGTTTCCAGCCTTCAGGAGCGGCGCTATTCGGAATCGCTTCCTCAATCGGTCATATTTGCGCTTGCGGTGCGTAGCTTTCTTCTTGCGGCTTGCCTTGTGCGCGGCGTAGTAGCTCGGCGGCCTTCGATAGCTGGGATAGACGCGCGCAACATGCTTGAAACGGCCTTTAACTAAGCCATAGGCCAGTCTAAAAAGCTTCGCTTGCGCTATCGTCTCGAAAGTATAGACGCACATAAAGCACTGATACCCTTCGTTCTTTTCAGGTTTAAGCGTTAAATTATCCTTAAATTGCGTCAGGTGCTTATAGGTCTGCAATCTGGAAAGCTCGCGCTTTGTGGCAGCGATAATCGCTATTTTCTTTCGGTCATTAGTAGGAATCAGGCGCATATAGATATTCGATGGTGGCAAGTTTCCCGTGACTATAAACCATAAACCATAAACCAGTCTTTCAGTTAGTGGACTTTTGATACTTATATAATATAAATATGTCATAAGTTACATAAGATTGTCGTCTGTTTATCGCGGGCCGCGTCAAGTGGTCACGTATAAAACCGCAAAAAGTAAGGCGCGGCTTACTTCAACGTGGTTTCTGTCCGGCCTGTCCATAACCCGATTTTTACATTTACCATCTGACACAAAAGCCTGGACAGTGCGTATAGAATAAGGCTTTGCCTTTGTCCCGTCCTA
>Ga0265297_10001678_pt1 | contig 50310 bp, 36 predicted proteins | sample Munlanlwell13791_FD_192502 | JGI IMG/M metagenome (GOLD analysis project Ga0265297, IMG submission 192502) | Leachate microbial communities from a municipal landfill in Southern Ontario, Canada - Leachate well 137-91 | ecosystem: Engineered > Solid waste > Landfill > Unclassified | place...
GAATATGTTGTAGCCACTAAGTGCCATTGGGAAGGCTTCATTTCCTTTCGTGGCAAGAACCACTCCCAGAACCATTATTATTCCTATCACTCCTCCTGCAAGTGCGAGGAAAGCGGCCTCTGCAAGGAATTGAGTAAGAATCATATATCGTTTGGCTCCAAGGGCTTTCTGAATACCGATGAGATTAGTCCTCTCTTTGACAGAGACAAACATTATGTTTGCAATACCAAAACCTCCTATCAATATAGAAAAACCTCCTATTATCCAACCCGCAAGATTTATTCCTCCGAATATGCTTTTTGTTTGGTTAAGTAGAAAAGTCATCTCGTTGAGAGCAAAGTTATCTGCCTGGTTGGGCTTGAGTCTCCTGACCGACCTCATCAGTTGTCTCATTTCTGATATAAACTCATCCCTATCCGCATTATCAAATGGTTTTACGCAGATCATGGCATCTGTGTTCCTTGCATTAACAAGGGTGCTCATAAAACGGTAAGGCACGGTTATGGAGTTGTCGGTATCGAATATGTTCACAATACTCTCCCCGGCCTTTTTGTTTACTCCTATGACCTTCACGTTGCTTGATCCAACCTTGATTATTTTATTCACCGGGTCCTCCCCTTCGAAGAGTGCCTCTGCTACAGCATATCCTATAACTGCTACGGGTGTTGAGGTCTGAGCCTCGAAAGTGGAAAAATAGCGGCCGTTGTCAATCTCTACATTGGAAATCTTATCCCAGTCGCTTGTTGGGGCTGTTATGAAACCACTGTTGAATGAGTTCCTCTTGTAACGTATGTTTTTTGAGGTGAAGATTACAAATGCTACAGCTTCGGAGTTTTTGCTGTTCTCCTTGATAAAGCGGAACTCTTCAAATTTAGGTGCCGGTCTTTTGCGATACTCCCACCATTTGTACTCTTCTCCTTCAGGGGGAGACCATGGAAACTCCTGAATATAAAGGGTGTTTCCTCCGAAACTCTTCAGTCCGTTGGCAACATTGCTTTCGAGGGCATCAATGGCTGTAAAGACAGTCACAATTGAGAAAATGCCGATACTTACCCCGAAGAGGGAGAGGAATGTGCGGAATTTGTCTCCTTTTAGTGATCCGTATGCAAAAGATATACTCTCGAATATAAGTTTGAGGATCACCGTAATTTTTCTGTATAATCGTATCATAGCCCCCTTTAATTAAGTTATAACCCTATTTTTTTCTTCAGAGCCCGTAATTTGTCGAATGCGTCGAGCGGAGACATGGAGTTTATATCCATTTCTCGGAGTTCATCCCTTATACTGACCAAAAGTGGATCTTCAAGCTGGAAAAAGGAGAGTTGCACTGCATTTTCACCGTAAGAGCCGACTTTTTCACCGTGGCCTGTTTTCTTTGCCGGGAGCGTGCTGTCTGTGGCGTTTGCCTCATCCTTCCTTTCTAGCTGTTTAAGTATTCTCTCAGCTCTCTTCACCACATCCTGCGGCATGCCTGCCATCTTTGCAACATGTATTCCAAAGCTGTGAGCCACACCTCCCGGGAGAAGCTTTCGCAGGAAAATAACTTTGTTATCAACCTCCTTGACTGCTATATGGAAGTTTTTAACCCGAGGAAAATGATCCTCAAGGTCATTCAGTTCATGGTAATGTGTTGCAAATAGAGTCTTGGCATGAAATTCCCGGCGTTCATGAATGTATTCTACTATAGCCCAGGCAATTGACATGCCGTCATATGTGCTTGTTCCACGACCGATCTCATCGAGAAGAACCAGTGAACGGTCCGACAGGTTGTGGAGGATTGTGGCAGTCTCCAGCATCTCAACCATGAATGTGGATTCACCTCTTGAGATATTGTCTGATGCACCCACACGTGTGAAGATCTTGTCGATAATGCCTATCTGGGCCGAGTCTGCAGGCACGAAACAGCCGGTTTGTGCAAGAAGCACTATCAGGGCCGTCTGCCTTAGAAGTGCACTTTTACCGGCCATGTTTGGTCCTGTGAGGATTATTATCTGTTGGGTGTCATTGTCAAGATAGAGGTCGTTCGGTACATACTCTTCTCCCGGAGACATTAGCGTCTCAATCACGGGATGCCTTCCGTTCCTGATAGTAATTTTATTATCGAGTGTTACCTGAGGCCTGTGGTAATTATTGTTTCGGGCAAGCTCCGCAAAACCGGCCAGAACATCAATCTTTGCAATAAGGGCAGCATTTTTCTGCATCGCAGGGATGCTTCTCCTTATTTGCTCGATAATTCCCATAAAAAGAGAACTTTCCAGATTCAGGATTTTCTCCTCCGCTCCTAAAATCTTCTCCTCGTACTCCTTGAGTTCCTGTGTGATGTACCTCTCTGCGCTGACAAGGGTCTGTTTGCGTATCCACTCAGGCGGGACTTTGTCCTTGTGTGTATTCCGGACTTCGAGATAGTAGCCGAATACATTGTTGTAGCTGATTTTTAACGAAGAGATGCCGGTTCTCTCAATCTCCCGTTCCTGAATCCTCTCTAATATCTCCTTTCCGTGACGTGCAATATTTCTAAGAGAATCAAGCTCATCGCTTATTCCGTCTGCAATTACGTCTCCCTTGCCAATCTGTCCTGCAGGTTCCGGAAGCAGCTCCTTGCGGAGTTTTTCGAGAAGTTCCTCGCAAAGGTCAATCTCTGAAGAGATAATTGTGAGCTCATCTATCCCAAGATGATTTAAAATATCTTTTAAAGGGCCGGTGTGTTCCAACCCTCTGCGGAGTTGAATGACCTCTCTCGGGGTCACTTTTCCGGCTGCTGCCTTTGAGATTATTCTCTCCTGATCCCCAATCTCCCTTAGCAGTGCTCTTGTTTTCTCCCTGCTTTCACTTTCAGTTATAAACTTCTCAACTATGTTATGCCTGTGGTTGATCTCTTCTGCGCTCTTAACAGGCATAGAGAGCCAGTTTCTGAGCAATCTTGCCCCCATAGGGGAACTTGTCCTGTCAACGACATCAATCAGGGAAGATCCGTTTTCTGCAGCGCTGTTGAAAACTTCAAGATTACGGAATGTAAACCGGTCTATCCATACAAACTCGCCCTCATCGATTCTGGAAATAGAGCAGATATGGCTAAGACCCTCATGCCTTGTTAGTTCCAGATAATATAGGATTGCACCCGCAGCAGTTACGGCCAGGGGAAGCTTGTCTATACCAAAACCCTTGAGAGTCTTGACTCCGAAGTGGTTTTGAAGCTTCTCGTAAGCCGAGTCTGTTACGAAGGCCCATTCGTCCATAGTGGAGACATAGATCTCCTTTCCGAAACGCTCTTCGAATCCCCGCTGATAGCTTTTCTGCATCAGAATCTCCTTGGGAGCCAGGCTGGCAAGAAGCAGTTCTATATATGGCAGCGGGCCCGAGGCTACTTTGTAACTGCCGGTCGATATATCGAGAAAGGCAACTCCTGCCTTGTCGTTCTCAAAATATACAGCTGCAAGGTAGTTGTTCTCCTTGTGAGAGAGCAACTGATCGTTATATGCCACACCCGGTGTCACCAGTTCTGTGATTCCCCGTTTTACAATCTTCTTTGTCAGTTTCGGATCTTCCAGCTGGTCGCATATCGCAACCTTGTGTCCGGCCCTTACCAACTTAGGAAGATATGTATCTATCGCATGATGCGGAAAGCCCGCAAGCTCAACATGTTGTGCAGAACCATTGGCTCTTTTGGTGAGCACTATCCCAAGCACTTTGGATGCTGTTATTGCATCCTCTCCGAATGTCTCATAAAAGTCCCCCACTCTGAAAAGAAGAATCGCCTCCGGATATTTGGATTTCACGGAGAAGTATTGCTTCATTAATGGGGTCTCTACTATTTTTTTATCCTCGTTCATCCTTACAAAAATAGATATTATCTTTGTATAATTTCCCTCAAAAAAATCATAAAATGAAAATTATTCCGTCACTTCTGATCGCTCTGACAATCTCATCTGCTGCATTTGGCAAGGAGAAAAAGGAGAGCATGGCTTCTACTCAGTTACAGCAGATTATGAAAGATAACAACACAACCGGCCTTGCTGTTGCCGTTGTTAAAAATGGAAAAATCATATACACGCAATCTTTTGGAAAAAAGAGTATTGAAAACAATACCGATCTGAAGGAGAGCGATATTTTCAGAATCGCATCGATATCCAAGTCCTTTACAACAACCGCATTGATGACCCTTGTCGATAAGGGGCTGGTTAATCCGGACCAGGATGTGAGTGATCTTATTGGATTCAGGGTCCGTAACCCGAAGTTTCCGGAGATACCCATTACAGTAAAGTTGCTTCTTTCACATACCTCAAGCCTTCAGGATGCAGCAGGATATTTCTCGCTTGATGTTGTTAATCCTGAAAAGGGAGAAAACTATGTAAAGGCATATCACGATTATGCTCCGGGTACTCAGTACGAATATTGCAACCTGGGTTATAACATTATAGGCACTATTGTGGAGAAGGTCTCAGGTGTGAGATTTGACAATTATGTCAGAGACAATGTCATCAAACCTTTGGGACTGTATGCAGGATATAATGTAGACTCTCTTGATGCATCGAGATTCGTAACTCTTTACGGAAATGACGACAATGGTGTATGGGGACCGCAACCGGCAGCATACAGAAGCAGGGCGGAGGATATACAAAACGGCTATGTGATGGGTTACAGCACACCGTTGTTCTCACCTACAGGTGGCATAAAGATATCAGCCCGCGATCTTGCCCGCTATATGATTATGCACATGAATTACGGCAAGTCCGGAAAGACCAGGATAATATCGGAGAAGAGCTCAAAAATGATGCAGACTCCGATTGTGAAAGTAAATGAGAATATAGGTTACGGTATGGCTCTCGAGAAAGCCACCAACCTGATTGAGGGTGAGGTAATGACCGGTCATACAGGTTCTGCCTACGGCGTTTACAGCGCAATGTTCTTCAACCCGGAGAAAAAATTCGGAATCGTCATGATTACTAACGGTTGCCCTCCGGTTTACAAGAACGGTTTTACAGTAATTCAGAGAGATGTTATCAATGCTCTATACAATATCTTTATAGCTAAATAATCTGCTTTGAAAAAGATCCTGATAATATCCTATTACTGGCCTCCGGCGGGAGGTTCGGGTGTACAGCGGTGGCTGAAATTTGTCAAGTATTTCAGAAAGTTCGGATATGAGCCGATTGTCTACACACCGGAAAATCCCGAATATATGGCACAGGATCCCGGACTGCTTTCAGAGATTCCTTCCGGAACTACAATAATCAGGAAAAAGATTCTCGAGCCCTACAATCTTTATAAGATTCTGACCGGAAAGAGAGGGGAGAGCATCAAGCCCGGCTTTATCGCCCGGGAGGCAAAAGGGGGGAAAGGGAAGTTTACCGAGAAACTATCTCTCTTTATCAGGAGCAATGTATTCATACCTGACCCGAAGTGTTTCTGGATCAGACCATCGATAAGGTTTCTCAACAGATACCTTGCCGAAAATCCTGTAGATGCAATTATCAGTACAGGTCCTCCGCACTCTATGCATATGATTGCCAAAGCTGTGGCAAAGAGAAGGAACATCCGTTGGATTGCCGATTTCAGGGATCCATGGACAAAGATGTATACATTCAAATACATGAATAACACTTTTCTGACAACCCTTCTGCATAAACGTATGGAGAGAAATGTGGTCAGGAGTGCAGATGCAGTTGTGGTTGTAACCAATCTTATGAGGGATGAGTTTCTTGAACTCGGACCGAAAAGAATAGAGGTTATCACAAATGGTTATGATGCTTCCGATTTTGAACATCTCAGGGAGGAGGTTGAGGAGAAGTTTACGATAACCTACACAGGTCTTTTTGTTAAAGACAGGAATCCATCTGTATTATGGAAGATTCTCGGTGAAATGGTCCGGGATATTCCCGGATTCAGGGAGAGCCTGGCAATAAGAATCATAGGCCACACAGACAGTTCTGTATGGCAGGAGATATCTTCAAATACACTTGACAATAGCCTGATTAATATGGATTATATGCCACATAATGAGGTGGTTAAATGGCAACAAAGGGCCAGGGTGTTACTATTGGCGGGAGGGCAGGAGCCTGAAGCCAAAGGTATCCTTACCGGTAAGTTTTTCGAATATCTTGCTGCACGACGGCCGATTTTGAGTTTTGGCCCAATTGGGGGTGATATGGATGTAGCATTGAGGGAGTGTGAAGCCGGAGCTATGTTTGATTATTCCGATTATGCCGGAGCAAGGGGGTGGATTGAGAAGCAGTATGAGTTGTACAAGAAAGGAGAAATATATATACCTTCGGGAAAAATTGAAAACTACTCAAGAGAGGGACTTTGCAGGAGAATGTCCTCTTTGCTTGATGAGATAATCTAAAATTGAAAAGATGAAGAATTTTAAGCAGTACATACCTTATCTGATAGCTGTTGCATCATTCGCGGTATTGGCATATTTTTTCACCCCGCAAGTCTTCAGCGGAAAGGTTGTCAACCAGTCAGACATCGCCTCATGGAGAGGTATGGCAAACGAGATAATTCAGTATAACGAGGCCAATCCGGACAAAGACCCGGCACTCTGGACCAACTCTATGTTCTCGGGAATGCCGGCAACTTCAATTTCTGTCGTTTATAAAGGTGACTTTACGGATTATCTCTACAAAATGTTTTTTGTTGGAGTCAGACCGCCAAGTTATCTTCTGATAAGTATGGTGGGAGCTTTTCTAATGTTCCTTGCCTTTGGTGTGAATATCTGGCTGTCGTTGATAGGAGCCATTGCAGTAACGCTTTGTGCATACAATCCACAGATAATCCAGGTGGGGCACAATTCAAAAATGGTTGCGATTGCCTTTATGCCTTGGGTTATAGCTGCAGTCGCGTACGCTTACAGGAAAAAACCAATTCTGGGAGCAATTTTGTTTGCCTTTGCCCTCAGTTTCCAGATAAAGGCGAACCATCCTCAGATAACATATTACCTTGCTATCATTATAATTGGTTATGTGATAGCATTGTTTTACAATTCGATAAAAGAGAAGAGCTTTATGAAGTTCTTCAGAACATCCTGTTTCCTTCTTGTTGCAGGTTTGCTTGGTATTGCAACTAACATCAACCATCTCTGGCCGACATACGAGTACTCAAAATATACGATGCGCGGCGGCTCTGAACTTAATTCCAATAAACAAGGAGAGAAAAACGGAGGGCTGGACATAACATACGCCACACAGTGGTCATACAGTCCGCAGGAGTTGCCGAACCTGATGATTCCAAACTATAACGGAGGCTCCTCTGCGGGTGAGTTGTCCAAGAGTTCGGAGACTTATAAGGTATTCAAGAATGCAGGTTATCAGGATGCAGACAATGCTATAAAACAGATGCCGCTCTATTGGGGTCCACAGCCTTTTACTGCAGGCCCGATGTATATCGGTGCCATATCGATATTCCTCTTCATACTGGGACTGATGCTGGTTCCCGGATCCATGAAATGGTGGATTGCCGGAGTTTCACTTGTTGCTGTTCTACTCTCGTGGGGCTCCCATTTTCTCTTCTTCACAGAGCTTTTCTTCAAGTATGCCCCTCTGTATAACAAATTCCGCACAGTGTCAATGATACTTGTAATATTGCAGGTTCTTGTCCCTCTTCTTGCGTTTGTTACTGTTGACAGGCTGTTGAAAGGGGAGTATGATCAGAAGAAGGTAAAACAGGGGATAGTTGTTTCGCTTGTAATAACAGCGGGATTCTCACTATTGCTTGCTTTAATGCCTTCGCTTGCAGGCGATTTCGTTTCTGCATCGGACGGCCAGCTTCCCGAACAGCTGAGAAGCTCTCTCATCCAGGACAGGATGTCACTTCTAAGTGCCGATGCGTTCAGAACCTTTGCCTTTATAGTACTGGCCGCCGGAGCATTGTGGCTAACAATTATCAACAAACTGAAGAGGTCATATTTATATGTCATTCTCGGACTACTGGTGATGGTGGATTTGTGGGCTGTCGATAAACGGTACCTTAACGACTCGCATTTTGTGTCAGATACCCAGTTCAAGGATCAATATGCAAAAAGACCCGTAGATGAGCAGATTCTTCAAGACAAGGATCCTGATTACAGGGTTCTGGATTTAAGTGTAAACACTTTCAACGATGCTCATGTAAGTTATCACCATAAGACAATCGGGGGTTACAGCCCGGCAAAACTGCAGAGATATCAGGATCTGATTGATTATTATATAATTCCTGAAATACAGAAAATCGGCAATGACATAAAGGGCTCTACAACTATAGCAGAGGCTGAGTCAAAACTTGGCAACTATATGGTTCTCAATATGCTTAATACTCGTTATATTGTTGTCAATGGAGGAAATCCTCCTCTTCGCAACAGCGGAGCAATGGGTAATGCGTGGTTTGCTGACACACTCGTATGGGCAAAAGGTGCCGAAGGAGAGATTTCTATGCTTGGCCAGGTTGACCTGAAGAGAGCTGCCGTGGTAGAGGAGAGTTTCAAGGAGAAGTTATCCGGACTTACATTTACTTCGGCGGAGGAGTCTCCTGCCGCAGAAATGGCGGAACAGAGTGATCTTGGAAATGAAATAACCCTTACCTCATATTCTCCTAACAGGTTGACATATAAAAGCAGATCCGCCAAAGAGGGTTTGGCTGTTTTCAGTGAGGTATATTATCCTGCTGGATGGAGTGCCAAAATTGACGGGCAACAGGCAGAAATACTACGTGCCAATTATGTTCTCAGGGCCTTGAGATTGCCGGCGGGAGAACATGAGATTGAGTTCAGTTACATGCCTGAATCCATAGTTAAAGGGGCTAAATATTCAAGTATGGCATCCGGCTTGCTTATATTGCTTTTAGTTCTTGGAATATTTTTTGAGATAAAGGGTCGTAAACAATAAAATGTTAAGGGTAATAAGGGACTATTTAAGTGTATTCGGGTTATTGTGCCTGACACTTTTTCTAACAATGGCAACACTTGAGAGAAAGAGTGCCTTGATGGCTCAACCCTTAAGCCCTGTCCAGGAAAATGTCTGTACATACTCTCCTGTTCTCGGTCAGTCCGGAGTGCGGCAGGTTTTGTCAGAGACAACTGCCCCGGTAGTAGCTTCGCCCGGAGGTTTCGCAGCAAATCCTTGCATAGCAAACTTTCACCAGAAGGTTCTTGGATACTCACTCTTCAGAGAGCGACATATCGGGAAGTTCAACGGCAGGATTGAGCAGCAGTTTCTTGAGTTGATTAATTCTATTTATACCCCGGCCTGCTCATTTTTCATTTATGGTCTGCGGAAGATAGTCATTTAGTGTTTTTATTGGATTTTAACTCTTCTGTCTCGTTTTGGCGGGGCAGGGATTGCGTATGCATTAAAAACAATAATTCAATAAAAACACATATTATGAACACAAATATATCACATCCGGAAATTGTCAAGGTTTTTGACACAAAAAGTCTTCTTATAACATCTGCCATTGCTGTTGCAGGAATTGCATCACTTGTCCTGTCATGGTTCGGCATTGCAAGCATTTTGCTTATTATAGCCTTACTGCTGTTTTTTCTAAAATCAAAGGCCAATGTTTATAAGCCTTCGGGCAGTTTTGTGAAGACAGAATCATTCTATCTGGACAAGGAGGAACTTCCTTTCTTGCAGACTTTGTTGGAAGGTAAGGAACAAGAGGAGCCGAGAGTAATAAAATTCACTTCAACAGGTAGTGCAAGAATTGATTACATCTTTTCTGCCGATAAACAATTCGCTGCTTTTCAGCTTTTCGAGTTTATTCCGCACAAATATGAGGTGTATTCAAAGATGATCAGTTTTACCGGAGCTCAGGCCAAAAAAATGATCAGCTATATTGATAAGTGTAAAAAGTAATTTGATTATATCTTTCTCCACACAGGCAGGAAGAAAACAATGCCGATAATAGAGAAGATGAGGCCTCCCATAGTGCCTACTGCAAATGAAAACCAGAACTGCTCGTCTTTCCCGTCGAACAGGAATGGCAGCAGGCCGAGAACAGTAGAGATTATGGTTAACAAAATTGGGATAATCTTGTAATTATAGGCTTTAATGTAAAGGTCCAGAGGATTGCGCAGTCTGAGAGATGCCGCTCCTTTGGGCCTTTTAAGTATATTATATTGATTTATAATGTATATCCCGGCATTGACGGATATTCCGCAAAGCATAATCATGGCCGCAAAGCCACCCTGGTCGAATGTGTATCCTGTAAAATAAAACGTAAGGAAAAGTCCTATCAAGGAGAGCGGAATCATCAATATTATCAGGAGTGGTTGTAACAGGGACTCAAAGAGCATTGAGCAGATGAAGTATATTATTGCAATAACAAGCAAGAGAAGCAGGAATAACTTACTTTTTGAAAAATCCCATTCATAATCCTCGGTTTCGGCTTTATAACCGATAGGCAAAACCTCTTCGTTCAATCTCTTTATCTCTCGCTTCTTTACTCTGGATGAAAGTTCATACGAACCTATAAAATCGTACGAAACGACCAGCCTGTATTGCTGATTCTCCTTGTAAATGTCGTTACCGCTCTTTCTCATCTCAATCTCGCCTATTTCTGAAAACTTCACCTCCTGTTCATTCACTATTGAAAGGTGCTCATTATAGAGATTCCATACATCAAACTTATTCAGGTTCGAGGAGACCACTTTTACAGGAACCTTTTCGTCACCAACAACCAACGATGCGGCACTTTGATTGAAAAGCTGGTCTTGCAAGGCCATATATACATCGGCGGGAGTCATCCCGAGCACAGCCATAGTGTTGTAGTTGTAATCAATGAAATACTCATTTCTTGCACTCCTTTCGCCATAACGCCGGTTCCCGCTGATTTCAGGCTTGCTTACCCTTTGATTCTCAGAGAGGCTTTTAACTGCGTTCTGGCAGTATGAATAAAGCTGATCATAATTATAACCTGTTATAATAATGCTGTTGGAACCAAAAGAGCCTGAACCCACATAGTTATTGAACCCGTTTTCGTCTATCCCGTACACTGCCCATGTAGCTCCGCCAAAATCTATAGCCTTTGCAATTACCTCTTGTTTTAGAAACAGCGGAAACTCACTATTCTCATACTCTTTCTTGAAAGTGACCTCTATTGAGGCATTTTTATATGAACTAATAGTTGTGTTGAACATTTTTATCTGAGGAAACTTTGTAAGGAAGTTTTCCATATTCACCACAATGTCGTTCAACTGTTTGGTCGTACAGCCGTCCGGCAGGCCGGCTTGTATAGATATGGATTTTTTTGCAGGCTCTCTTCCGTAGCCGTATGTCTTTACATTTTGTGAGAAAAGCCGTAGAGTTCCTCCAAAGATTTTCTCTGCAATATTTTTTACATCATTTTGATAAAATGAGCTGCCGATTGTTTTGTTGTAGGCTTTATCCCAAAAACTCTCCTCCTTTTCAATTTTTGAGGGGAGATAGTGTAAAGGAAGGCCGAACCCGAAGATCAGCAGCAGAATAAATATCCACCGGTGACCTCTGCCGAATGAAATATATCGTTTGTAAAAGTTATTAAACCTTACAGTCCGTCTTAACGAGGAGGTATTTTGTGAAGACCTGAAACCGCCTACGGGAAGTTTGTCTACAAGCGCAGGAACAAGTATCAGTGATATAATCAGGGAGACTGTCAGGTTTATTATTATTACTGCCGAGAACTCCACTAAGTTGACTTTCTCTTTCTCCGGCAGGAAGAAGATGACCGTAAGCGCACCTATTGTGGTAAAAAGTGCTCCCATAATTGCGAGGAACGCTTTTCTGTCACGGAAATAGCCGTAATGGGAGATCATAATAATGCTGGAGTCGATAATCATTCCCAGAGAGACCGTTATTCCGGCAAGCGAGTATATATGTATCTGAAGTTTGAACAGATAGTAGAAGATAAATGCAATGAATAAGTTTGCAATTAGTGTGATAATGATGATTGAGAGATAGCGGAGACTCCTGGTTGCCAGGAATACAAATGCCAGCAGGAAAAGAATGGAGAGAATTGTCCTTCTCAATATCTTGTTCAGTTCGGTTTTCAGCTCTTCCGAAACATCATAAGAGAGAGTAGCAGAAAACTTGTCCGGGAACTCTTTTTCCAGCTCTTTCATCCGGGTTTTCACAGTATTGCAGAGGTCGATAGTGTTTATCCCCTTTTCAGGTACAATTGAGAGGTTTATTGTATTCAACCCGTTTATACGATTGTAGTAGGAGGGCTCTCTCTCCTTGTAAACCGTTTTGGTGATGTCATCAAGCCTTATAATCCGGCCGTCAACATTCCTGATCGGTATTTGCCCGAATTTGCTCCCTTTTGAAGAGGTGGTAAGTATTATCGCCTTGCTCTCTATACTGCCTATGACATCGTCTGAGCCGGCGTATGTGCTAATGGCGCTTGTAATGTCTTCGGGTGAGACCCCTATTTTTCTCAAATAGTCAGGATTAAATGAGACCTCTATGAAGTAAGGTGTGGCTCCGGAGAGGTTTGCTTCGGCAATTCCGTCAATAAGAGACAATTGCTTTACAATGTGTTCCTTTGCATACTCTTCTATCTGATTGGTGGGAATTCCTGCATTTATAGTGTAAAATAAAACAGAGCTTGTGTTTTCTCCAGTATATGAAGCTGAAAAAAGAGGATAGGTTACCCCTTCCGGAAGCTTCGGATAAATTCTCCTTATCTGTGATGCTATTTCAAAACGGACAGCATTTATGTCTGTCTTTGGTTTCAGGGTGATTGAGATGTTCCCTGTCTCCTTGCCGGAAGTAGAGCTTACCTCTTTAATGCCTGATATTGCAGAGATTACCCCCTCTAATTTTGAGGTAACTTCAGATTCAATCACGCGGGCTGAGGCTCCCGGCCAATTGTAGCTGATTCTTATATTCTTTTGCTCGTAAGTGGGAGTGTACTGAATGCTCAGTAACGGGGTTATCCCTGCTCCGACTATCACAAGAACAACAAATACAAGTATCACAGAGAATGAGGAGAGTTTCATCCTTTACGCTTGTTATAAATATTGTAGTAGAAAACCGGGATGAAAAAGACGCTGACAATGGTTCCCATCACCATACCTCCGATAAGTGCAAGAGAGAGCGGGTACTGAAGGTCTGATCCTATGTCTCCACGGACAAGGAATGGAGCAATTGCGAGAATGGTTGTCAAACTTGTCATAATTATTGGCTTCAGCCTTCTTGAGCCTCCGGTCATAATTGCCCTGAGAAGTGAGTAGCCATCCTTCCTCAACCTGTTGATTGTGTCAACCTTGAGTATGGAGTCATTGATAATAATACCTGCCATGACAACCAGTCCTATCATTGACATAAGGTTAATACCTGAGCCGCATACCCAAAGCAACAACATGGCTGCAAATACATCAACGATAATCTCAGAGAGAATAATGAATGGTTGTATAAGAGATTCAAATTGAGCAGCCAGAATGAAAAATAATAACAGAAGAGCAACAATCAGAATTATGGCAAGTTCCCCTATCATCTCCCTGTTCGAGAAATAGCTGCCGGAGAATGTTACATCGAAATCTTTATCTCTGTTTGCAATACTTTTTATTGTACTTATGGACTCTTTGACATCCTTGTCCGGTATTGTGAGGTTCAGGGGATAGTAATCACCTAAAGTTCCGGAGGTAATGCTCTTGAGGTCTCTTACGCGGGTCTCATGCATCACAACCGAGAGAGGAATCTCGGTTCCGTCTTCATTTATGACGGTTGTCATAAGCAGATCTGCCGTTGGGTCCGATGACTCTCCAACTGTTACCGGCACAGAATAGCTCCCCTCATTTATAGCAAAAACAGTGTTCTCCATTGTTGCTGTCTTCAGGGCATCGTACACATCGCTATATGATATCTTATATATCGACAACATCTCCGGGTCTGTCACAAACAATATCTGCTCCTGCCAAAGTACTGGCTCCATATACAGAGATGGCAGAGTGTCTGATATTTTTGACAGGAAGTTATTCAGCTTATCCGGGTCGGGGGCGCCTCCCTCTTTAGCCATAATCCTTGCAGTGAGATTGTAACCCTTGTCTGAAAAGACCATGTTGAAAATATTATCTGTCTGTGACAAGCGATACGCTGCATCCGGGTATCTCTCCTTGAGAAAATCTGTAACCCTTTTTTCCAGATCAGGCAAGCTTGATGGTTTGTCTGCCTTCAGGTAAAGTAATACCTCGGACTGTCCCAGATCCGGTGTATGTGAAAGCAGAAATTGCTGGTTTCCTACAAAAGAGCTGCTCTGAACAACACTATTTCCTGCAACATTTAGGACTTCGAGAGTTCTTCTGTCACTCTCCTCTGTTGTTATCGGAATATTCCAGTCTATCGAAACCATTACATCATCGTGGGTAACAGGAGGAAGCTTGGACTTGTCAATCACATTATATATCAGCCAGGCACCGGGTATTGTTGAAAGGAATAAAACCCAGGCAAGTCTTTGATGGCGGAATGTCCATTTGAGCCCCTTCTCATATAGTGCCGTTATGTCTATTTTCTTAAGCCTTTCCAGAATCCGGTTCTCTTTGGACTCTCCCTTTTTCTTGTATAGTTGGTAGTAATAAACGGGTATCACAAGAACTGCCACTATGAGCGAGGAGAGTAGTCCGATTGAAACTCCGAGAGCCTGATCGTAAAAAAGCGCACCTGCGATACCGCTGAGAAAGACTAAAGGAATGAACACAGAGCATGTCGTCATCACAGAACTCAACATGGCGGAAAAGACCTCATTTACGCCTTTTACAACCGATTCCTTAAGAGAGAACCCTCTTTCCCGCAATTGCGTTATATTGTCAATAACAATTATCGAGTTGTCCACCATCATTCCAATACCCAGAATCAGGCCGGAAAGAGATATAATATTGATTGAGATTCCGACAATGAAAAAGAAGAGTAAAGCCACTATCAAAGAGAGAGGTATAGTGATGGTTACAAGCCAGGGAGTGCGGAAATCCCTCATGAAGAGAAAGAGCACGATACAAGCGAGTATTGCTCCTATGATGAGATTATTCTTAAGATTCCCGATAGAGTAAGTTAAAAGTTCCGTCTGATCTCTTGTAACCTTAAACTCTATGCCCGGATACTCCTTTTCAAATTCCGACAAAGATTTATTAACAGCTTTTTTCAGATCATCCATCTTGGCATCGGACTGTTTGATAATTGCAAGAGAAATGGCCCTTTTACCATCGCTTCTTACCAGCCCTCTCTCCTCTTTTGCCTGTTCTGTGACTGTTGCGAGGTCCTTGAATTTATAGATTCTGCCGTCTATATTGAGTACTATGTTCTCAATCTCCTCACGTGTACGTATTTCAGAAATAAAACGGATGTCCCATCTGTAGTGCCCGTCTTTTATAGAGAGGTTTCCAAGTTTAAGATTGCTGTTTGAGATAGCATTCTTTAACCTTTTTTCAGTAATTGCGAGAGCACGCATCTTTTCGTTTTTCGGAGTAATGATAATTTCAGGCAGGGAGAGTCCGCTGATATCTACAAGAGCAATTTCCGGAACCTGTTCCAGTCTTTTGGATATAACTTCCGAGGCAAAACGGCTTAATTCAAGAAATTTCTCCGAATAATCATCTTTGGCCGTCATGTTGATAAAAAAGGCGGGAATGTCGGTCGCGTTAGCTTTTATAACCTTAGGCCGCTCAATATCTTTAGGCATGGATGATATTGCCTTGTCAACCTTTTCATTTACCTCGATAAATGTAAAGTCAATGTCGGTCCCAGGGTCAAATTCCATGAAAATATCTGCACCATTGTCTTTAGACTCACATTTCAGCTCCTTTAGATGCTGTGTCTGCATCAGTTGAGGACGTAGTGACTTTACAATTGTCTTGTCAACTTCACGGGCAGAATATCCGGGAGCACTTATCTGGACTGTCACCTGTGGAATCTCAACATCCGGCATCAATGACACGGGAAGCATGGATATGGCAACCAGACCCAGTACTACAACAGCTATAATCGACATTGTAACCGCTATGGGACGCTCAATGAGTTTGCCAATCATAACCTAATTCTTTTTTCTCTTTATTTCCACATTTGAACCGTCAGCCAGGTTGAGATTTCCGGAGGTGATAATAATATCACCCTCGTTAAGCTCAGCATTCTTGTCGATATTTGCTGTTACGGTGTGTGATTCTGTGTTGGACATCTCAATTGTCACATACGTCCACATGGCTTTGTTTGTCTTTTTATCAAGCCGGAACAGAACATCAAAGTCATCCCTCATCACAACGGCACTCTTTGGTACCACAAGCTTTCCCCTGATAAGATTCTCGACAATCACCTTTGTGTTCATCCCCTCAATTAGTTTCCCCGAATTATTGTTTACCATTGCCAGAACCTTGATCTGACCCTTGTCGTTCACAAGTGGGTTTATCTGAGTTACCGTGCCGGAGTAAAACTTTTCAGGATCGGAGTATGTACAGACTTTTATGCTGCTTCCGACTTTGACAAAAGGAACTTCCGACTCAAGCAGTCCGAATTCCACTTCAAACCTTGTATCATCAATAAGGGTACATACAATATCTGAAAAGGCTTCGTGAGGTTTTGCGGTAAGATTTGCAACCTTGCCTGAAAACGGGGCGTATAGAGTTGTGTTTCTAAGGGCCTCTTCGGCTTGTCTTAGATCACCCTTGGCAGAAGTATATCCTGACCGGATCTTGATGGTTTTAAGCAAATCAGGAGGAACAGAGGAGGTGTCCTTAGAATACCCGTAACCTATCAGCTGGTCATAAAACTCAAGTTCGGCCTTCGACATGGACAGTTTGGCCTGTTCAAGCTTATATTTCGCATCCTTTTGGTCGAGGCGGGCAATGGCTGTTCCGACCTTAATGCTTTCACCATTCTTTACAAGAATTTCTGATATTGTACCGGAGTTGAGAAATTTCAGATCACTCTTAGTAACCGCTTTCAGCTTTCCATTGCTGATTATCTGCTTGTTGAAATTAACCCTCTTCAGGACCATTGTGTCCACCATGTTTTTTTCTGATACATAGTCGGCCTTATCCGTTACAGACTCCTCTTCCTTTGTCTTGTTGCCGGAGCAGGCTGCAATCATTAGCATTGACAGGAGAAATATTGCTTTTTTGTTCATAGTGGTTTAGTTTTCTGTTAGAAGGTTAAAATCTGTGACTATCTCTTTTTTATCGAGGTAGTCATAGAGAGATATCTTACGTATTGAGTAGAAGTATTTCCAATAGTTGTTAAGGTCTGAGATATACCTTTTTACAGCGTTGTCTTTCTCTGTTTGAGCCGTATTGAGTTCGGTCACTGAAATCGATCCGTTCTTGAAACGCTCCATGGTAATGTCATACCTGAGTTTTGCTATTGAATCATTGCGTGCGGAGATGCTGCATTGCATTTTCTGGTTGTTGAACTGCATAACTTTGATTAATATCTCCTGGCGGTATTCCGATTCAGTTTGTTCTATCTGGGTTTTTGCTATCTCTTCTCTTGATTTGGCAAGTTTGATCTTTCCTCGTCCAAGGCCCCAGTCAAGTATTGGCAGAGAGAGGCTTAACCCTACGATTTCCTGATCCATAGGATTTCTGTAGGAATCGGCAAGTTTTTCTCCCTTTTGATTTACTCCGAACTGTGCAAAGAGTTTGGCATTCAATCCTGCATTGGATTTGGCCTCAGCCACCTCTTGCCTGGCCGCAAGCATGTCAAGTTCATTGCTGAGGTTTTCAGATGAATTCTTTAGAGCACGATCCAGTACATCGGAATAGTCGAGCTGTATCTCAGGTCCCATTTCGGGCATAATAAGCTCAATTATGACACTTTCGTTATATCCCAGATAACTCCTTAATTTGAGCATCTCGGATTCGAAATTCATCTTGCCGTCGTTGATTTCGAGTTGCGCATTATAAAGGCTCATCTTTAGCTGCAACAACTCGTTGTTTGTGATAGATCCGATTTCATACCTCTTTTCGGCAATGCTGACCGATAACTGAGTCGCGGCATAGTTCTTTTCTGCCATTTCAAGATTTTTCTGAGCAGAGAGGACTGAGAAAAACCGGTCTGCGGCCTCAATATTTATACTCTCCATACTTTCAAGATATACTTTTTGAATCCTGTCATACTCCTTAGGTTCTATCATCTTTTCCCACCTGAAGGAGTTGTATCCGTTTATCGGTTGTGAATAGACGAGGCTGACAGGAGTTGAGTTGTATGTTAAATTATCATAAGGGGCAAATTGGTCCAGTCTGTTGAGCGAAGAGGTCAGGGAGAGCGTTCCACCTGTAAGCCCGATGTTTTGATCTACAGAGAGAGAGAGGCTGTTGCTCATATTATTGTTTTCAACATAATTGAACTTTCCGGTCTCTGCATCCTGCAGTTTTGCAAGGTAACGGCTATAGCTTCCCAACGTTGCATTTAGATTGAGTGATGGCAGGAATTTTGCCTTAAATGTCCGGTACCGCCAGTATCCTGCAAGAAAGTTGTATTTTGCAATCATGGCTGCAGGAGACTGCTCCCTTGCCGTAGAGATTGCTTCGTCGAGAGTCATCCTCAAATGGTGCTCATTTGGCAGGAGATTTTGTCCCTGAGAAAATCCGTTTACGGAAATTATTGTCAAAAGTGTTAAAAAGGCAATTCTTACCATCTGAATTTACTATTTGAGTTTAACCAGGATAGCTATCGGGTTATCGTTTTCACTAATGTTTTCGGCCATCTTCTTGATATTTTCGGGACAATCGTTATCCTCAGCGTAAGTTATGAATTTTATTGCATCGATATATCCAACCATATATTTTCCGTCACTTGTTATTGATTTAGGCCAGAAAGGAGGGCCGCCCTTGAGGTCATCCTTGAAACCCATCATGCCCTCTGAAGGCTCTTTCATTATTATAGTCTCTCCCTTTTTCTTGTCGAAATATCCGTAAGCTATAGTCTTTGTACCTAGAGGAGATATATACTTTTTGTATAGTCCCCGAAGGTTCTCCCATAGAAAAAGCTGGTTGTCGCTTTCAAGGCCTGTCATGATGTTGGTTATTACATCTATGTCAAAATTGTGCATTTGCGACTGTGTCTCGGGAGTGGGAGCATATTCCCCGAGATTGAAAATATAGAGGCTGTCTAGTTGATACTGTTCATTAATGTTGTAAATAACATTTTTGTTGGTGATAGTAGCCCTGGTTTTGTTGTGAAACGGATATGTCTGTAATAATTTAGCGCTCACCATTATTACTTCCTGAACTTTGCCGTTTATCGTTATACTTTGTCTATTTACTTTACCACTAGCAGAGGTTGTATCTCTGTTCAGAATTTTTCCTATAGTTTTTGAACCTTTATCATATATGTAGGCGAGTATGCTTTTATCAGCCGGAGATGTGCCGTCAAGCTCTTCCATTATACCAATCGAACAAATGTAATTCCCATCGGACATGAATGTTGCACTACCAATTCTGCGATTTTCTGTCTCTGCAGGGACTTTTACCCTGTATACGAAATCACCGTCGATGTTATATTCGCAGATATCTCCCATGATATCGGAAACAAAGAGCCTTTCTGTGTTGTAGTTGTATCCTGCCCTAATTGGAAAGGCATACTCCTGCGGTCCTTTGCCGTTGTGATCAATTGTCTTTTTAAATTTGCCATCTTTGTCGAAGAGCTTGAAAACCTTATTGTTGTCAAATAGAATGAAAATCTCTTTTTCAAAGAGCATAGGCCGGGACATTCCGGACATTTCGCCCACAACACTGTTTTCGTTTGTCTGGAGAGGAATATAGGTTATATCCCCGGCAATCTCGCTGAGGTTTGCGACACGGGCATCAGGAAGGGCTCCTACAATGTCGATTACCCTGTTTTCATTTTTTTTGGCCGAGCTGCAAGAAATGAGCATTATTGCAATTATCAGGTATGCTATGTGCTTGATAATGAAAATTAGCGGGCTTTTCATGGTTGTTTTATTTATTCTCTTTTAATTTTACCAGGATAGCTACAAGATTGTCGCTCTCATCGAGTTTTGCACCTAATTTCTCAAGCTCATCGGAACAGTCGTGCTCCTCAACATACATTTTCAAATCCATTGCACTGACATACCCGATCAGTATCTTTCCGTCATTAGATACAGATTTAGGCAAGAAAGCAGGGCCTCTTTTAAGATCTTCCTTAAATCCCGGGCTGTTGTTCTCTGGCATATGCATGATGGTAACCTTCCCGCTGTTTTTGTCAAACATAGCGGTTGACAATTTATACATTGGCTTGGTTTCGCTTGATACCAACGGATCATTGTTCAGACCACGGAGATTGATAATTTTAAATATAATTTGATTCTCTGTCTCTAATAACATGTCAGATACATGAATAAACTTAGAATCCTTAGCTTTTGCCTTTTCCCTGTTTGCATTTGTTATTCTGTACTCTCCGAGGTTGATCTTATAGAGTGTGTCAACTGTGTTGTCATCTTTTATAGAGAGAATATAACCGTAAGAGGCGATACTTATGCGGGGCTGGTTTTGGAACATATAAAAATTGAGGCTGAACTCTTTTTTAGGAGTATCATTATTGGATTGGGTCCCCTTCTCACCTATTGTAATAGAAGCTTCATCAAATTCAAGGAATTCAATTTTTGGTGTCGGGACTTTTGCAACCACATTTGACAGAGAGTCAAAAATATAGGCACAGACACCCATGTCTTTGCACGCGTTGAATGCCGTTGCGATATATCTGTTATTCCCGATTTTTGCCATATTGTGTTCACAACATTTAAAAAGGCTGTCGGCAGGGGCAGATACTTTACTTATAAAATCCCCCTTGTTCGAATATTCGATTAAAGAATATGTGAAAAGTGTCTGAACTATAATATTACCGCTCTTCGTGTCAACACCATCAAAAAAGCCTCCATAGAACTCCTCCGGGCCTCTTCCTTCCCTGTTAAATGAACGGAGAAATTTCCCGTTTTTATCAAAGAGTTTGAATAGACCACGGTTATGTGTGTAGAAGGTTTCATTCTCGTATATGAATGATTGTCTTCCCCGTGGTTCGGTCACAAGCGAGCTGTCGGTAGTCTCAAATGGTATGTAGGTAATACTCTCGGCTATCTCGCTGAGATTTACGACACGGGCATCGTTGATGGCCGCGACGATGTCGATAATGTCACCCGCCGCCCTCTTTTCGGAGTGGCAGGAGATTAACAATGATGAACTAAATAATAGTAAGGCGCACTGGAATAAGGTAACAGATTTTTTCATGGCAAGGATGAATTTAAAAGTTTAGGGTTACCCGGGGCAGAACTGAAAAACACTCACCTCAAAATACATGCCGTACAGTCCTAATTCTCAGGATATTTCTTTTAATTGCAAAAAAAGATTGATTAATATTATCGTGCAATGGCTATTATCGGATTGTCGTTTTCTCCAAGATTACCAATGATTTGGGTCAGGCCCGTATAATTTGTGCCCTCCTCTTCTGCCATAGTTATAAGGTTTACAGCATTGTAATAAGTAATCAATTCTCCTCTGGATGTTGAAAATACAGGCCAGAATACAGGCCCGCCCTTTATATCTTCTTCCATACCGGATCTGCGTTTTACCGGTTGTTTCAAAAGAGAGAGCTGCTCCTTTTTCTTGTTGTAGATTCCGCATACTGTTGTGACCATATCTACCGGGCCGTTTCCCGGTAATTGCATATCTGTGCTTCTTTCAAACGGTTCCTGGGCAAGGGCTCTCATGTCAAACTTTATGAATAAATAGTCACTTGTCTCAAAAAATACGGAATATTTAGTTATTACCTTTTTATCGTAAGCTTTTCCCGGCATCATAGATCTGACACTTTCATCCTTGTACTTGCCCAGATTGAATATAATATGCGGTGTCATTTTGTATGAACTGTCAGCTTCTATACAGAATATGGTATCATTGCTTGTCTGTGATGCATAGAAGTCTTTGCCGAATCTGTAAATGTTATATGGATCTATCGCTATAACAGGTGCCGGGCTTCCGGTATTGCTCATCACATATCCGTTCATGTCAGATCCGCTTCTGATTACATTGAGACTATCGTCAATTATGACATAACAATTTTCCGGTGAAGCTCCCTGATGAAATTTAAAAGTACTGATAAAAAAATTATCGTTTCCGAGTGGCATGAAAAAGAAAGGGTTACCAATACCGTCAGGAGAGTTTATCCTCCTGACAAATTCACCGCTTATCCTATATTCGACAATCTCTCCTGTGGATGTAAGTATAAGCAGGTTGCCATTAGAGGGGTTTACTGCAATACTTCTTATTTCATTGTACTCTTCAGGACCTCGGCCTATTCGCTTGATTGAACGGATGAACTTTCCGTTTTCATCAAAAATCATACAGCAATCATTTATGTCAGAGATGTATAAATGTCCGCACTCATAGCAGATGTCGCTGATATTTCCGAGCAAAGAGCTGTCTGTAGTCTCGAGCCTTATATAACGGATCTCATTCATATAGTCGCTGAGTTTGCCGACTGTGTAATTTCCGACAGCTCCTTCAACATCAATTATAACCGGACCGGTATTTCTTTTTTCGGAATTGCAGGAGTATATACTGGCTATAACCAATAATAAAATGATTGATCTAAAAATGTATCTCTTCATGTAAAGTTTAGGTTTCGGTATAGCTAAATTACATATAATAGTAATGGTTTGACCGTTTAAAAAAAACGGGAGCGCCAAGTTTCGCTTTTTTGCGGGCTAATAAACAGGTAGTGAGCTATATAAAAAACAATTTGGAGCGCCAAGTTTACACTCAGAAAAGTTTTATAAGCCCTGTCCCGTTCAGCAAAATCAGGGTAATTGCAATAGGCGAGAGGAATTTTATGCCTAACATAATCCAACCGAAGAGTGTTTTTTTAAAAGAAATTGCCCCGCCATTGAACAGTTCATCCCTGACATCCTCACGGCTTACCTTCCATCCCACAAAGAGAACAATCAGCAATCCTCCGACAGGCAGCATTATATTTGAAGTAGTGTAGTCGAAGAGATCAAACATGTTTTTACCGAAAATGGTAATCTCCTTCAGTTCCCCGAGAGAGAGAGAACAAAGGACACCAAAGATACCTATCACGGCAAATGTAATTAGAGTAGCTATCTTGCGGCTCATCTTCAACTCTTCTACAAAATACGCAACCACAACTTCTAAAAGAGATATAGAAGAGGTTATGGCTGCTACGAGTAAAATAACAAAGAAGGCAAAAGATATTACCTGACCGAATGGCATTTGTGCAAAAATCTGAGGCAAGGTGATGAAAACAAGCCCGGGCCCCTCTCCCGGTGATATTCCAAATGCAAATACGGCTGGTATTATAGCCAGGCCGGCAAGTATCGCAAATGTTGAGTCTGCTATTGCTGTTGTGAGAGATATGTTAATCAGATTCTCCTTTTTATTTACATAAGAGCCGTATGTTATTATACATCCCATTCCTACACTCAGGGAGAAAAATGCCTGACCGAGAGCTGCCAGGACACTGCCTGCGGTAAGCTTCGAAAAGTCCGGATTGAATAAAAATCTAAGACCTTCATTTGCTCCCGGAAGGGTCAGGGATCTGATTGCAAGAATTATAATAAGGACAAATAAAGTTGGCATTAGAATTTTTGCATATTTTTCAATACCATTTTTTATACCGGCAGAAACAATTAAAGCATTTATGGCCAAATATATAAGCATCATAACAGCCGGTCTGACAGGAGATGTCGTGAAGTCGGCGAATGCATTTGACAGAGTGTTGCTGTTATTTACAAGAAATCCAGAGGAGGCAGACTTTACGATATATTCAAGAGTCCATCCGCCTACAACAGAGTAGAAGCAGGATATCATAAATGCGGTGGCTACACTTATAATGCCTATTGAAAGCCATCCGGATTCAGGGGCCATTTTTCTTATAGCTCCTATTGCGTTTGATTGAGTGCGTCTTCCTATTATGAACTCAGATATCATTATCGGGAGGCATAGCACGATAGCCATTGTGATATATACAACAATAAAAGCAGCACCACCATTGTTTCCTACCAAATAAGGGAATCTCCAGAGATTACCGAGGCCGACGGCAGATCCGGCTACAGCAACCAGAACACCGAAACGGCTTCCGAAGCCGTCTCTTTTTGAGTTTGTCATAAAATAAGTCTTAAGTTAAAACAAAGATAAAAAAATGTAGGCTTTTATCTATATTTGCCACATTCAGTAAAAGGACAAAAGTGATGACAAACAGGGTATGTGAGCTTTTTGGTATAGAGTATCCTATTATTCAGGGAGGAATGGTATGGTGCAGCGGCTGGCGTCTTGCCGCCGCCGTGAGCAACGCCGGAGGATTGGGTCTTATTGGAGCCGGATCTATGCATCCGGACAATCTCAGACATCATATTCAGAGCTGCAAAGCTGCTACAGACAAGCCTTTCGGGGTGAATGTCCCGCTTCTTTATCCCCAGATTGAGGATATTATGAAAATAATTGTAGAAGAGAAAGTTTCTATTGTATTCACATCTGCAGGATCTCCCAAGAAATGGACTTCGTTCCTTAAGGAACACGGAGTCACTGTTGCTCATGTAGTTTCCAGCTCCACATTTGCTGTCAAGTGTCAGGAGGCTGGTGTTGATGCTGTTGTTGCCGAGGGTTTTGAGGCCGGGGGACATAATGGCAGGGAGGAGACAACTACTTTTTGTCTGATTCCGAATGTCAGGAAGGCTATTGATATTCCATTAATTGCAGCCGGAGGCATTGCTTCTCGTCAGAGTTATGAGGCTGCTTTTGTTTTAGGAGCTGAGGGTGTACAGATCGGAACCAGGTTTGCCTTATGTTCCGAAAGCTCTGCTCATCCTTTGTTCAAAGAGAGATGCAGAGGGTTGAAAGAGGGTGAAACAAGGTTGTTACTAAAGAAACTTGCACCTGCAAGGCTTGTAGATAATGATTTTTCAAAGGCAGTCGAAATCGCTGAAAACAGAGGAGCATCAGAAGATGAACTTCGCGAACTTTTAGGTAAGGGAAGGGCAAAAAAAGGAATCTTTGAAGGGGACTTATCAGAAGGTGAACTTGAAATCGGACAGGCAGCCACAATGGTCTCAAAAGAGGAATCTGCCGCTGATATTATTAAGGATCTCACATTAAAATAATGACAATCAAAACTTCGTAACAACTGACTAAGATTATATTACTTAACTATATGATTTTAATCTTTAATCGAGTTATTTACGAAGATATTGATATGCCATTTATTTAACCTGTCGTTTATTTCACAAGTGCCTCGTACTTGCTTGAGACTACATCCCAGTTGATAATCTGCCAGAATGATTCTATGTAGTCAGGACGTCTGTTCTGATACTTCAGGTAATACGCATGTTCCCAAACATCCATCGCAAGGATTGGTGTTCCCTGTTTTTCGGCAACATCCATCAGTGGGCTCTCCTGATTTGCAGTTGAGGATACAAAAAGTTCACCTTTTTCATCAACGCTCAGCCACGCCCAGCCGCTTCCGAAACGAGTTTTGCCGGCATCGGAAAACTGTTTTTTCAGCTCATCAAGTGAACCGAATTTCTTGTTGATTGCCTCTGCAAGTTTTGCCGAAGGTTTTCCACTATTTGGCTTTATGCTTTCCCAATATATTACGTGATTGTAAAATCCGCCGCCGTTGTTTTTCACAGCAGCCGGGTACTTGCTGATGTTTTTGAACACCTCAAGGATTGTCAGATTTTCAGCATCTGTACCTTTTACAGCTGCAAGGAAATTGTCAAAATATGCTTTCTGGTGTTTACCGTAGTGAATCTCAACAGTCTGTTGGTCTATAAATGGTTCCAGTGCGTCTGTTGAATAAGGAAGTTGTGGAAATTCAAGTGTGTTTATTGCTTTCATTGATATACATTTTTTGTTGTTAGACAGTCCGTTATTATTCTGAGCTGTTGCCAATAATGGTACAGCTATAAGAATCAGTAATATTATATTTTTCATAAATCTCTTGTTTATAGAAATAACAGACAAGAGAGATTTTTGTTTAAAAACGGAATTATTTAAACGTTTCGCTCGACAACAACAAATTCAAACGGGTATTCAAATTTTTCTCCACGTTGAAAAGATTCCCTGTAAATCTCAGTCCATTCAGAAAGATTTATTTTAGGGAAAAAGGTATCTGCATCTTCTATGGTTGTGTGAACCAATGTAGCATAAATCTTTTGGGCGACAGGAATTGCCTGTCGGTATATCTCCCCGCCACCGATAACGAATATCTCTTCTTTAGAATTGTCAGTTTGTGCGGGATCTTTGGGAATGGAGGCCGCTGTCACAGCTCCCTCAAAAGATGGGTAGAATTCTACGCCTGGAATCTGACTTTCTGAGAGAGACCGGCTTACAACTATGTTTCTTCTGTTGGGAAGAGGTCTTCCTATTGATTCCCATGTTTTTCTGCCCATTATAATAGTGTGACCTCCTGTGATGCCCTTGAAGTATCTCAAGTCTTCGGTAATATGCCAAAGCAAACGGTTATCCCTTCCGATTGCCCTGTTGTCGGCAAATGCTACAATGATTGAGATGGTTGGTTTTTGAGGTCTCATATTCTGTTGGTTTACTGGCTATTCTGCAAAATGGGTCAGACCGCAATAGGGGCCTTGATTCCGGGATATGGGTCATACCCCTCCAGTGAGAAATCGTCGTATTTGAAACCGAATATATCGGTCACCTCAGGATTTATAACCATTTTTGGAAGCGGCCGGGGGGTGCGTGTAAGTTGCAGCTCCACTTGTTCAAAATGGTTTGTATAGATATGTGTATCACCGAAAGAGTGTATGAACTCCCCCGGCCGCAACCCGCAAACCTGTGCCACCATCATTGTAAGCAGTGCGTATGATGCAATATTGAACGGAACTCCGATAAAAACATCTGCACTTCTCTGGTACAACTGGCAGCTCAACTTACCATCAGCAACATAGAACTGAAACAGGGCATGACACGGAGGCAGAGCCATCTTGTCAATCTCTGCGGGATTCCAGGCTGAGACAATATGTCTACGGGAATCGGGATTATTTTTTATCCCCTCAATAAGAAGTGATATCTGGTCGATGCTTTTCCCATTTGGGGCCGGCCAGGAGCGCCACTGATGCCCGTAAACAGGACCAAGCTCCCCGTCCGGGCCGGCCCACTCATCCCAAATACTCACTCCGTTATCGTGCAGATACTTGATATTTGTGTCACCCTTCAGAAACCATAACAACTCGTGAATGATCGACCGGAGATGCAGTTTTTTTGTCGTTAGTACAGGAAATCCCTCGTTCAGATTAAACCTCATCTGGTAACCGAACACACTTTTTGTTCCGGTTCCCGTACGGTCACTCTTGAGGTTTCCATTTGTCATTATGTGTTGTAGGAGAGTAAGATATTGTTTCATTTTCGGATATTCACGTTAATCGGTTCAAATATTCGTATAAAGACAAATATAAGGACTTTTAGGGTATTTGCCTTCTGAAGCGTCTTATTAAATGTCAATACTGATTTTAAAGAATAAAGTTATGTTCAGGAAAGCATTTATTGTGACAGCATCAATTTTGCTGGTTACTCTGCTATATGCGCGGCCACATTATAAAAATGGAGTTTACACCGGCATCTCAAGATCTGTTTACACACAGGAGCCATATTACGGAATAACCAGAATCACGGTAGAAAGAGGCTTTATTGTAAGTGTCAGCTTCGTTGTTAGGGACTCTCTCAAACATGAGGATTTCTCAGAAAAATATGAGAGGCACTTTGCCGGTTATCCCGAGTATATAAAACAGTGCAGGAATGACTGGAAAGGAATATGTTCCTACCCCAAGTCCCTTCTGCAGCATCAGGACATCTCCAAAGTAGATGCGACCTCAGGAGCAACCTGGTCATACAATCTGTTCAAAGACTCGTTCAGTGATGCTCTCGGTAAGATGAGCCCTCAGCCAAGATGAGCACCGGGTCAGATTATTTTCTTATATTCATACGATTTTGACTGACAGATATTTTTTGACTTTTTTCAAAAACTCCCCGGTAGAATTATGAACTTTTGCTTTTGATATTATTGACACTTTAGTTAATCTTATTAGCGCTGATTGTTAGTTTATGAACTCAGTTTGTTAATTATGAAAAAGAAAATTACAATCATTATTGTTGCCACTCTCCTGGTCATACTGACGACACTGTCAACATGTGCCGGCATCGGTTACATCACACAAGCCGTCAATGGCCACTTCAGACTTATGAGGTCAAGGGTGCCTATTAATAAAATCCTAGATGACCCCACTCAGGATTCTGTGCTTAAACAAAAATTAAGACTGGTGCTTGAGATACGGAAGTTTGCAACAACAGAGCTGGGGCTGCCTGACAACAAAAGCTATACATTTTATGCCGAAATAAAAACTGAAGAGCTGGGATGGAATATATATTGCGCTCCCGAATTCTCCACAAAGCCCAAGGAGTGGAGTTTCCCGATAGCAGGCAGTACTGTATACAGAGGCTACTTTTCAAAAAAGATGGCAATTAAATATGCCCGAAAGATGGAGAGGAAAGGTTATGATGTCTGCCTCTTGCCGATAACGGCATACTCCACACTCGGTTTTTTCAACGACCCCATTCTCAACACACACCTGAGAATGGACACCATCCACCTTGCAGGCATGATAATCCATGAGCTTGCCCACCAGCGGTATTATAACAAAAAGGATTCCCGGTATAGCGAGAGCTTTGCCGTTGCCGTGGAGCGGGCGGGCGTATTGAGATGGCTTCAATCTATCAATCGCTCCGACCAGATGGCCAGGGCGCAAAAAATGTGGGCCAGACAAGACTCCATCAACAACCTTTACCTTGCCGCCCGCGACACCCTTTCAAAACTCTACTCAAACGCCGCTCCTACATTGACCCCGCAAGACAGCACCACCCTCCGCCGCCAGAAAGATTCCGTTTTCAACCGCCTCTCACTCCGGATCAAAGAGCTGAACCTAAGTTATGGAATCTCCACACCACAACACTACCAGATCACCAAAACGAAAAACAACAACATCCGTGAGAATAAAAGTCCCGAAAAAATACCCGAAGAGTTCAGAAAAATGAACAATGCCCGCCTTATTCCAATCAGCACATACTACTCCCTTGTCCCGGCATTCCTCCGCCAACTCGACAGCCTCAACGGTGATTTCAGGTTATTTTATTTAGAAGTAGAAAGATAAACCGATTTTTGCTTGCAAGACACAACCGACACAAATTGCTTGAGAGTTAAAATTCTGTCTCTAAATGACTTGTCAAAAGAGTCTAAGTATGGCTGAGGAACAACCAAGCAAACATTGTTACTATACATTTCTGCCAGTTGATTTTTGGAAATCCCTTGTTGGAGAGTAAAAAGATGTTTTACCGGTATCCGGTCTGCTTCGTTTAGTATTTGCCTCCATCTGTCTTTACAAGTGGTCTTGGCACCAAGAAATGTAAGATTGTTTGTAGGAAAATGGGGGTTATGATACTCAAAGCCGCCAGGAAAAATAAAATCGGGTTTTTTTGCATCTTCTGTGATTATTTGTTGTTCAAAATGTAGTCCTGATGTTGTGAAAATCTCCGAGAGATGGTGTTCAAGGGATTTACCGGCTCGGCTTTTACGCCTGTTTAGAATTTTATTTGAGAATACTATAAGGTCTTCAACGGATGAGAAAGGTTTTGTAATATGTTCCCCATATAATTTTATCTCAGAAGCCTTAAATAATTCATATTCAGACTCTATCCATTTTAGTAGAATATTATCAGGATTATTTAATATAGCAGAGTTTTTTATACCAAATGTTTTTATATAAGTTTCGCGGGCAAATGCAGCCATAACATCTGTTGCAGGGAAAACGGAGATTTCTTTTATAAAATTGTCAAACAATGCTTTAAGCGCTTCTTCCGGAGAATAAAGCGATGTTTTTTCAATTAGTTTGTTAGTTTGATCAGAAGAGAGATTGAAAGCAGTAAAGAAATCTTCTATATCATCATCAGTGCTAAGAATATATCCCTCATAATAGTGAATCTCAACTCTACATAGTATTATCAGATCTCCGACATTTGTCTCTTCAAGAAATGGAAATCCTTTGCCAAACCTTGTCAAGCGATATTCATTCCTTGTGCCTTTCCCATAATAAATGAAACGACTATCTGTTTCAAAATCATTTTGCCATTTTATAGTTATGAAATGTTCACAATTCTCCCCTTTGATACCTTGCTTGTCAAACATAAGAGACCAACAGCTTTTAGGAATATAAAAGCCGGATTGATGTGCGCCTGTTGCACCAGTATCATTTGCTGAAATAAATTTACAAAAAGCAGAAATAGACTTGTTTACAGCAGCTATGGCTGATCCCGTAATATAATTCATACTATTTAGATAAAGACTCAACAATTTTTTCAGAGACAGCTGATATTAGAGGTACCACCACGGAATTCCCACATTGCCGATAAGCTTGTACCTCGGATACTTTGTCTAATATATATTTATCCTCATAACCCATGAGTCTGGCACACTCTCGTGGAGTTAAACGTCTTGGATTTTTATTATCATCTTGTGGAATCAATATTTCAGCACCATCTTTATAATACCGGGCACTTAATGTTCTGCTTATATCTTTCAAATCAACCAACCCATATCCAAAGCCGTTTCCCTTGGCTTTATGCTTTCTGGCATAATTCTGTAAATATGTCCACAACTTGTCAGAAAGGGTGTACTTAGGGTCAACATTTAGCTCTAGAATTTCCCGAATCTCCTTTTTATTTTCAGGAGTATCCGGGAAAGTAAAAGTCTCTTTTTTATTGAAAATGTCGTTATTAAACCCTACAATCATTATACGTTCTCTATGTTGTGGTACATATCCTTTAGCATCAAGCACTTTATAATGTACATTGTAGCCGAGTTCTGTCAAAGTGTCAAATATGATTTTGAAAGTGTTTCCTTTATCATGAGAAACCAGGTTTTTTACATTTTCAAGAAAAAAGGCCTTAGGCCTCTTTTTGTTAATTATGTCTGCTACGTCAAAAAAAAGAGTTCCTTGAGTTTTGTCAAGAAAACCATGGGTGCGACCTAAGCTATTTTTTTTAGATATACCAGCAATAGAAAACGGCTGGCAAGGAAAGCCGGCACATAAAACATCAAAATTGTCAGGTATAAATTCTTTCGTTTCATCTAAAGTTATGTCACCGAAAGGAATATCACCAAAGTTTGCAAAGTATGTTTTTTGCGCATAAGTATTCCATTCGGATGAAAAAACACATTTGCCACCTGATGCCTGCATGGCAATTCTAAAACCACCCATTCCTGCGAATAAATCTATGAAGGTGAATTTTGGCTTTTTTGTTGTGGGATATGGTACGTCAAGAACATCAGAGTGGAGAAAATATTGTTCAAGAGCTTCACTTAAGCCGCCTTTGAGTTCTTTATTTTCAGGATATCTCTGTATTATAAGTTCATGCATATTCTTTATCGCGTCATTTTTATATGCTGTCTCAGCAGATGAATTGATATTATGAATATAGTGGGTTATTGTAGCCAAGTTGTCATATGTAAACTGATCGTTTAAGGAATAAGACTTTGATTTCTTTTCCATGAAATCTTTGAGGGAAATCTTTCCGTAAGTTTTATATGATGTTTTTTTGTGATTCATAAGAAAGGTGACAAAACCATATTGTAGTATTCTAGGGCAAAGATACATTTTAGATGAAGATACTTGTAACAGAAACTCAATAAATATCTAATTGTAAATAATAATTATTCAATACTGAAGATAGAGAATAACTAAGTGCTAACTTTATATAAAAAATTAATTTATATGTAAATCATATTTTATGCTCAATCCTCCCGTTTTATCCCAAAGATCGTTCAATATGTCCATGATTAAGGGCAAGGATACTAAACCGGAGATGCTTGTCAGGAGGTTCTTGTTTGGAAATGGATTCAGATATCGGGTCAACGTCAGGTCTCTTCCGGGAAAACCTGATATTGTGCTCAGAAAATATGGAGTAGTGATATTCATAAATGGGTGTTTCTGGCATGGACACGAGAACTGCAAATATTTCAAGATACCAAAGACAAGGACTGACTGGTGGATGGATAAAATTGAGAGGAATATTAAAAGAGACACCAAGGTCAGGGATGAATTGAGACAGATAGGCTGGCGCACAATGGTTATCTGGGAGTGCCAGCTCAAGCCCAAGGTAAGAGACAACACCCTGAAAGAGCTTGCCTACCTTCTAGATCTAGCATATCTTGAAAAGTTGCAAAAACAGATAAAAATATGTGGCATAGATTTTTCTAAATAACAGAAATACTTATATTTAAACTTTTTAAACACCACAGTTTATATTTGTAATATGTTGTAATTTAACAAAGTGCAAAAATTTGTGCCACATATTTTAATCATGAGTATATTGAGAATATTAGCGGCCATATTATTATTGTCAGCATTGGTGTGCACCATTATTTTTGATGGTGTGATTGAAAGCATCGCATTATTTGTTTTGGCTACAATATTAATAATTAGCCTAATAATTAATGTAGTTGATTACAGAAAAAGATTCATGAAGAAGTAGTACTATAATAAGTACGAGGATCCTTTAACGACCGAAGGGAAGATATAAGAATCGGCGATTTGCCTCTTAAGCAGTATATAAGTTAGTGTAGAAATAACGAATCAGGGCATTCAGCCTGAGGGAGTAAGGAGCGATTGAAGACATAAGACCGTAAAAGACCTTGTTTTTTTAGTGATTTTATGAGTGTTTCACCATAAACAGGTATCGTCATTTGCCACTTAGCCGCTTACAAATTAGTGTGGAATACTGGGTAAGGGCAATTTTCAGCCGGAGCGAGCGAAGTGAGTGAGGATGGACTGCCCTGAGATAGTATTCCACACATTATAAAAAAGCGGCTAAGAGGTTATTTTAGAAAAACCAGTGTCTTTGAGGCTTATGACTTCAAAGCGACTGAGGATGGACAGCCCTGAGACGTTATTTCTACACAGTATAAAAAGCGGCTAGCGAGAATAAATAAAGAAAAACCGGCGTCCTTAAGGCTTTTGGCTACAAAAAGCAGAAGTTTTACACAAAATATGCAACTTTTTGCCAATGATGTTCGTCTAATATTAATGAAACAAATCTGACTTAAAATGAAAAAGATCTTTTACCTCACAGTTGCACTGCTTATAATAGCAATGTCATCCTGCACATTCCCGGGCATGATTTCAGTAAGACCAGAAGGAGCATACATATCAAAGGATATTAATCCGGAAAGCTTTGAAAGCATCTCCGTCTCATCCGGATTTGAACTCCTTCTCACACAAGACTCTATACAATCAATGACTATAGAGACATACGAAAATGTTTTCAAACATCTGGAAGTCCAGATAGTAGACAACACGCTCATGATCTCACCAAAGGACGGGGTTAATTTTTTCGGTGAACCTAAAGTCAAGATACATATCACCACACCGGTTTTAAAAGAGTTGTCGCTGTCAGGAGGCAGCAGAGCAGAACTGATAAACGGATATAAAGGTGAGCAGGTTGAGGTTTCTCTTAGCGGAGGAAGCAGAATCTTCGGCCTGACAAATGTTAAATTCCTTGACATGTATCTATCCGGCGGATCCAGATCGGAACTGAAAGGTGCCGTGGATTACATATCTGTCAGCTCATCCGGCGGTAGTAAGAGCAGACATCTTGATATGCTTGCCAGAAAGTGCAGCGCATCAATTTCGGGTGGAGGATCTCTTGAAATATCGGTATCGGACAGCCTGGAAGTCGATTGTTCCGGAGGATCCAGGGTGAATTATAAAGGATCTCCGGTTATCTCATCCGAACTATCAGGAGGCTCAGACCTGGAGAAAGTTGATTAATTGTCGTTTTTTGCGATTGTCGTTATTTATCTTTAAAATTGTACCGTCTCCTGCTGATTCGATACAAAACGACAATAATGCAGACACAACGCAACTTCTATAATAACCTGAACAATGATGAATTACTCAAGGCTATCGCTGAGGGTAATGAAGATGCATACTCTTCACTGTTCACAATGTATTATAGCTCTCTTTTCTCATACGCATGCAGGATAATGAACGACAGGAATGAAGCAGAGGAGTGTGTACAGGCTACATTCTGTCATATTTGGGACATACACGGAAAACTTGAAATAAGAGATTCCCTGAAATCATACCTTTTCAGATCAGTATATAACAATTGTATTACAAGATTACGGCAAAGGAAGGCCTTGGCCAAGTATGAAGAATCCGGACAATTGGATCTCTACTTTGCCAGAGTAGTCCAAAACCCTCAGGCAGAGATGAGGCTGATTGATTCGGAGACAAGACGTGAGATATTGAGGACAATTGCAACGCTACCCGACAGATGTCGCGAGATTTTTGTAAAATGCAAAATTGAGGGGAAGTCGTATGCGGATGTTGCTGAAAGCATGGATATTTCAATCAAGACCGTGGAGAATCAAATGACCATTGCGTACAAAAAACTTAGAGAGAAGCTCAACTGGCTTCTTCTGATGTATCTTTAAAAATTTTCAAAAAAACTGGAATTGGTTTGGGGGTTTGGCTCAATTTTATCGTCTTATGATAAATATAGAGAGTCATGCATGATCATCAAGATGAGAAAACAGACCGTCTTTTATCCAAAATCCTTAATGGAAGTGCAAGTTCCGGAGATATAGAATTCTTTGCTGAGTGGATAAAGGATCTCTCAAATGAGAGATATTTCGAGCAATACAAGGAAATGTGGCATGTCGCCAATGATGTTGAGGTTAGCAAGGAGCATCTTGAAAGTTCTTTGTCGATTTTCCTTAGCTATATAAGAAGGAAAAGAAGAGATAAGATGGCCAGGAGAAGAGTGTTGTACTCAATCTCGGCTGCATCTGTCATACTGTTCATCGGTCTCTTCTTTCTCAATGAGAGATATAATCTGCTGAACACAGGAAAAGAGGAGACATTTGCCGACCTTGCATTTTGCAGGGATTCCATAAAAGTAGAGTTATCGGACGGCAGTGTTGTTAATCCAATAAATAACACTATCCCCGGTTTTAGTGTAAATCCGGTGAATCATAGAGAGATGTCCTATGCTGACAATGAACAGGTCAAACAAACAAAAAAGGACAGTGTAAGATACAATTCTGTTACAATCCCTGCAGGTGAGAGATTTGCAGTTGTCTTGTCCGATGGCACTAAAGTTTATCTAAATTCCAACTCATACATAAGATATCCGGTAAATTTCAGCGGGGATACAAGAGATGTTACCCTTGTTGGAAGAGCGTACTTTGATGTCGCAAAATCAAAGATTCCATTCATTGTCAATACTTCTGACATGAAAGTGGAGGTACTCGGGACATCATTCGATGTAGAATCGAGAAAGAACGGAAAGAGTACCTCTGTGATTCTGGTTGAGGGCTCTGTTAAGGTTTTGGCCGATGGTCAAAGCAGGATAATAAGTCCGGATGAGAAACTGTCTATAGACAGATTTAAAAGAAACATATCTGTTACAAGTGTGGATGCTAAAACACTTACATTGTGGAAAGATGGTGTTCTTGTACTTAAGGACAACACCTTTGATGAGATGATTGAGGCTATATGCTCCTGGTATGGTGTAGAGATTGTTGACAATTCATCTGTGCCTGAAACTGAGAGGTTCAATGGTCGTTTTGACAGAGAAAACATTGCTACTGCTATTGAGACCATTGCCCTGAGCGCAAAAGTCGGCTACAGGATTGAGGATGGGAAATTAATTATAGAAGATTTAAAAAATAAAGAATAAGAAAAAAGCGGGAGTAACTAAGGCCTGGTAAACTTTATTCCCTCCCGCTCAACTGATCGATACCTTAATATAAACCAGTTATTTATTTATGCAAAACTATGAAAACTTTTTCACTACGGCAATTCATTTTGCTGTCGCTCTTTCTAACGTTTCTGTTTCCTCCGCTTGCAAAAGGAATTCCTCAACAGGAAAGGATAACAATTAACCTTAAAAACGTAAAGATTGTCGAGTTCTTCCAGGAGATTGAAAAAATCACTGCTTACAAATTCTTTTACAAAACCTCTCAGATAGAGGCTGTTCCATTAATTTCAGTGGAGACGAAGGATCTTCCGCTAACATCTGTCCTTGATCTTGTTTTTGCCAAGGCCGGGCTGACCTATACTTTAAATGACAACCAGATTGTGGTTCAACAGAAGGAGGGAAAACAGTCAAAAGCAAAGAAAAAGGTTACAGGAACCATAACTTTTGCACAGGACGGTACACCCATTCCTTATGCAAACATACAAGTAAAAGGTGTTCATGGTATGGGGGCCACTACAGATGTGTCCGGAAAATTTGCCATTGACGATTTGCCTGAAAATGCAGTTCTGGTTGTATCGTATATTGGATATACGCCTCAGGAGATAGCTGTAAAAGATAAGAATGTTGTAGACGTAGCTCTTTTGGAGGACGTGGCAAAACTACAGGAGGTATTTGTTACCGGTTATTATACTCAGAAGAGGGAGAGTTTTACCGGCTCTGCTGTATCCGTTTCGGGTGAAGATCTGAGGAGAATAGGAACACAAAATCTTCTTGCAAACATACAGGTGATAGATCCGTCTTTCAGACAGGTTGTTAACAATACGGCCGGATCTGACCCAAACGCCCTGCCAGAGTTTCAGGTACGAGGTGCTACAGCAATAAACACCGGAACAACCTCTTCGACGGATGCTTTGGACAGAAGGACTCTGAGCTCTACCAATCCAAACCTTCCCACTTTTATTCTTGACGGATACCAGGTCTCGATAGAAAAAGTGTACGACCTTGATATTAACAGGGTTGAATCCATTACGCTGCTTAAGGATGCTGCAGCAACCGCAATATACGGTTCAAGAGCTTCTAACGGAGTCCTTGTTATAAAGACAAAAGATCCTAAAGAGGGACAACTCTCTGTTGCATACAATTTTGAAACAACCATCTCAACTCCTGATCTTTCAGTATACAAATTGCTTAATGCAAAAGAAAAACTTGAATATGAAATTCTTGCAGGACTTTATGAGCCTACTGTTAATATTTCTGAAGATGAGCAAATAGCCAACTATACAAAGAAAAGAGAGTATCTTGCAGCAGGAGTCAATACCGACTGGATAGCCAGACCTGTAAGAAATTCATTTGGCCAGAAGCACTCTATGTATATTGAGGGTGGCTCTAAATCTATTCGTTACGGGATGGATCTGAGGTATCAGACATCAGACGGAGTTATGAAAGGCTCTGGCCGTGACAGACTTGGAATAGGCATGAACCTGTCATACAATTACAATGAAAAACTTCTTTTCAAGAATTACCTGTCGGTTGAGAGTGTAAAATCCAGAAACTCGCCTTATGGCAGTTTCGCTACTTATGTTCAGCAAAACCCATATTATCCCATTGTAGATCAGAATGGAAACTATATAAGGGAGATGGAGATATGGCAACACCAACAGACAAACGGGGCTGTTACCGAGTCGACCGTTCTTAACCCGCTTTATGATGCCAGATTGAATAGCTTTGACAGGTCTGAATATGCAAACATTACAGATCAGTTTTCACTGGAGTGGAACATATTACCAGGAATGCGCTTCCGCTCATCATTAAGCTTTTCTTCAATCCGGTCAACATCAGATGCATTTACATCACCGCTTGACAATGACTACTATGCATATGCAGCTGAGGATTATATCAAGAGAGGCAGCTATATGTACACAACCGGAAACACAAATAATATTGATGGTCAGGCCGTGTTAACTTACAGTAAGGGATTCAACCGGCATTTCATAAACTTTGCCCTGGGTTCTAACATTACGACCAGTACTACAGACAACAGAGGCATCAGAGCTATCGGATTTACAAATGACAGATTCACCCAACTTGGATTTGCCAATGCATACCAGACCAGCGATTCTCCTGTTAGCCAGGTTGTAAAGAGCAGGCTGTTCGGTACATTTTCCAGTATAAACTACTCATACGCAAACAAATATCTGTTTGACTTCTCCCTAAGGGTTGACGGTTCGTCGAAGTTCGGATCAGAAAATAAATATGCACCATTTTGGTCGACAGGTATCGGATGGAATATGCATAAGGAGAAGTTCATGGAAAACACAATTTTCAGTGAATTAAAACTTAGAGCTACTACCGGTTTCCTCGGTGAGGTCTCTTTTGACCCTTATATGTCAAAGACCATCTATGAATATTATACGCAAAACTGGTATTCCACAGGTGTAGGTGCGGGTTATCTGGGTTATGGTAATGAGCTTCTTAAATGGCAGAGAACACAGACATCCGATCTGGGTATTGATCTCGGACTCTTTGAAAACAGGGTGTGGGTTTCCGGACGTTACTATTACAAAAGGACAAAGGATCTGCTTGCTGATATAAACACTGCTCCGTCTCTTGGTTTTTCAAGTTATAAATCAAATCTTGGAGAGCTTGAAAATAAAGGAGTGGAGTTAAATTTCAGGGTAGACCTGCTGAGAAAAAACAAGAACTGGAGGGTAAACCTGAATGGAAACCTTTCTCACAATAAAAATAAGATACTCAACATCTCTGAAGCATTGAAAGCCTACAACCAGGATTTGATTTCGGATGACGAAAACGATTACACCAGACCGATACCTCAATATGTGGAAGGGCAGTCTCTGTCTATGATATATGCAGTAAGATCACTTGGCATTGACACTCAGACCGGAAAGGAGATCTACGTTAAGAGGGACGGCTCCCTGACATATACATACAGCGCTTCAGACATGGTTCCGATTGCCGAGTCAGCTCCGAAAGCAGAGGGTTTTCTCGGTGCAACAGTCTCTTACAAGCGCTTTATTCTGACAGCCAACATGCACTACAAGTTCGGAGGTTATATGTTCAACCAGACACTTGTCGACAGGGTTGAAAACGCTGATCCTCGTTATAATGTTGACAGAAGAGCTCTTGAGCAGAGATGGCAGAAACCCGGAGATGTGGCATTTTTCAAATCCATCACCAGCACATCGCTTACAAGGGCAACATCACGTTTCGTTCAGAAAGATAACGAGATGGGTTTGACTTCGATTAACCTTACTTATGAGCTTCCGAAAGCGACAGCAAAGAAGCTGTATATGGAGAACCTCCGTTTCGGCATTAATATGGGTGAGACATGGAAATGGTCCTCTGTAAATATAGAGAGAGGTATTGACTACCCATTTTCGAGGACAATGACATTTTCAATAACTGCACAATTTTAAACATTAGACATCATGAAAAATTATATATCAATATTTTGCATCGGCGTGTTTATGTTGACCTCCTGCAGCAAATGGCTTGACGTCAGACCTGAATCGGAAGTCGATATGGAGACACTACTCCAGACAGAGACCGGTTTTCAAGAGGCTCTCAACGGGGTATACACAAACTGCAACACAACTTCAATTTACGGAGAACTAATATGCGGTTTCCCGGACTATCTGGCCGGAATTTACTCACAGAACACTCTGAGCGGCATGTCAAACAATGAGTACAAACCTTTCTTTACCTATGATTATCAGGACGAAGATGTTATCCGTAAGTGTGATATGGTATGGAGTTCAATGTACAAGGCAATTGCACTTTGTAATATTATACTGGAAAAGATTGATGCAAAAGAGAAAATATTTACCGGTAATAACTATGAGATAATCAAAGGCGAGGCACTTGCTCTGAGAGGATATCTCTATTTTGACCTTCTCAGACTATTCGGCCCCTCTTATGCAAGTAATCCTTCAGCCAAAGCAATTCCTTATATTACAGAGTTTTCACTTAAAGGAGCACCACAATCCACAGTGACAGAGATTCTGGACAAAATCCTTTCAGATCTAAATGCCGGAAAAACTCTGCTTAAAGGTGTTGATCCTATTCTTACAGAGAAATATGTTGTTGGCTATCCTTTCGTAAAAGGGGACGAGACAACCGAGCTTACAAATGAGGCTACTGAACAGGATATATTCAGCAATACAAGAAGAGACAGGCTTAACTATTATGCCGTATGCGGCGAACTTGCGAGAGTTTACCTTTACAAAAACGATAAGGTGAATGCTCTTTTAAATGCCAAAGAGGTAATCGATTCTCAAAAATTTCCATGGGCGACAATAGAGAGGGTGACAACAAGTGATCAGCAATACAGAGACAGGATATTTTATACTGAACTGGTTTTCGGATTATATGCTCCGCCATTGGAAGACAACCTTACAGCCAAATTTGAGAATGGGCAACAGGGGCTTTTTTCTGATATGGTTTATTTCAACAATGCCTTTGAGACAGGTTCCGGCGGACCTGGCGGGACTGATATCAGATATGCGAATATGTATACACAATATTCGGGATCAAGTATGCTGGTTTATAAATACCACTGTGATACGGAGGATAATATGTATGAACTTCGTCTGCCGGCAATGCGTCTAAGTGAGATGTACTACATTGCCGCAGAGAGTATCTTTGATACAAATCCGGTTCAGGCGTGGCTCTATTTCAATACAGTACGCTTTCAGAGAGGTATCCCAACAACTCTTACAGGAGATAAAAGCCTGTTTATGTCAGAATTAATAAAAGAGTATAGAAAAGAGTTCTTTGCAGAGGGTCAGCTTTTCTATCTGTTTAAAAGACTGAACTTGCCTGTAGCTGCTATAAACGGTACTACAACTCCGGCGAGTGATAAGATATTTGTGCTTCCACTCCCGGATGCAGAGGTACAATACGGAAAAATAACCAAATAAAAGAGAAATCATGAAAAATAGCATACTTACAAGTTTTCTCATAATACTTTTGCTTGGCTCATGTCAGAAAGCAGAGGAGATGAAGTTTGTCGGAGAGACATGTGCTGTATTCGGCACAAGTCCTGATACACTAAAACATATTGTTTACTCTTTCCTGGAACATCCCGAGGCATCAGGTGTGGATACAATACTTATTCCGGTGCGAATCATGGGAAACAGGGCCTCTTATGACAGGTTAATAACTATTTCGGTTGTTAACTCTAAAAGCACAGCGATTAAGGAGACACATTACAAACCATTGGAAAATTCATATACAATGCCGGCTGACTCAGGCTTGGTATATATCCCGCTTATTGTCAGAAACACAGACCCAAAACTGAGTCTTGAACCGGTTAAACTTGCACTTAAAATAGAGGCTAATTCCGACTTCGGTTCATTTCCTGCAATGCAGTCCACAATTGTGACATTTTCGAATACAATAAAAAAACCTGTATGGTGGGATTATTGGCAAGCAAGTCAGAGTTCGTTCCCTGAATTCTCGGTTACTGCATATGGCCTTGTGACAAAGGTTACCGGCAGGACAGAGTTTGAGACATCTGCCGGAGGGGACATGTCTTTGTTTTATATTTCAGTGTACTCCATGCTGAATGTGTGGACACCGTTCTTCAATGCAGCTACCTCAGGTGTGCTGACACTCAGGGCCTGGATTGAGAGTCATCCTGGTTGGGTGTTGGTTAAACACACAGGGGATGAATACTATGATTTTTACCAGGAACTCTATGCCTCAACAAAGTATAAATACGGGCCGGTTTCTGCCGGATCAACCGTTTTTGGATTCTTTGACGAGAATGGAGAGGTGGTGTCAAAATAATATTAGAATAAGATATAATTATGAAAAATATATATTTACTGTTAATTACAGCCGTTGTGCTTTCCATTTCCTCTTGCACCATCGAGGATCATGGTAATTATGACTACGTGGAGGTCCCAAAGCCTGTCGTTGAAAACCTTGATGATGAATACAGCGTACTTCTCGGAGAGAAGCTCACTGTCACACCAACCGTAAGTATTGAAGGTAAGGCTGATTTCAGCTTTCATTGGAAAGTTTTGCTCTCAAATGGTTATGTTGAGTCAGACGGCCCGACATTGACCTTCTCGCCGACCGCAGAAGTTGGCTCATGGTCTGCAAAACTTATACTTACCAACAATGTAAATGGAGCGAAATACATATATCCGTTTAAAATAAACACTACAACAATCTTCAGTAAAGGTGTCATGGTTCTCAGTAATGAGGGCGGAGTTGCAAGACTCTCTTTCGTTAAGCCTGATAACAGCGTTATGCCAAGAATCTACAAAACCATGAATGGAAAAGACCTCCCCAATGCTCCGCAACAGCTTGTGGCTGCCAATTTCTGGTGGGGTATGCAATTCTATTGGATTCTTTGTGGCGAAGGAGAAGATCCCGGAATGAAGCTTGATCCTAATACTTTAAGTGTTATGCGTACGGTACGGGAGAATTTTGTCGTTCCGGGCACAGATCAAATAAAATTCGGATTCCAACACCAGAGATCAAATGGTTCGGCTCTTATTGGAATTATAAATGACAAGCTTGCACAGACGTATGCTCTCGGATACCCTCTTTCAGATCCTTATGGAATGTGGGGAGACGGTTACCTTGTTAAAGGCGATGGTAATTACAAGATGGGGAATTCTTTTATTTATGTTGATTACCAATATATGTACGGATATGATGAAAATGGGAAGAAACTGATAAGATTCGGCTCTGACGGATCCTGGGTAGGTGATGCTTATGATGTTTCAACACCGCCAGCAGGCCAGACACAGGCGTTTGATCCGAAAAATATGGGAATGACAAAGGTCCTTTATATGTGCCTTATTGGTACAACACATTTCGCCTTTTGTCAGGATGCCGGCGGTACTGTTTATGAATTCCAGTTCTCCAGGGTTCCTGCGGCCAAGGACATCATAACACCACTTATCAAGAGGCAGTTTGTAGGATCATCGATTGTAAAGAGCGATTCAAAATGGTTATCCTCAGTTACTAATGAGTTTTATATATCATCAGGCGACAAGATATACAAGTACAACAGGATAACTCAGGATCTTTCCGCCCTTGCCGCAAACTTCAGTTCGGAACAAATAACCATGATGGAGTTTGCTGATGACAACACTCTTCTGGTGGGCGTTCAAAGCGGAAAAATATATTTTGTTGACATAACACTCGGAGTTGATGGAGCGATTATACCTTCAAAGACAATAAACGGTATCCCGGGTGCTCCTGTAGATGCATATATAAGAATGAATTAATATGAAAAAAGTAGCCTGTTTATTTATAATATTCACATTGTCACTCTCGGTTCCTTCAAATGGTCAGGACAGGAGTGGTTTTAAAATAACCGGATCTATCCCGGGTCTGCCGGATTCGGATATTTACCTTGCCTATATGGTTGAAGGGAAACAGATGACTGATACAGCTAAAGTCAAAGGCGGAGTCTTTGGTTTTGAGGGATCAATCAAATTTCCCGGTGTTGCTATGTTATTTAACTCTAACTATAGTGTACAGAGACTTTTCTTGTTGGACAACTCGCTTATTGAGATGAAAGGTGTTTATGGCCCTCCGGCAAAGATAAGTGTAAGCGGCGCCAAAAATCAGACTGAGTTCGAAGATCTGGAGAAACAGGTGCAGGACAACAGAAGTGCTGTTATAGCCGCATCGGAACGAGGAGACAAAAAACTTTCCGATTCGCTCTACAAGTATGAGGAGCGGATAATACTGAATTTTGTAAAAAGCCATCCTGACAGCTACTATAGTGCAAATCAGCTCTACTACCACTCATCGGAAAAGAATCTTGAAGAGGTGGCTGCATTGTATGATAACTTCACCGATAGAGTAAAAAACTCTTCGGACGGCAAAAATGTGGCTGAAAGGATTGCAACTCTGAAGTTGGTTAAGGTTGGTCTGAAAGCTCTGGATTTTACTCAGAAAGACACATTGGGTAAAGATGTTCACCTTTCGGACTATAAAGGGAAATATGTTCTCCTTGAATTCTGGGCAAGCTGGTGTGGTCCGTGTCGCGCTGAGGGACCGAATATCTACAAGGCATATCAGAAATTCAAAGACTCGGGACTGATTATTCTCGCAGTATCGCTAGACAAAGATGCAGCTCAGTGGAAAAAGGCTATAGTAAAGGATAATCTGCCATGGATACATGTGTCGGATTTAAAATACTATAAGAACGAAGTGGCAGAATTGTACGGTGTACACGCAATACCGGCAAACTTTCTGATATCTCCCGAAGGAAAGATAATTGCTAAGGATCTTCGTGGTGAGAAGCTACATGAGGTATTGGGGCAGATTTTCAAATGAATGGCAGTTATTAATGTTTAGGTTAAGTTAGGTAGAATTTTAATGTCATTCGACGAGGAGGCAGGAAACAAAGTTTCAGGCCTCCTCTTTTTTTAGTGGCACTGATTTTTAATCTTTATTCATCTCTGAAGGGATAAGGGGGGCAGTGGCGGCAGGTCTGTTGCTTGCCTAAGCATTTCCAATCAAAATGCTGACTCGCCTTCGGCTCAGACAGACGCATTTTGCTAATAAATGCTGTCGGCGCAACATTTCGCCCTACCGCCAACGTCCCTCTTTTCCCTTCAGAGATTCAGAAAAAAGTTAGAAAAATCAGTGCCACGAATAAAGCACCCTGAAAACCTGCAAGAAACGGCGTCAAAAAAAACCAGTGTCCTTAAAATTGCCCGGCACTTTGGCGCAGTTTGAGGTATGTGTCTATATAGCAACTGTTTACAAATCGCATTTTTTGGATTTTCAAAAGATGTTCAAAAAATGCGATTCTAGAACACCTTAAAATCATGCACATACCACAAACTGTGGCAAGGTCCCCCCTTGTAAATATATTTTTATATATAAAGATATATTTATAAATTCACTCTCTAAACCGGCTGGGATTTAATGAATTGTGCAAGCCGTTCCTGTATTTTCATTTAAGGTTTTTCAGACAGATTAAAACTGTTTTTGCCGGCACATTGTAAAGTAGGGTAAATACAACGTCCAAAATATATCCAATTTAAAAATTGAAACATGAGAAAACAAGTTGTTAATATCTGTTTATTGTTGGCCACTTTAACCGCCTGTCAGCAGGAGAACCGGGAATACCTTGACCCATCCGATGTTTTTGGAGTAACTGATACCCTGAGGGCCACTATCCTGCCCGAGCCCCTGATGGCTAATAGTATTGTATCCCGTATATATCATACTCCAAAAGGGTTAATTCTGAATACACAAATTGACAAATATGTCATTCAGCTTATCGACACCACTACAGGGAAGAGGCTTGCCTCTGCTGGACGGATAGGACGTGGTCCGGACGAGCTGATAAACCCGGCTGGAATGTCCTATAACTATGACAGCGGCTCCTATTTTGTCTGGGATTATAATCTAAGCAGGTTGGAAATGTTTGCGATAACTGATAGTATTGTCAAGAAGAAGAGTATGTCCAATATCAATCTGACGCTCCAGACTTTGGATGCAATAACCGACACTACATTTGCAGTGTTGGACTTTTGTCCGGACCAGTCAATAGGTATTATAGACACAAATGGCAGATATCTCAGTAGGATTCCTTATAAAATTGTTGATGACAAGAGTATTGATTATAAAACACATTTTTTCAATTCAAATATTGATATATCTCCAGACAGAAAATACCTGGTTGCAGCCTGTTCTAAATTCTCTAATATATGCCTTTACTCAATTAAAGACAATAAGCTATCACTGATATGGGATAAGATGATGTTTAGACCAAAATATGATTTAAGCAAAGGTTGGATTAAAATAGACAATGAACAGCTTAGGGGGTTTAGTGCGGTAAATATGAGTAATCAACTTATATATGTTTGTAGCCAAGGCATTACAACTGGAGAGTGGAGAAAAGAAAAAACAATTTCCAGGAAAAATTCTACATACATACTTATATTTGATCTGAAAGGAAAATTAATGAAAACATATGTCATGGATAAGTACTTTTTGGTATTTACGATAACTCCCGACGGGAGCACCTTGTATGCAGTTATTGACGACCCTGATTTATATATTGCTAAATATTCGCTTTATGAAAAATAGGTTATATCTCGTTTTGCTATTGCTGATTCCGATTTTCTCCTGCAAGAATGCCAAGGTTGATTGTGAAATTATTAATTATGAAGAGCCATCCGAGCAATCACTCTTCTTCTCAGACTTCGTTGACAGCATAGAGTTGATTCAACTTGACAGTTGTTCAGATGCATATCTTACAAGCGATGCTATTCTGATACCCCATGACAGCTCTTTCTATGTCTTCAACAGAAGATTTCTATATATAGGGTTTGCACCAAAGGCCGGAGTAGTGTTAAAATTTAGATCTGATGGTAGATTTGTTGGCTTAATAGGGGATGCCGGTAGTGAACCTGGAGAGTATTTATATCCAAGTAATTTTTTCTTTAACTCTGACACATTGTGTGTTGTAACCAACAGGGATAAATATATACACTATTTCAAGACAAGTGGAGAGTTCATAACTAAAACACCAATTCCATATACTGCATTTGAACAAGTATATAAATACAGTGACAACAGATACCTTGTCTATCTAAATCTGAATAATAAGATCAAGGATGAGCGCCTTGTCGTTCTGGACAATGATGGTAAGGAGGTTAGTGCTTTCCTTCCCAAAAAGACAAAAGTGGGAAGGTGGGAAAATTCCCGCAGTGTTTTTACAAAGTATGGCAACGAGTATATGTTAAGGGAGTTCTATATAGATACTATATATCAGTACAGTCCTGAACAGGGTGTAAGACCAAGATTGAGGGTTGAATTCGGAGAAAAGAAAATATATAAAGATAAATATTTGAAATCCCAGGGAGGTAGTGAGGCGTATGTCCAATTATTGGAAAAGCCTTTTGCCTGTATTGATGATTTTTTTGAAAGCAATAATTACTTTATTATTAAAATATTAGACAATATATCTTTCAATAATTATCGTTGGGTATATGGGCTAAAGGATAAGACCGGGAATCAGGCAAAGTGGTTTGAGTTTAATAAAGAGAACACATTTATAGCATCATCCTTACAGTATCTGGACGGGAATAAGATTTATTTTATGGCACAAGCGAAAAATTTCGCCAAAGCGGACAGCAATTTCAAAGGTAAGCTGAAACATCCTGAATCATTTGAGAAGATTGACCCTGAGGGAAATAGCGTGGTGGTAGTTATGAATCTTAAAAGTTTTTAGTGATTTAAGCATACCTTGCCACAGTTTGTGGTAAGGTCCCCCTAAAAAAATATAAGACACGACAATTTAATCTCGGATGCCGCTCATAAGTTAGTGTAGAAATAACGAATCAGGGCATTCAGCCGGAGGGAGTTTACGACTGAGGATGGACAGCCCTGAGACGTTATTTCTACACAGTATAAAAGCGGCTTAAGAGGCCATTAATGAAAAACCGGCGTCCTTAGGACTTTTGGCTGAATAAAGCATAATAATTATTATCCAAATTGTTATCTTTGCCACAATATTGAAAACAGACAGAAAATGTACAGGACACACACTTGCGGGGAGTTACGCATAAATAATGTAGGTGAGCAGGTTACGCTTGCCGGTTGGGTTCAGAGAATCAGAAAAATGGGAGGGATGAGCTTTATTGACCTGCGCGACAGGTACGGTATAACTCAATTGACAATTGACGAGAGTGCCTCTAAGGATTTGAACGCAGCTGCCGAGAAGTTGGGACGAGAATTCGTGATTCAGGCAAAAGGTGTTGTGGCAGAAAGAAGCAGCAAAAATTCCAAAATCCCTACCGGGGAAATAGAGATAAAATTATCTGCAATCAATGTCCTGAATGCAGCAATGACCCCACCTTTTACAATCGAGGACGAGAGTGACGGAGGAGAGGAGTTACGTGCTAAATATCGTTATCTTGACCTTCGTCGTAATCCTCTGAAAAAAGCACTTGAGCTGAGGCACAGACTGGCACAGGAGGCAAGACAGTATCTGGATGGCCAGGGATTCATGGAGATCGAGACTCCTTACCTGATTAAATCTACACCCGAGGGAGCGCGCGATTTCGTAGTTCCATCAAGGATGAATCCGGGACAGTTCTATGCGCTTCCACAAAGCCCGCAGCAGCAGAAGCAACTTCTGATGGTTGCCGGATATGATAAATATTTCCAGATTGTGCGTTGTTTCCGTGACGAGGACCTGCGTGCGGACAGGCAGCCGGAATTCACACAGATTGACTGTGAAATGTCATTTGTTGAGAGAGAGGACATTCTTAACATGTTTGAGGGCATGATGAAAAACATGTTTAAAAATGCGCTTAATCAGGATTTTAAAGATCCGTTCTCAAGAATGTCATACAGTGATGCTATGAACCACTATGGCTCTGATAAACCCGATATCCGTTTCGGTATGCAGATTCAGGAGGTATCCGATCTCGTCAAAGGGAAGGAATTTTCTGTATTTGACTCGGCTGAATATATCGGAGCGATTCCTGCAGACGGATGTGCTACATATACAAGAAAGCAGCTTGATGAACTTACTGATTGGGTTAAAAGGCCGCAGATAGGGGCAAAGGGTCTTGTCTATATAAGGGTAGCAGAAGACGGTATAAAATCATCGGTTGATAAATTCTATTCTGCCGAGGATTTGAAGGCTGTGTGTGACAGAGTTGGTGCAAAGGTCGGCGATCTTGTGCTTATTCTCTCGGGTGACAAGAAGAAGACTCAGGAGGCACTCGGTACACTTAGGATAGAGATGGGTAACCGCCTGGGATACAGGAAAAGTGATGTGTATGCTCCGCTTTGGGTCTATGATTTCCCTCTGCTTGAGTGGGATGAGGAGACACAACGTTTCTATGCGATGCACCACCCGTTCACATCTCCAAAACCGGAGGATCTTCCGTTATTCTACAGCGATAAGAGAGAAGACGTTGCAAAAGTTGCAGCTAACGCTTATGACTTTGTACTGAACGGGACAGAGCTTGGAGGCGGATCTATAAGAATCCACGATTCAGGAATACAGAAGAGAATGTTCGAGGTTCTCGGATATTCTGCAGAGGAGGTTGAGTACAAGTTCGGCTTTATGATAAGTGCATTTAAATACGGTGCCCCCCCTCACGGAGGAATAGCTTTCGGATTCGACAGGCTGTGCGCTCTGTTCGGAGGTCAGGAGACAATCCGCGATTTCATTGCATTCCCTAAAAATAATGCCGGTCGCGATATGATGCTTGATGCTCCGTCGATGATTGACCAGGTACAGATGGATGAGCTGTTTTTGAAGAGTACAGCTACAGTTAAGTAAATACAACAAATTATAATTGATGGGCCTTTTGATTTTTTATCTTCTGTTAGCCCTCTCTGTCTCTTTTCTTTGTTCTATAATGGAGACAGTATTGCTTACGACCCCGGTCTCCTTTCTTAACATGAAGGAGAATCAGGGTGTGAATGCCGCTTCCATATTAAGGAAACAAAAACAGAATATAGACAAGCCTATAGCGGCAATTCTCTCCCTGAACACGGTTGCCCATACTGTAGGTGCATCAGGAGTTGGAGCACAGGCCACAGCACTGTACGGAGACGCATATTTTGGCATTGTATCGGCGGTTTTAACTCTTCTGATACTGGTGGTTTCCGAGATTCTCCCTAAGACAGTAGGCGCCCATTACTGGAAGAACCTTGTCGTTCCTGCGGGATATATCATAAGAGGCATGATATATATAGCATATCCTTTGGTAGTGATTTCTGAATTCATGACAAAGGTTATTTCGCGTAAATCCAAAGATGAGGCCACCGTAAGCCGTGAGGAGGTGGCAGCAATGGTCGATATCGGTGTGGAGGAGGGAACATTTGAGGATACAGAGCAAAAGATTATACAAAATCTTATAAAACTCAGGACAATAAGGGCAAGCGACGTGATGACTCCCAGAGTTGTTGTTGCTACTGCCTCTGAAGAGATTACTATCGGTGAGTTTTACAAAAACAGGACATATCTTCATTACTCAAGGATACCGGTATATACGGGCAGCAATAAGGAGGATATATGCGGATTTGTATACCGGCAGGAGGTCCTTGAGCACCTTGCGAATGACAATTTCGATGTGGTACTTAAGGATATAAAGAAACCCATAATGATTGCCCCGACAAGCCAGCCTTTGACAATATTATGGGAAAAGCTTACCTCGCAACAGGCTCACATAGCCATGATAATTGATGAGTATGGCGGTTTCGAGGGTATCGTTACACTCGAAGATATCATTGAAACCATCATGGGCATAGAAATCATGGACGACAGAGATATCGTTGCCGATTTACAGCAATTTGCCCGCGAACGTTGGGAGGAGCGTCAGAAAAAACACAGATATCTGAACTAGGCAGCTTAGACTGTCTGATTCAGACAGCCTAAGCGTGCATATCAATTATCTTTCGAGCAAGTTTCCTGAAAGCAATACTATCGGCCCTCTCTGTCAGTGCAACCGGGGAACCGTTATCGCCGCTCTCTCGTATACTTTGTACTATAGGAATCTGTGCCAGGACCGGTATGTCAAATTTTTCAGACATTGCCTTGCAGCCATCCTTTCCGAAAATGTAAT
>Ga0265297_10001679_pt1 | contig 50245 bp, 51 predicted proteins | sample Munlanlwell13791_FD_192502 | JGI IMG/M metagenome (GOLD analysis project Ga0265297, IMG submission 192502) | Leachate microbial communities from a municipal landfill in Southern Ontario, Canada - Leachate well 137-91 | ecosystem: Engineered > Solid waste > Landfill > Unclassified | place...
TACAACTTTTGACCTTGGATATCTTATCGCTATCGGTCCATTATGGGCCAAAGCAGTATATAGCATCTGTCTAAGTTCGTTTTCGTCCTTTGGAGCCATAAGTACCATGTTGGGAAGATGTCTCAGGTACGCCATATCAAAAACGCCGTTGTGCGTAGGGCCGTCGTCCCCCACCACTCCTGCCCTGTCCAGACAAAAAACAACCGGAAGATTTTGTAAACATACATCGTGGAATATCTGGTCATAGCTTCGCTGTAAAAAGGTCGAATAGATCGCGACTACCGGTTTCATGCCTCCTTTGGCAAGCCCGCCGGCAAAGACAACAGCGTGTTCTTCAGCAATACCCACGTCAAAGAACCTTGAAGGGAATTTTTTTGCAAATTCGTCAAGACCGGTCCCGTCAAGCATAGCGGCAGTGACGGCAACAATCTTTTTGTCGGCTTCCGCGAGCTCGACCAGCGTCCCGCCGAAAACATCCGAATTGCTCTTTTGGGAAACCGATCTAAACTCTCCGCTCTCAATGAAAAAAGGAGCGGCCCCGTGATATTTTGTCGGATCTTTTTCGGCCGGTGCGTATCCTTTTCCTTTTTTTGTGATCACATGCAGTAGTATCGGTTTTTTCGCTTCTTTTGCAAAAGAAAGCGCGCTCATAAGAAGCGTGGTATTGTGTCCGTCAATGGGCCCAAGATACTGGAACCCCAGCTCCTCCACGATCACTTCTGTCTGGAAATCAATAATAAAGTTCTTTAAACGGTTTTTCATCTTCACAGCAATATGAAAAAGAGGCACCCCTATCCTGGGGATCCTTTTCACCATCTCTTCTACTCTCTCTTTTGTGCCTGTATATAGAGGATTCATCCTAATCCCCGTAAAATACTCCGAAAGGCTCCCGACATTTTTAGAGATCGACATTTCGTTGTCGTTAAGGACAACTACGAGATTGCTATTAAGGCTCATAGCGTTGTTCACGGCTTCCAGCGAAACGCCGCCGGACAGCGAGCCGTCTCCTATAACCGCTACGATCTTATGGTTTTGCCCGTTCAAGTCCCTGGCCTTGGCAAGTCCGAGTGCCGAAGATATGGATGTCCCCGCGTGACCGGTCATAAAAACATCGTGAGGGCTTTCTTCCGGATTGGGATAGCCGCTTACTCCCTCGTATTGCCTCAGGGAATCAAAGTTTTTGCCGCGGCCGGTAAGTATCTTGTGCGCGTAAGCCTGGTGTCCGACATCCCAGATAATTTTGTCGGAAGGGGAATCATATACGGTAAGTAAAGCCATGGCCAGCTCAACGGAGCCCAGATTGGAGGAGAGATGCCCGCCGTTCTTTGAAACAACGTTTATTATCTTTTCCCTGATCTCGCCTGCAAGCTTTTCCAGCTCTTCACAGGAAAGTTTTTTGAGCGAAGAAGGAAGATTGAGTTGTTCAAGCAACAAAGATATACACCCCGAAATATAAAGTCAAAGCTATCACCGCTCCGAGAATAAGGCCCGCTGTAACTTCAAGCGGAGTATGCCCCATGAATTCGTGCAGTTTGTCCGTGGAAATTCTTCCGGACTTATACAGGTCTTCAATTATCCTGTTAAGTATGGCTGACTGGTATCCGGTAGCCCTTCTTACGCCGACGGCATCATAGACCACGATGCAGGCAAAAGCAAAAGAAATCGCCAGAAGAGCGGAGCCCCAGCCGTAAGATATCCCGATAGCCACGACCAGCGCGGAAACCATCGCCGAATGGGCGGAAGGCATTCCGCCGGACTCGAAAAAGTGCATGAAATCAAGTTTTTTATCAACTATGTAGTAATAGATTATCTTTGAGGCCTGTCCGATAAGCATAGAGATCAATGAAGCGATCAGAGGAAAATTGTTCAAAAGTTCAAAAAGTATTTTCATATCCGCCTTTCCTTTAGCGAGTTCTGCTCACTATATGATCCGCCAAAGAACTCAAAACTTCCGCTTTTTCACCGAACTCCTCCAGGGCCGAAACTGCCAAGGTTCTCTCGTTCTCGAGCATAACCGCAGCTTTTTCTTTTCCCACTATGGACGGAAAAGTGGCTTTGTCTCTTTTTTCGTCAGAGCCGGGATTCTTACCCAATTCCCGGCTGGTCCCGATCAAATCAAGTATATCATCTTTTATCTGGAAGGCTAAACCGACATGGGAAGCGTATTGTTCGAGCTTTTCTATCTGTTTTATGCCGGCTCCGGCAAGCCTGGCGCCGCAATAAATACAGGCTGAGATCAGGGCACCGGTTTTTTTTGAATGTATGTTCTTTAGATCATCCAGAGTTATATTTTTCCCTTCGCTAAGCATATCATTGCACTGGCCAAGGCACATACCTCCCGGTCCAATCGCTAGACTTATCCTTTCTATAGAATCCAGCACAGCACCGTTATTGTCGATCTTTTCTCTTGTGTCTTTGCACGACATGATCTCATAAGCCAGTGCAAAAAGACCGTCAGCGGCCAGGATAGCAGTTGCCTCTCCGAACTTTTTATGGCATGTGGGGAGCCCCCGACGCAGGTCATCGTTGTCCATTGAAGGAAGGTCATCGTGTATGAGAGAAAACGTATGAAGCAGCTCGACTGCACAGGCAAAAGGAATGACTTTTTTTTCATAACCTCCGCAAATACGGAAAGACTCTAGAACCAATATTCCCCTGATACGTTTGCCGGGAGCCAAGGCACTGTACCTCATTGCCTCGCACAAAACACTTCCGTCGGAAGGCAGAACACCGTCAAGCTCCGAATCCACAAGGTTTTTCATGTCGGCCAGATAGGAAGATAGATCCATATATTTATCACAATCCTTTTCTGACTGAAATACCTCTATCGGAAAGATAATCTTTGATCTGAGCTATTCTCAGCTCACCAAAATGAAGCAAAGAAGCTAAAAGCGCCGCATCCGCTTTGGCCAGATAAAGCGCATCATATATATGTTCCAACGTTCCTGCCCCGCCTGAAGCTATAACCGGTATGCCTACGGCTTGAGATATTGCTTTTGTAAGATCCGTATCATAGCCTATTTTTGTCCCATCTCTGTCCATGCTGGTCAACAGTATCTCGCCGGCTCCCAGCTCTTCAACTTTTCTTGCCCATTCCACGGCATCCAGTCCCGTCGGAGTCCTGCCACCATGAGTATATATCTCCCAAGCGGTTCCGCCTGCGGAACCGCTACCATTGTTTTTTTTCTTGGCATCTATCGCAATTACAATGCATTGGCTGCCGAACTGCGCAGCAGCATTTTTTATGAACGAAGGGTCTTTTACCGCTGCAGTATTTATCGAAACTTTATCGGCACCGGATGAAAGGATCTGTCTTATTGTCTCAATATCGTATATTCCTCCGCCCACGGTAAAAGGAATGAACACCTCTTCAGCGACTCTTTTTACGACATCTATCATTATGTCCCTTTTTTCATGAGAGGCGGTTATGTCCAAAAACACCAGTTCGTCCGCGCCTTCCCTGTCATAAACTTTGGCAAGTTCAACGGGATCGCCGGCATCGGAAAGATTTACAAAATTCACTCCTTTGACGACACGCCCGTCTTTCACATCCAGACACGGTATTATTCTTTTTGAAAGCATTTTTTTTCTCTTTCTTACAATTCTATCACGGAAGAATCTTCGGCTTCCGCGGACGGCACTTCCGGCGCTACCCTGTTTTGATAGTACCAAGTCAGTACCTTGTTGGCGATCCTTGCTGTAACCTGATCCCCGTGCAATCCATGCTCGACAAATGAGGCAACAACTATTTTTGGATCATCATACGGAGCATAGCAAACGAACCACGCATGAGCAGGCTTATTGGGATTTTCTGCGGTACCGGTCTTGCCGGCCGCCTCAAAAGAAGGTATTTTTGCGGCACGGCCGGTCGCTCTCAAGACAACATCATGCAAAGCGTTCTTTATGATCTTTAAATTGCTGCTTGAAACGGGTATTTGTCCGATTATTTTAGGTTTAGAAGAAAACAGCACCATACCGTCACGGTCTTTTATGTTCAAAGCGATGTGAGGCTCAAACCTGTCTCTGCCGTTGGCTATCAATCCGTAAAGGTTAGCGATCTGAAGAGGTGTTACCATCAAAAATCCCTGCCCTATCGCGTAGTTGATGGAATCTCCCGGATACCAGCTCTCTTTATACATCTTTTTTTTCCATTCACTTGAAGGGACAATTCCGGAAGCTTCCGAAGGCAGATCTATTCCTGTAAGCCCGCCGAGCCCGTATTTTTTCGCAAAATCGGCAATAACGTCGGGTCCTGCTTTAAGTCCTACAGTATAAAAAACCACATCACAGGACTGAACAAGTCCTTCGGCGAGGCTTATATGCCCGTGTCCGCCGGCCTTCCAGCAACGAGCTATCCTTCTGCCAAGCTGAAAATAACCCTTACAAAAAAACATGTCTTCCGCATGATAGATCCCTTTTTCCAAAACAGCGGACAATGTAACAACTTTAAATGTCGACCCAGGAGGATACACGCTAAGAGCTCTGTTGAGAAATGGATGGTTGAGCCTGTAGACCTTCCCCCAGATATTTGAAGATATCGGCTGAGAAAAAATATTGGGATCATAGCTTGGATGCGAAGCCATTGCAAGTACCTCTCCGCTTACGGTATCCAGCACGACAACAGCTCCGGCATTGCTGCCAAGAGCATCTTCTACCGCTTTTTGCAGATCCAGATCTATCGAAAGCGTTACGTTCTTTCCGGGAACGGGATCCTGCACACCTCTTTCTTCTACCGCGCGTCCATATGTACTTATGGACACTCTTTCTCCGCCGTTCGTACCTCTTAGATATGCGTCATATATCTTCTCTATACCGCTCTTGCCTATCAGGTCTCCCTGCCTGATATTGAGTACTGCATATCTGCCTAAATCATCGGAAGTTACTTCTCCTATATAACCAAGAACATGCGCGGCAATACTATTATTCGGATAGACCCTGACCGGCCTAATATTAACGACCACTCCCGGTAAAAGATGTTTTTGTTCGCTGATCTTGCCTACCATCTCCTTTGATATGTTTTGCTTTATCAAAATGGGATCAAAAGGCCTAGCTCGCTTTTCTTTAAGTTTGTTGATTATTTCCGCTTCGCTCATAGAAAGAAGTCTTGACAGATTGCGGACGATCTTTGCCTTATCGATCATTTGTGTCTGAAGTACATAGACCGAAAAGACCGCTCTGTTGGCGACCATGACTTTCCCGTACCTGTCGTATATTATTCCGCGCGGCGCGACCAGAGGCATGGACTGGGCGGCGTTTATTTTTGATACCCTTAAATAAGACCGGTGGTATATTATCTGGACCATCCAAAGGCGCACGATGAGCACAAACAATATCAGTGCCAGCGCGGCAAGCAGAATAAAAGCGTTCCTGCTATATTTTGATCCGTCGTCCATCGTCGGTATTTACCACCTTTGATATAAGAACTTTAAGATACTGGGTGAACAAGGTATTGAACAAAGAAACAAAGAACATCAGAGCCCATGCTTCGGAAAGCGCCTTACCGTAAAGCCCTGTCAACATCCACGATCCGCATAAATATGAGAAAAATGTTCCGGCAAAAACAAAAACAAACATAACGATCTCTTCTTCGTTAAAAAACCTGTCCTTAAGCATACCCAATATAAAACAGGTCAAAGATACGGCAACAACAAAAACGAATTTCTCCGGAGAAATAACGTCCGCAAAAAATCCTGCCAGCGCTCCGAACCAGAATCCCTCCCTTGGCCCGTAAATATAAGCCAAAAGAGCCGCAAAGGCGACAGGCAGGTCTGCAGAAACACCAAATAATTTGAGGCGCGACAATACGACTGTCTGCAGCACAATGAGAAATACCATAATAAGGGCCAGTTTAAAAATACGCATGTCACCTGACAATAAAAACCGACTGCAAGGCGGAAAAATCAACCTCGGTTTTTATGTTTACATTATGAAAAAGATCGAAATCATTCTTTCCGGCTTTGTCGACTTTTCCTACCGGTATTCCTTTTGGAAAATAATCAGATATGCCCGAAGTAACTGCGGTATCCCCGTCACGTATATCTGAAGTTGAGCTTACATATTTGAGCAGAGGGTCATTTGCCCCCCTGCCTGTCATCACTCCTATATCGGAAAGTCTCGGTACAGACACCGAAACGGAACTGCTCTCATCTATGATAAGGAGCACATTGCAGGAGTGCGGATACACTTCCACAACCCTGCCCACAAGCCCCGCAGATGTGACCACTGCCTTGCCTGCTTTTACCCCGTCGGCAGATCCTCTGTCCACCACAATACAGTTAAACCACGAAGACTGGCTTCTTGAGATCACCTCTCCGGGTATAAGCTGAAAGTTATATCTACTTTTACTTCTAAACCCTGCCAGATCCCTGAGGCGGAGGTTATCACGGACAAGATCGATAAAAACATTGGTTATGCTTTTTTGCGTTTCCAGCTCTTCCTTGAGTCTGTAGTTTTCGATCTGCGCACTTCTCAAAGAGGTTAGAGACCTGCCAACATAGGCAACAGAAGATACCGTCTTAAAAAAAATATATTGGACCGGATAAATGACACGGAAAAATATACCGCGCGCCGCGGATACCGGAGGAAGTTCTCTGACCGGAGTAAAAACAGATATCGCGGCTATGGCCGCGATGATGATGGCTATTCTTATTAACGGAACGTTATTATTTTCACGCATATTTTGAGGGGACTATTGCCAGGATTTTTTATTGGTGATCAGTACCTTTTTGAGCGTATCTATTTCTTCGAGCACCTTGCCTGTTCCATAGGCCACGCAGGAAAGGGGATCATCGACCACATAAACCGACATTTCCGTCTCCTGGCTCAGATGTTTGTCAAGCCCGCGGAGAAGTGAGCCTCCGCCTGCCATGACTATACCGCGGTCCATGATATCGGCAGCGAGCTCCGGCGGGGTCTTTTCCAGCGTCATTCTGACGCCGTCCACTACTATGGCTACAGGTTCCGCAAGCGCATCCCGTATCTCCGCGGATGTTAATGTTATAGTTTTGGGAAGACCGGAAACAAGGTCCCTTCCCCTAACTTCAACAGTCCTTTCTTCGCCCAGAGGATACGCCGAGCCTATATCTATTTTGATCTGTTCGGCAGTGCGTTCGCCGATAAGAAGATTGTAATTTTTTCTGCAGTGTGAAACGATAGCTTCGTCCATCTCGTCTCCGGCGACCCTGATTGATTTGGAGACAACTATTCCGCCCAGAGCAAGCACTGCTACTTCGGTGGTCCCTCCGCCGATATCAACTATCATGCTGCCTATAGGTTCTGATACGGGAAGCGATGCCCCGATCGCCGCAGCCATCGGTTCTTCTATCAGATAAGCTTCTCTGGCTCCCGCATGCATCGCTGCATCGATAACCGCGCGCCGTTCGACTCCGGTTATGCCGGATGGAACACCTATCACGATCCTTGGCCGCACAAATGCGGATCTGTTATGACTTTTGGTTATAAAATGCCTCATCATCATCTCAGTTACTTCAAAATCTGCAATGACCCCGTCACGCAAAGGCCTTACAGCAACTATGTTCGCGGGAGTGCGACCGAGCATCCCTTTTGCTTCGTTGCCTATGGCAAGGACCTTGCCGGTATCCTTGTTTATCGCGACAACTGAGGGTTCACATAGTATTATTCCCTCGCCTTTTGCAAAGACCAATGTTGTAGCAGTACCCAGATCTATACCCAAATCCCTCGAAAAATGTCCAAACACATAATCATAAATACCCATCGTATCCCCCTTTTTATTCTGTTATTTCGCCCTCAAAACCTTTATCCTTCAGCTGTTGAACAAGCCTTTCGGCATTAGAGCGGCTTTTGAATACTCCTACCTGAACACTGAACCTGCCGGAGCTCTCGTCTCTCGCAAACCCTTCAAATCCGGCGTCCCCGAGCCTGCTGACAAGCTCGGCGGCTTTTTCCCTGCTGTCAAAAACGGAACTGCGTACCCTAAAAACAACTGCTGGAACAACCGCCTTTTTTCGCGGTGCCAGAACTTTTTCGGCCGGTTTAGTTTCGGCCTTTTTCTGAGGCGTAAAAGGATTCTGTCTCTTAGGTTCTTTCTTCTCGGACCCAAGAGAAACTTTTTCTTCCGGCGTCAAAACCGTTGAAGGGCTGTACACTGCGTGACTTTCTTCCGTAACGGTCTGTTGAGCTTCCGATGAAAACCTTTCGTCAAGCTTTTGAAAATCTATATCCGGAAGCTTTTTTGCCGGAGACAACAGTATCTTGCCTATAAAAAAACTGATCCAAAAGCTTGATACTATGAGGACAACCACAAAAGCTGCAATACCAATAGACCTTATATTCAAAGGCCTCTTCCTTTTCAACCCGCGGACTACACCGATCTCATCGTCCGGGATATCCAAGCCTGTCTGGTTGTTATGTTGAGTCATTCTGCCCCTTTTTTCTGGACAGTATATATTTTACACTATATCGGCAAATCGCGTCAAATGTGACATTTCAATATATCAGCACAGGTAAAGAGAGAACCGCATACACAAATAGCATCCAAAGCAGATGCGAGCTTCAAAGATCTTTTGAGTCCGTCTTTTGGAGAAGCTGCGACAACTGCGGCAACCCCGTGTTTTCGCGCTTCGCCAGCTATTACCACTGCAGGACAAGCCCGCGGATTATCCGGCATGACCGCTATGACAAGATCTGCGGAACCGGAGATTGTTTTAATCATATTACTGAAATCTTTGTCTTTTAAGATGCCAACCACAGCAATAAGTTTTCTCTTTTTCAATCCGGAAAGCTCTTTGAAAAGTGCTTTTACCCCTGACGGATTATGTGCTCCGTCGAGCACTACAAACGGATTTGTTTTAATAACCTGAAATCTCGCCGGCCAACGGACGCTGGCAAATCCTTTGCGAAAGGCTTTTTCGCTTATATGGAACTTTTTGCGCTGAAGTGTTGCCGCGCCCGCAACGCTTCGCTTGCGAGGCGGGCGGGAAGCGCTGAAGTTCCGAAGTTCTAAAAGCAGAGCTAATGCAACCGCAGCATTTAATGTCTGATGAGAACCGAAGAACGGCAGATATAACTCGCGAATGTTGAAGTCTTTAGAAGATATATTGATCAATTGTCCCTTCTCCGAATTCCATAAGCGTTCAACAGTTGTATCGGCACCTTTACCGGCACATGTTATAAGCATGGAACGCTGCTTTTTGCATTTCGTACGTATCACTTTTAATGCTGACGGTTTGTCGCATGCGGTAACAACAGGGACCCCTCTTTTTATGATGCCGGCCTTTTCTTTTGCTATGCTGCTCAAGGTTTTTCCTAATACCGAACAGTGGTCGAAGTTCACATTGGTTATTGCGCAAGCAAGAGGCTCTATTACATTGGTCGAATCAAGGCGGCCGCCAAGTCCTGTCTCTATCACGGCAATATCGACTTCCTCTTCGGCAAAAGACAGAAAAGCCGCCGCTGTCAACAGTTCAAACTCCGTCGGAAGTTCTTTTAATGTGTATTGCTTTTCAATTACCTCTCTTACTTTTGTGATCAGGCGTGCAAATTTTTCGCGTGAGATATCTTTGCCGTTTATCTTTATCCGCTCGGTATAATCCTTCAAATGAGGCGAAGTATAAAGTCCCGTCCTATACCCGGCCTTTTTGAGGACCGAAGCAGTCAAAACGCAGACGGAGCCCTTCCCGTTTGTGCCTGCCACATGCACGGACTTGAATTTTTTGTGCGGGTTGTCTAATAGATCGAGTAAATGTTCTATCCTGGCCAGCCCAAGCTTGATTCCGAACTTCCAGAATGATTCAAGATAGATTATAGAATCCTTGTATCTCATATAGGCCGTTTCAGATAAGAATGGCTGCAAAATAGCTTATCAAATAAATGAGAGCGGAAGAGAAACCCGGGAACAATATCAGAAATATCAATATAAAAAAACCGTAGGGCTCCATCCTGTCAACAAAGATCTGCCCCTCGCAAGGAAGCAGCGCACGTAAAAGCCGAGAGCCGTCGAGCGGAGGTACAGGGATAAGATTGAATAAACCCAACGCGATATTTATCCATACAGCATACTCAAAGATGCTGGAAAGAAAAATACCGAGTGCGGATCCGGGCAAAGGAATTACTCTGAAAAGTAAAGCAGCCAGGACTGCCAAAGAAAAATTGGCAAACGGGCCGGCCAGTGCAACGAGAGCCATGTCCTTTTCCGGATCCTTGAAATAATTTAGATTTATGGGGATCGGTTTTGCCCACCCGAACCTGACGATGACCAGCATAAGAAAGCCAATCGGATCTATGTGTGCCAACGGGTTCAAGGTAAGCCGGCCGGACATCTTAGGTGTGGGATCGCCGAATAATTCGGCAACTTTCCCGTGTGCATACTCATGCACTGTTATAGCAAACAATATAACAGCGATCATCACCACAAAGAACAGCATATTAAACATTGTGCTTCACCCTGTTTTCATTATAGCCAATTTTGCTTGTGTAAGGTGTCATTGCGAGGCCCGATTTGATCGGGACGAAGCAATCTCCTTTCGTTTACGGGATTGCTTCGTCCCCCCTCGACTACGCTCGGGATCCTCGCAATGACGACTATCTTATGCCCTCGGGTGTGAATCTTTATACACTTTTTTCAATCGGTCCCTGCTGACATTGGTATATATCTGCGTAGTTGCAATATTGGCATGGCCGAGCATCTCTTGAACAGCCCTTAGATCCGCCCCTTTTTCAAGCAAATGGGTCGCAAAGCTGTGCCTGAATGTATGCGGAGAAGAAGAACTTTTCACGCCTGTCTTTTTGACATATTTTTTTATAATGAACCACAGTCCCTGCCTGGTGAGAGGATCGCCTTTTCTGTCAAGAAAGACCGCCTGCGATTGTTTCTTTTTCAAAAGCCTCCTGCGGCTCAGGTTCAAATAGAGCCGCAGAGAATCAAGCGCCGGCTTGCCTGCCGGAACGATCCTTTCTTTGGAGCCCTTGCCCATGCACCTGATAAAGCCGGCGTCAAGATTAATATCGTCAAGTTTTAGTCCGATAAGTTCACTTGCGCGGATACCTGTGCCGTATAAGACCTCCATTATGGCCCTGTCTCTTAAAGACTGTTTGTCCTTTCGTGCGGGAGATTCAACAAGAAGATTAACATCGCCCATTGTAAGCGCTTTCGGCAGCTTTTTTGAAGCTTTTGGAAAAGAGATCTCTCCCGAAGGATCGTTGTCTATGATCTCTTCGCTCACCAGAAAATGACAGAAGGATTTTAGGCTGGCCAGATGCCGAGAGACCGTGGAAGAAGCCATCCCCATTTTGCTAAGGTGCCTTACAAATGAGCTGATATCCTCCGAAGTAAGATCAAACTCCGCAAATTTGTTAAGATCGCGACGGTAGGAAGCCAGAGTATTGGGCGAATAACCTTTTTCTATATTTAGCCATGAGATAAAATCATCGATGTGTTTTTTGTTCATTATCCTTCATCCGTCATGCTTCATACTTTATTCAGTTCTTCTATTATCGCCAGGATCAACTGTGTGCCGCTAACAATGTCTTTTATCTCAACATATTCTTTGGAGGTATGTACATTGTGCCCTCCCACTCCTAGGATCAGGCACGGGACGCCCATTTTGTTGAAAATATTTGCATCACTGCCGCCGCCGGTCATTTTTAGTTCCGGTTTGAGTCCTATCTTTTTGACGGCCGAAAGAGCCGCTTTTACTATAGGAGAGCTCTCTTTGATAAAAAAAGAGTCGTAGACCGGTTCTACTTTTAGCCGCAAAGATGCGCGGCTTTTGCCGCAGGCCTTGGCCAGAGCTTTGGTCATGGAGTTGATCTGTTTTTTCAGCTTGCGGCGGCTGTGACTGCGCGCCTCGCCTTTTATCACAACCTCTTCCGGAACAATATTGGTAGCGGTCCCGCCGTTAATTATACCGATATTTGCGGTTGTTTCCTTGTCAATGCGGCCTATCTTCATCTTTACAATGGCCTGGCTTGCTACCTTGATCGCGTTAATTCCTTTTTCGGGATGGACCCCGGCATGCGCGGCTTTCCCTGTTATTTTTGCTTCCAGAGAAAGCTGGGAAGGCGCCCTGTTGAATATCTGTTCAACACAGCCCCCGTCTATTACCAGACCAAAATCGGCTTTAATATCTTTTGCCACAACTTCTTTTGCGCCTTCAAGACCTATCTCTTCTGCCACTGTAAAACAGATCTTTATCCCGCCGTGCGGAAGTCTTTTTTCTCTGATAATCTTTACGGCCTCCAAAATAGCCGCAACCCCTGCCTTGCAATCGGCGCCGAGTATGGTCGTACCGTCGCTGTAAATCGTCCCGGACCTGACAACAGGACGGACGTTTCCCTTATGGATAACCGTATCGATATGCGCATTCAAAAATATCGAAGGAAGCGTCTTGTCAGTCGCTTTGACTTTTGCATAGAGATTTCCGCAATTGCCGCCTATATATTGTCCTGCTTTGTCAAAAAAAGACCTGATCCCTATTTTTGAGAGCATTTTGCGTACGACATCAGCAACCGCTTTTTCCTGCTTCGGAACACTTTTAACCTTGACCAGGGACAGAAAGACGGAAACCAACCTTTTTTGTTTTATCATCTGAGATGATCAAATCCTTTTGTATCGATATTAATTCCTTTAGAGCGGAAAACGGTCTTACCTATTATCGAGATCCTTGTGCCGCAGGCTGAACATACCTTTTCTGCTATTATATCAGCAAACTTAGGATGGCACGTAAAGACAAGCTCAAAATCTTCTCCCGCATAAAGAGCGTTTTCTATCGAAGCCCCCGAAGATCTTGGAATAAGAGACTTAATGATCTGCGCCCCGATACCGCTCTGCCTGCATATCTCGCCTATCGTAAAGCCTAGCCCGTCGCTGGAGTCCATCATGGCAGTGGCATGGCCGGTCTCGGCGATAACACGCCCTTCGTTGATGCGGGGGGTAACCCTCACCACGGCCAAACTCACCCCCTTTCCCCCTCTCTTAAGAAGAGAGGGGGTGATCTTCCGAGTCGAAGCTATCACCGCCCCTCTCCCAGAGGGAGAGGGGAAGGGGATGAGGGCTGCCCCTCCGAATGCACCAGTCACCATTATGAGATCTCCGACTTTAGCCCCTTTTCTGTAAAGGACTTTATTCTTTTCACCCTCACCTATCAAAGAGACAGTAACAGCCAGTTTTTCCGGAGAAAGGACAGTATCCCCGCCTATAATATCCACCGAATATTGTTTTGCAAGCTTTTTCATGCCTTCATATATTTCCAAAACGTTTTTTGAAGTCGTTTTTTTTGTGAGACCGAGCGAAACCAGTGCATATTTTGGCGTACCGCCCATGGAAGCTATATCGGAAAGATTTACTGCGAGAGCTTTCCATCCGACGTCAAAGAACGAATAATATTTGAGATCAAAGTGAACTGATTCAACGATCGTATCGGTCGCGGCAAGGAGATATTTTTTTCCGCCCGTGTCGATCACGGCTGCGTCATCGCCGATGCCTTTTATCACGTTTTTGGAAGTTTTCCCTGTGATTTTTGAAATATTCCTGATCAATTCAAATTCGCCTGAGGAAGAAGCGTTCATGGAAAGATTATAGCACTAACTTAAGAGTTGCTCCCCTCTCCCTCTGGGAGAGGGGTTTGGGGGTGAGGGTTACACCGACTTGTATACTTCCAGCGTCTGCCTTGCGCATTTGTCCCATCCAAACTGCTTTGCCCTTTCAACGCCTTTTTGCGACAGGCACTTTTTGAGCTGATCATCCTGCAGGACTTTGACTATAGTGAGCGCAAGCACCCCCGTGTCGTGAGGATCGATCAATATGGCCGCATCCCCGGCAACTTCCGGCAAAGAAGATACATTTGAGGTTATTACGGGAGTCCCGCAAGCCATTGCTTCAAGCACCGGAAGTCCAAAACCCTCGTAAACGGACGGATAGACAAACAAATCGGCAAGATTATAAATCCCCGGAAGTTCTTCCTGGCGCGCGTCAAAGATAAATTTAATTTTTCCGGCCAGACCTTCCCGCTGGACTTTTTTAAAAATGCCTTCATATAGCCATCCTTTTCTGCCGACCACAACAAGATCATGGTCTATCTTATGTTCCCGGACAGCAAGGATGTACGCATCGATAAGCCCTTCTATGTTCTTTCTTTTTTCCAGCGTGCCCACAAACAGCAAGAAAGGCTTCTCAAGGCCGCGTTCCTTTTTTAGGCGCAAAAGGATACCGGCATCAATTATTTTTCTAAACTCCACGCCTGCACCGATATGCACAACGCTGATCTTATCCGCTGGAATGGCAAAGATATCGATTATATCTTTTTTGGTGGATGCGGAATCAGCTATTATCCTGTCCGCACGGCGCAAAGACCCGGGAGTGACAAGTTTTTTGTAGCTCCTTTTCATCAGCGGGAATGTCTCGGGATGCTTGTAAAAACAAAGGTCGTGAACTGTAACGATCTTTTTCGCTTTGATCGGCAAAAACGGGAGTATATGGTCCGGGCTGTGAAAGACATCGAACGACCCTTTGTTTATCAAAAAAGGCTGGACAAACTGTTCCCACATTATCCTTGCAGAGGCTCTCGGAAGATCACAACAAGGATTGCTGATCTTAAAATTTTGGGATCCGCCCAGCAGCAAGACTCTTGAGCCCGAAAATATCTCATAGTTGTTTTGAGCATCGATACGTGCAAGGTGTTCTATAAGATTATAGATGTAAGTCCAGATGCCGAACCTGGGGGACATAAGAAGCATTGCATTTATGGCAATTTTCATTTTATGGCAATCTCAGCTTATCCGCTTATACCATTCGATAGTATTCTTCAAACCTTCTTCAAAAGAGGTTTGCGCTTTGAAACCAAATTCTTTTTTCGCACGGGAGACATCGAGCATCCTTCGCGGCTGGCCATCGGGCTTTGTAGTATCCCAAATCACTTTGCCTTTAAAATCAGTAAGTTTTGCGATCAGATCTACCAGGTCTTTTATCTTTATCTCAAATCCCGCGCCCAGATTTACCGGATCAGACTTGTTGTATTTTTCGGCGGCAAGAAGGATCCCTTCCGCGGCATCTTCCACATAAAGGAACTCCCTGCTGGCATTGCCCGTGCCCCACGCGGTGATGCTATTATCGCCTCTTTTTTTTGCCTCAATAAACTTTCTGATAAGGGCCGGTATGACATGAGAGGTTTTAAGGTCAAAGTTGTCCCCCGGGCCGTAAAGGTTGACGGGAAGAAGGAATATGCTGTTAAAACCGTACTGCTGGCGGTATGACTGCGATTGTACAAGCATCATTTTTTTCGCCAATCCGTAAGGCGCATTGGTCTCCTCGGGATATCCTATCCAAAGGTCCTCTTCTTTAAAAGGCACCGGGGTGAATTTGGGGTACGCGCAGATAGTTCCTATTGCCACAAATTTTTCTATTCCCGCAAGCCTGCCCTGCTCTATAAGCTGAGCCCCCATCATAAGATTTTCATAAAAGTAACGGCCGGGATTGGCCATATTGGCTCCGATCCCCCCTACTATCGCCGCAAGATGTATGACCACATCCGGCTTTGAATCCTTATACATCTTTATTATTGAATCTTTTTCTACCAGGTTGTAATCCTTAATAAGCGGTACAAAAATGTTCTTACAGCCTCTTTGTCTCAGTTTTTCGGTCAAATGGGACCCCAAAAATCCCGCGCCTCCGGTAACAGTTACTTTTTTGTTCTTCCAAAAATCATCAGGCATGGATCTACCCTCCTCCAAATAGTTTTAAGTCCTCTTTGACCATCATCTTTACCAGTTCGTCAAACTCGACCGACGGCTTCCATCCCAGCTTTTTTATCGCGTATGACGGATCTCCCAACAGATATTCAACTTCCGATGGCCTGAAATAGCCGGGATCTATCTCAAGCAAGACTTTTCCGCTTTTTTTATCAATACCCTTTTCATCCAAGCCTTTGCCTTTCCATATAAGCTGGGTACCGGCTTCTTGAAATGCTTTTTCGCAAAATTCCCGCACGCTGTGTGATTGTCCGGTGGCGATCACATAATCGTCAGGGTCTTTTGCCTGAAGCATCAGGTACATTGCTTTGACATAATCAGGCGCGTATCCCCAATCCCTTTTTGCATCAAGATTGCCGAGCTTTATTTTGTCCAAAAGCCCCAGCTTTATTTTTGCCGCCCCTATGGATATTTTTCTGGTCACAAAGGTCTTGCCCCTCCGGGGAGACTCGTGATTGAACAGAATGCCGCTGCATGCAAAAATATTGTATGCCTCTCTGTAATTCACCGTGATCCAGTGAGCATATAATTTCGCCGCTCCGTACGGGCTCCTCGGATGGAACAGTGTTTTTTCGTTCTGCGGAACGGTATCAGGAAAGCCGCCGAACATCTCGCTGGTGGACGCCTGATAGAACTTTGTCTTTATCTTTGTCTCCCTGATCGCGTCCAAAAGGCGCAATGTTCCGATAGCATCGGTCTCGGCCGTATATTCCGGGACTTCAAAAGACACCTTTACATGCGATTGCGCGCCAAGATTGTATATTTCGTCCGGCTGAATGTTTTCTATAAGGCGGTTCAAATTGGAAGAATCGGTAAGATCGCTATGGTATGTCTTGATCCTGTCAAATATATGGTTTATCCTTTCGGTATTAAAGACCGAAGATCTCCTGAGCGCTCCGTGGACCTCATATCCTTTTTCCAATAGAAGCTCAGCAAGATACGACCCGTCCTGCCCTGTTATTCCCGTTATCAGCGCTTTTTTCATGAACGTTTCCTTTCTATCCTGTCGGTCCAATAATCAAAAATATCTTTGAGCGTCTTTTCAAGCGGAATCTCTATCTTCCAGCCGGTCTTTGCGGCAAATTTGGTATAGTCACCTCTTGTAACGGGAATATCGGAAGGTCTGATCCTCTTTGGATCGATCTCCACTGTTATCTTTTTGGAACCAAAAGACAGGATGATCTCGAGAATGTTCTTAATACTGACAGCTTTGCCGGAACAGATATTGTAAACCTCTCCCGGATCTCCCTTGGCAAGCGCCATACGGTATGCCTTTGCTATGTCCCTTACATCGGAATAATCCCTTTTCGCGTCAAGATTGCCCACTTTTATGACCGGTTCCTGCCGGCCTTTTTCTATAAGGGCTGCCTGTTTGGCAAAACCCGAGGTGACAAATATATCGGCGTGCCTGGGACCTGTATGGTTAAAAGCCCTAGTTCGGACAATACTGAGCCCGTAGCTTTTGAAATACTGGTATCCCAAAAGGTCCTGCGCGACTTTGCTGACGGAATAAGGCGAAAGAGGACGAAGCTGGGAAGACTCGGTAAGCGGAAGTTCTTTTTCCTCTACAAAGCCGTATTCCTCACTGCTCCCGGGTATAAGAATACGCACATCGAGCTTAAGCAAGCGGACCGCTTCCAATATATTGATCTGGCCGACAACATTGGTATTTATCGTTTCTGCGGGACTGTTCCAAGAAGCGGCCACAGAACTTTGCCCCGCCAGATGATAAATTTGATCGGGCTTAATATCCTGAAGCATCTGTTTTACGGAAAATGCGTCATTTATATCACATTCAAAAAGCTTTATTTTGTCTTTCAAATGCGCGATATTATCTCTGTTGCTGCGCCATCTCGCTGCACCCAGAACTTCCATGCCTTCCGACAAAAGATGTTCAGCCAGGTGGCTGCCGACAAAACCGGTGATGCCGGTGATAAGAGTTTTCATGGATTTAATTATAGCACCAGTAAAAAGGGTTCAGTAGGCTGAGAACAAAAGGGTCAGCAGATACAGGCTCAAAATAGCAAGCTCCGTATTACTACATCTTTTTAAAAATCCTCCAAATGGTTGCCCTTGAAACATTTATAAGCAGCAAAGCGATGACCGAGGAATAGAGAATGACTTCTTTTGAATAAAAAGCTTCCCTGTACATCGAAAAGACCATTGCATATGTAAAGAACACCGATGAAAAGACCGCAGTAGAGACAAGGAAAGGGTTATCGATCCGGACTGTTTTGTCGGATTGCATTTTGTACATGCCCGCAAGATTGAATATTACAAGCCATGTCAATGTGATAAAGATAATCACCTTTGAATATATCACCATAGGCACTGATGCCGGACTTGAAAGGCCGAACCTGATCATATAACCTGAAAGAAAAGACAGGTTCACGACCGCGATATCGGATATTACCTTGATCACAACAAATGTCCAGTTTTTATACATTTCGTTTTCCCATTATATTATCACCTCTTCGTAGGTCGGGATCATCGATTTCAACTGCCGTTTTATTTCCTCTTTTTTACCCTGGCACGCAAGTTCAGCCAGTCTTGATATGTCCGCCTGCAGTTTTTCGCTGTTAATGATCCCGGCAGCAGCGACAAATATCTTTTCATTCTTGGTAGCATTCTTGCCTTCCTTTTCGGTCAAGAGCTCCTCAAACAATTTCTCGCCGGATTTAAGCCCGATGAATTTTATATCTATGTCTATCCCGAGTTCAAGTCCGGATAATTTTATAAGGTCCTTTGCAAGGTCGACTATCTTTACAGGTTCGCCCATATCAAGTATATAAGTTTCCCCGCCGGTGCCCATCGCACCTGCCTGTATGACCAGTTGTACGGCTTCCGGTATCGTCATAAAATACCTTTTCGCTTCGGGATGTGTAACCGTCACAGGCCCTCGGGCCGCGATCTGCTTTTTGAAGAGCGGGACAACGCTGCCGCGGCTGCCAAGGACATTCCCGAACCTTACGGAAACGAACTTCGTCTTGCTGCCGCATGCAGCCTTGGACTGCACGATCATCTCCGCCACCCTTTTGGTAGCACCCATAATATTGCTGGGGTTCACCGCTTTATCGGTTGATATCATTACAAATTTTTTAACTCCATATCGTTCGGAAGCATCGGCCAGGTTTTTCGTTCCCAGAACATTATTAAGGATCGCTTCGTCCGCATTTTTTTCCATGAGAGAAACATGTTTATGCGCCGCAGCATGAAAGATCACTTCAGGGGAAGTTTCTTTAAATATATTACTTATCCTGTCCATATCGCGTATGTCGGCAATATACGATACCAGGTCAAGGAAAGGATATTTGCTTCTTAATTCCATTTCTATATCAAAGATACTGTTCTCCCCTTTGCCCAGGATGATTATCTGGGAGGGGTTGTACATCGCAACCTGACGGCAAAGCTCAGAACCTATGGAACCGCCGGCCCCGGTTATCAGGATCCTTGAATCCGAAATATAAGAGGAAATGCTCTTTAAGTCCTGTTTTATGGGCTCTCTGCCGAGAAGGTCCTCTATCTCGACATTCCTTATCTGGCTTACATGCACGGTACCATCTATCAGCTCAAATATTCCCGGAACTATCTTGAACTTTGCCCCGCTCATTTCACAAAGGTCCACTACTCTCCTGATTTGTTTGTGATTAGCGGATGGCAGTGCGATGATGATCTCATCTACTGTTTTATCTTTCACTATCTCCGGTATCTCCTCGCATGTTCCAAGCACGGGAAGATGGTGGATAAAGGTCCCTTTTTTGGAAAGATTGTCATCAACAAACCCTATGGGTTTATATCTCAGTTGAGATAGCTTTAGCATCTCTCGCAGGATCATCTCGCCGGCGTCACCCGCACCTACGATCAAGGTCGTCCTTTTTACCGCACCGGTCAAAGGTTCGGACAACTTCTCTTTCCATATTCTTATAAGCAGTCTCACACCGCCCAGCAATGTGAAACAAAGAAGGGCCTCGATCGCGAGCGATGAAAAAGGGAAATCTTTCTTTCCGAGAGCTATTATGCTTACCGTGACCAGTATGGAACTGAGAAGTATGGACTTTATAAGAGAAAGCACCTCCCGCACGCTCATGTACTGCCACGCCCAGTGATATAGCCCGAAGTTCCGGAACACTCCGATCCGAAACGCCAGCAAAAGAGGAAATATCCACCAGAAGCGCTCAAAGAACTGATAGACTTCGCTTAGTTCGTTACCGGACAGCAAAAACACAGCCAGGGACATAGAAATGACCATAAGGACAATATCGGACATAATGAAAAGCTGCAGCTTGTATCTTCTGATATATAATTCTATTTTGCTTACATCCCTTGACATTGCTATGCTTTTTCCTCCCGAAGACCGTAGACCCTCATTGTAAAGCCCGCTAACACAAGGGCAACGAGAAGGGCTACGAGCCATCTTCTTTCATCCGTAAAATGTATGAACAATAAAGCGGAAATCCCGGAAAGTACCGCAAGCATATAATAGAAAGAGCTGACGATCCGGTGCGAGAAACCAAGAATGATGAGCTGCTGATAAAGATGCTGCCTATGAGGGGCCGTGAACTTTTCTTTCCGGATGACCCTTTTAAAAAACGTAAACATTGAATCATATATTATCGGGGCAAAAATCAAACACGGGGCCCAGAACAGATCGGCCGCATAACTTTGCTCGACCAGCAACATAGAAAATACCGAGAATGAAAAACCAAGGAACATGCTGCCTACATCTCCGAGAAAGATCGAGGCAGGATGAAAATTAAAAATGGTGAACCCAGCACATGTGATCATCAACACAGATGACAAAAGCAGGATAGCATTGTTTCCGTAAAGGTAGGCAAGACATCCGAGAAAGAACGAATAAACGATCGAGGAACCGCCTATCAACCCGTCAATGCCGTCCATAAAATTAAAAGCGTTCATCATGCCGAAAATCCAAATGAAAGACAAGATATATTGTGCTGCGGGCATGCCAAAAAGTATATCGGGGTTCGAGAACCTTATCCCGAACAGCAGCGGCACCAAGGTTATCAGTATCGTTGCAATAAGCTTGGTTTTACTGCTGAGTTGTGACAGATCATCTATGATGCCGAGCACTGTTACAAGGACAGCGCCCATCAGATAACCTGTTATCCGTATATCCCTGAAACCGACAAAAAATACGACGGCAAACAAAGAGATAATCGCTATAGGGATCCCGCCGCATCTTGGAATGGATCCGGAATGCAGGCTTCTTTCGTTGGGTTCATCAATAAAGAGCCCGTATTTCTTTGAGACCAAGAAACAACCCTTTGTCAATATCACCGAAAGCAATAAGATCGAGATTACGGCAAGAACCATATATGCTGTTGGCATAATTTATACTATCATCCCCTGCACTATTATACATCTTGGCAAGGAAGTGCTCAATAATGGAATGCGTTTCAGGCGGATAGTCGTATTTTACCGAAGTGATCATACTTAAGGATTGCGGGATCTGCTTCTGACAAAAAACTGGCCAGCCTTTGGAATTAATCTTACGAATGGATAAAAAACACCTACCTTAAATCCGTTCTTTTTAAAGGCTTTTATACAGTTAATGTTTGCTTGAAAAATATTTCTTAAAGACTTGTTGCTTTCGCCCCCCAACCTCATTTTTGCCAATACTTTTGGCAGATAGCTAGTTTTGATCTTGTATTTTTCAATAAAGCGGAGCATCAGCTCAAAATCAGCTGAAATGTCCAAAGAACAATCAAACATGCCGTATTTTTTGTATATTTCTTTTTTGACGAAAAACGTAGGATGCGGCGGATGCCATCCCTTCAGAAATTCTCCCGGTTTATACTGATTGGACTTCCAATACCTGACGACCTTATTGGTGTCGTTCTTATCAACGTATACAAGATCGCCATATACCGCATCCGCATTGTTGCTTTCAAAAGCACTAACCACATCACTTAAAACCTGTCTGTCATAGTAAATATCGTCAGAATTTAAAATGCCGACAATATCTCCCGTTGCCAGATCAATGCCTTTGTTCATGGCGTCATAGATGCCTTTGTCATGCCCGGAAATAAACTTATCTATCTTTTTCCCGTAGCCTTGTATTATTTCGACAGTTCCGTCAGTAGAGCCGCCGTCAACAATAATATGCTCTATATTGGAATAAGTTTGGCCCAAAACCGAATCGATGGCCGATGATATCGTTCCTTTATTGTTAAAAACGACAGTTATTACCGAAATCACAGGATTTTTCATAATTTTGCGGAAACAAAGCCCTGAATTATTATATATGCTTTCGAGATGCCTATCAAGACTCTCTTTTAACGGAAATAAGCTTATAAAGCAGGCATATCAAAATAATGAATGGGAAAACCGATCTTGCAACAAGAAAAAATTCGGTAGACACGCTGTTCACGAAATAAGTAAAACACGCAAGAAAGAACACATAAAAAAGCCTCATATTGCCGTTTGTTTTGGCTGTTTTAAAGGCATTAACGATAAACAAAACGAGAATGATGGCAAACAACACAAGCCCTCCGAATCCCGAGTCTATCAACAACCTCACCACTGAATTATCTACCCAAAGAAAAGGAGTAGAAGACACTCCCGTACCGAACATGACAGAATGATCCAGCACTGTTCCCGTTCCTAATTCGATCTTTTCCATCCTGCCCATCACGCTGCCGTCACTGCCGCTCGCAATGTCTGAAAAACTCACAGACCTGTCAATAACATCCATCGTTTTTTCATAGATCGCAAACCTTCCGGCAAATACCGTCAGTATAATAAAGGCAATGGAGCTTATGATCAGCATCAATAAAAACATTTTCTTCAGGGATGCGGCCATATTTTTGCCAAAAGAACATACAAACAGCAGAATTACATACCCGAAAAGCATTGCGATCATCGGAGCTCTTGAGCCCGTCAAAAGTATTGCTCCAAAAGTTAAAAACAACAATGGGATCCAAAAAAAGCTTTTTTTACTGATAAATATCCAATATGAAGAACAAGCCATTACACCTGTAGACAAATAAGCACCATACAAGTGCCCCCCGCTAGAGAGCCCCGCGGTAGAAGAAAAGGGGAAATCCGGCCTGGGAAATATCCTTGCTCCGGAAAATACGCGATACTGATAAAAATAGACATATAAGACCAAAAAATAGAAGCTAAAAAGCAACGCTTTCAGTAAAAGCTCGATCTGCTCCTTTTTCAGGTCCGCGGACAAAATGAACCAAGCCAAGAGAAACATCAGCAAGTATTTATAAAAGAACGCTATATAGTTGACGCTGAAATCAAAAAAAAGACTTCCGAAAAATGAGGTTACCAATACAAAGATCAAAAAAAGAAAGACTAAAGGATCAACTTTGCTTTTTTTCAGCCCCCCCCAAAAAAAAATGACGGCAAGCACAAAAACAAAAACAACATCCGGAGGGCTAAAAAACCTGAGCAATCGTATATTGACTGGATATGCCAATATAAGGAACAATATCGAATAAAACCAGAAAGAACTTTTTTTAACGCCTAACCACATTTTTTATCCTCAGTGCCGTCGCTGCCGCCGGATTAAATTTTCGCAGCAGCAGCAGCTTCATTATTTTACCGGCACCCAGCCCGGAAAACGCTATTTTACTAAAAGAAAGCCCACCATCAGCCAGAAGATCGTAAAACTTTATTATATTAGCCAGCTTTTCTTTCGGCTCACCAAACCGCCTTTCGCTGTCGGAACCGATAACTTCAAGTAATTTTAACATCCTATTTGCCCTGAAGATCACGATATCCTTTGAAAAATTCAGGTAGCCCCCGAAAGTCTGGCTGCCGTGCTGGCGGTATTTGTACAAAGATCTTTTGATATATCCGATTTTTGACGCGTGTTTTTTTATCACCAGAGAGAACCAAACATCCTCAAACGGCAGTTCTTCCGGCATCGGAAATATTTTGTCCGCAACGGACCTTTTGAACGACCATAAGCACCTCGGCACCGACTTCATCTCTTTAAAACATTCTTCAAAGCCTGCTTCTGCCATGCTGCCCCCCATCCTTGCCGAAGAGATCTTTACAAGATCTTTATTGTCCACCTCAAAATCATGGTAGGCCGCATCATAAGCAAGAAATCTGTCGATCTCTGTCCCAAAGTCCTGCATAAGCACATCGTCGCCGTCGATACACTTGATATAATCCCCTTTTGAAAGAGAGTATCCGTAATTCAAACCCTGCACTTTGCCTTTATGTGGGTTCTTAACCGTCTTGATCCTCGGATCTTTTCTTGAATGAGCTTCCAAAATAGAATATGTATTATCTGTGGAGCTGTCATCTACAATGATCAGTTCCCAATTATCAAGCGGCTGCGATAAAATGCCAGAGATTGCATCCTCGACAAAAGCTCCAACGTTTTTTACGGGCATGATAAAGCTGATCTTCATATAATTAATCCGCTCCGCTTTTCTCAAGCATATCAAATATTTTCTGTATCTGGAGGACGTTTTTCCTTACATCGGAAATCTTTTTAACCAAATCAAGATTAAATTCGGCATAACGACGGCGTTTTTCGTCATCTTCAAGAAGATTGATCGCAGCTTTTGCAAGGGACTTGTGGTCTTTTTGAGGAACTATCTCGGCATTTACGTCTTGAGTAAAAAGCTCTTTTATAGACGGCAAATCACTGACTATCGGCGGCACTGCGCATGCCATTGCCTCATGCAGAAAGGACGGAGAGCTGTCGGATGACGGCACAGATATTACTATGTTCGACATACAATAATAAGCGGCCATTTCCGCATGGCGCACACCTCCGACAAAAATGACCTTATCTGCTATTCCCAGATCAGATACCATTTTTCCCATGCGCTCTGTATAATCTGTATCTGGCCCCTGCCCTGTCATAAGAATAAATTTCACGTCGGCTACCCTGGCTACCGTTTCCGGTATAGATCTTACTATCATATCGATATTATACAAAGACCTGAAATTCCTCGCGCTCAGCACGATTTTATCCGTGCTTTTAATAGAATATTTGTCTTTCAATGCTTTTGTATCAACGCCAGGATGAAAAACATCAAGATCTATGCCCAGTTGTACCAGACGGATCACCTTTTCCGATGCTCCGAGTTTTTTGCAGCCCTCTGCAAGGTATTTTGAATTAGCGGTTATTACATCCGCTCTTTTTACTGCTTTCTTTACCATATGGTTCAAGACAATGCTCTTATACGGGTCAATCAGTATGTCCGAACCCCAAGGGCACAGCACATATTTCACTTTTGTTATAAAAGCAGACAAATAAGCCGCGATGCTTACGTAATGCACATAGAATATATTTATTCCTTCTTTTCTGGAGATAATAAGCAGTCTTATCACGAACAGCACATAATCAAAAATATTGAATTTCCGCAGAGGGAGAAATACCGGTTTAAACTTCGGGTTTTTCAAATTTTCAGTCAGGAACTCTTCCCTGAATCTTTCAAATTTCGGGTTTTTCTTGTAATAGACAAGAGTGATCTCGTTCCCGGCAAGAAAATAGCCGATCCATCTTCTTGAATGATACTGGTCCAGATCCGCGATAACGCATATCTTTGCCAAAGGCAAGTTCCTCTTTCAGGTCCGCTTTTTTAACAGCTTTGCCGGAATCCCACCGATGATCGAATAGGGTTCAAAGCTTTTTGTTACAACCGCACCGGCTCCGATAATAGAGCCTTTCCCAATGTTCACACCCGGAAGTATTATTACCCTGGCGCCTATCCAAACATCATCTCCTATCACCACGGGCTGTTCTTTTTCATGACCCTGTAGGCACATAGGTTTGTTTAAGTCATCAAAACGATGGTTCATTGTCATAATGATCGCGTCAGGGCCCATCATCACATATTTGCCGATACTGACAGTCCCGTATATTCTCGCATTTATCCCTATTCCGGAATGGTCGCCGATCTCAAGCTTATCGCCTCTGCCAAAGAAACATCCGTTCTCTATATTTACATTCTTTCCGCATTTTGATATCAGGCGCCTTCCGAGACTATACCGGATCTTTTTGTAAAGCCCGCCCATAGGCATTGTGGATGACGGGAGCCGGGTCGCCGCCAGATAAAAAAGAAGCAGGCAGATACGGTCGATGATCTTGTTAAAAATATTCATATTCCTCTATAAATTACCGCTGTGTCAGAGTTTAATGACTTTTTTGCTGTTCTTTTTGCTTTTGACCGCATTTCTTGTGTCAAGTACAAGCCTTGCGTTATCAACTATCTTTTCATAGTCAAAAGCAGAATGGTCCGTAAGGACTATCACCGCATCCGCGGAAGAAACGTTCTTTTGATTAAGCACGACAGACTTCATCTTTCGGCTTCCTATGCGGGCTTCGGGAACATGGGGATCAGAATATGATACTGCCGCACCTTTTACAAAAAGCTGTTCTATTACTTTTACCGCGGGAGACTCTCTCATATCATTGATATCTTTTTTGTATGATAACCCCAGGACAAGCACCTTCGCATCTTTTAGACTGATGTTCCTCTCGTTCAGGATATCCTGCAGCAGGCGAACCGTATATTCCGGCATTTTATCGTTAATTTCTCCCGCAAGCTCAATAAATCTCGTTCTTATGCCGTATTCTTTCGCTTTCCACGAAAGATAAAAGGGATCAAGCGGAATACAGTGTCCGCCAATTCCCGGACCGGGATAAAAAGCCATGTATCCGTAAGGTTTTGTCTTGGCAGCAGCTATTACCTCCCAGACATCTATGTCCATCCTGCGGCAAAGTATAGCGAGTTCGTTCACCAGAGCGATGTTCACATTCCTGAAAATATTCTCGAGCAATTTTTCTGTTTCTGCCACTTTTGGCGAAGATACAATATGTATCTTTTCGAACACTCTGCTATAGACCTCGGCGGCCCTGGCAGAACATTTTTCCGTAATCCCGCCGATGACCTTTGGCACATCATTGAGCTTGAATTTCTTATTCCCCGGATCGACCCTTTCCGGCGAGAATACCAGATTAAAGTCCCTGCCGACCCTCAGTCCCTTTGCTTCAAAAGCCGGAAGCATTATCTCTTCCGTGGTACCCGGATAGGTAGTGCTTTCAAGGATAATGAGCTGCCCCTTTTTCAGTGTCTTGGCGATCTTTTCGGTAGCATGTTCTATGTAAGAAATATCAGGTTGTTTGTTCTTGTCAAGAGGTGTAGGAACGCATACACAGATCACATTCGTCCTGCTCAAACATGAAAAATCGTCCGACACACAAAACCGGCCAGATCTTACAGCGTTTTTGAGATCGGCAGAGTCAATGTCGTCAATATAGCTTTTGCCGGACCTTATCATCTTGAGTTTTCTTGTATCCGTATCGATTCCCAAGACCTCAAATCCGGCCTGTACAAACTTGACCGCCAGCGGCAGCCCGACATATCCAAGTCCGATGATACCGACAGATTGTTTTTTCATATCAAAAAGGCCTTTCCGCCGCAAATCTCCTAATCCATTATACAATAAAGCTCTTCCACGCTCGAAGCCATATTACGCACAGACATTTCTTTGGACAGTTCTTTGGCGTACCCGCCCATTTTTGCCGCTTTTTCCGGGTCCGCAAAAAGATCCGTAACAGCATCCGCTATCGCTTTAGGGTCATTCGCGGACACAAGCAATCCTGAAACGCCGTTTTTGATGATCTCAGGAACACCCCCGACATCAGTTGATACTACAGGTTTTTTCATTGCCATGTATTCAAGAATAGCATACGGCATGCTTTCGTGACGGGACGGCATAACGCAGACATCCATAATATTTATATATCCGAACACATCCCTTACTTCACCCGCAAAGATTACGTTTTTGTTTATGCCAAGAGATGCTGACAGCTCTTTCATATTATCGCTGAGATCTCCGTCTCCCACTATCAGAAAGGTTGTGCCAGGACATTGGACAAGGACTTTTTTTGATGCCGAGAGAAAATCATCAATACCCTTGTCTTTAACGATCCTTGATACGACACCAACGATCCTGCCGTCTCCATTTATTCCAAGCAGTCTTTTCAGACTTGCTCCGTCAAATTCTTGTGAATCGCTCACATCTATCCCGTTGTAGACAACAGATATCTTGCCTTTATCAATACCGTAGTTTGCTGCAAGCACTTCTTTGCTGTTATTTGAAACACAAATAAATTTATCGATTTTCGGAAGCAATATATTTGAAAGGAAATGTTTAGCAAGCTTCAGAAACAAAGATCTTGAAGTAGGATGCACGACCGAATGAACGGTAGCAAACAAATTGCGCACCTTGGTTAGTTTGGAAGCAAATATCGCAAAAAAGCAGGAGAAGGGAACATGCATGTTGAGGTGAACAATATCGGGTTTCTCCTTTTTTATTATGCCTGTCAGGCCAAACCATATTTGGATCCTTGAAAGATCATATATCTTTGTATTGTCCAACTTTTCTCTGAACCTGGAACTGTTTTTGCTTTTCGGAATGACGCATATCGGCCGGTACCCGGCCGGATCCAAATTACTGATCAGATCGGCCAGATATTTTTCAGCTCCGCCGTATTGAGAGGAATCACAGTAATATAATATTTTTTTCATTTGCGCACGCGTACGGAGCGAACCAGCTCTATTCACGAGCCCCTTTTTTTATCGCATTAATTATCGGCAAAACAACGCCTTCCTGGAAACAAACCCGGCAAGCTGCGACATAATGAAAGCCATCTTCCGCGTGGTATTCATTCCGGTTACTTTCCATAACCTGGTGAACCATATCTTATACAATATCCAGAAACCAAGTCTAGAAGCTCTCCTACATGCCATGAGCCATTTTGTCATAACAACACCGGAAAATACTTTATCTGCGAGCAAATTGTTGTTTTTGTTATATGCCAGAAGTTTCATCAGCCACAACTCCATTTCTTCAATTCTCTTTTTATCCGGATAAAATCCGAGTGTTACCAAATCAAGATGCACATCCAGTTCCTCCTTAGAAAATTCTATTCCCAGACCTGAAAGCGCGGCCGTTGCAACTTTCCTGTTAGCGACCTCATATTCTTCAGGCATACGGAAACAGGTGCTTGCCTGATGGATCCTATATCTCAACAGACTTTCAGGAAAGTTTGCCAAACGCGTCAATCTGCCCGCTCTCAACCATAGCTCATAATCTTCTGCCACTTTGTATTCGGCCGAATATCTTATCTTGAATTTATCCAGAACACTTTTACGGAAAATCACAGAAGAATGCGCTATTACATTATGGAACAGCAAATGACACATTATCTCTTCATGTCCTGTCGGCAGTTTATAAATCATGCTCGGGCCCTGACCGAAAACTTCCATCCAGCTGCCGCAGATGCCGACATCTGGATTTTCTCTCATGAACCGGACCTGTTTTTCAAGCCTCGTCGGACAACTGATATCATCACAATCCGTACGTACGATATATTCGCCCGCAGCTAGATCAAACCCTAGGTTCGGTGTTTCTGTACGGCCCAAGTTTCTTCCGTTATTCACAAAACGGATCCTCTTGTCATCGTAAGACTTGATAATCTCTTCACTCTTATCGGTCGAACCATCATTTATAATAAGAAACTCAAAATCTGAATAGGTTTGATTCAGTATGCTCTCTATGGTTTCCCTCAAATACCTCTCCCCGTTGTGAACGGGCATAAGGACTGTGACTTTGGAGCTATTCTTGTTCATATTTTCAACCATTTTTCAGGAATAATATCTTTTGTGTTTAGCTTATCGGTGTTAAACCACTTTTTTGGCGCGATAACAATTTTTTCAGGGTTCCTAGATAACCACGCTCCCCACCAGCTAAAACTGCTGTTGGCAATAACATGATGTTTACATAGACTCATAAGCTGCATGTCGCGATACGACTCGCGATCGCGATTATGGTCAATGAACCTGGCATTATTTCCGCAATTCAAGTTTTCCTTTGCCCATACAATATCATCTGAAAATATAAAAAAAACAGGATTTTTTAATGACTTGTTCATTAATTCCATTGCGTGTAAATAATATTCTTTTGAGCATATACCATGAACTTGGTGTGTATGTGGATTGTTCACATAATCACCCCTGCGAACATGGAGTCCGACCGAAATACACGTCCCGATCTGTTCTGCAATTTGTTGATTAATACTATCAAGAGGATATTTAAACGCAAATTCCTGACGTATGATTTGCTCGATAGGCAAGAAATATTTCTCGCTTTGCCAATAGCCCTCCAAATAACTTGTTCCTAAACGGCAGAGTCGGACTGGAAAAAAGCCCTCGTTTTTCTCTTTAATTCTGTTAGATAGTCCGACCTTGTTCAGGACAATAGATAAAATATTTCTGTTGTAGTATTTTGAGACTTCATTTAATTGGGCCTTGCGTGCAGAAATAGTAAAGATCCCCAATTCGTAGACGCGCGAAGCATGAATCTTGAAATTCTTTTGTATCTCTAATTCGAAGGTGTCCAGCAACAGAGGCATGTCATACTCGAAAGCTAAAGCACGCCCGCAAGCATATTGAAACATCTGATTTCCAATGCCGCCCATCAGCTTGATAATAATCATTCTATGTCCTTTTCACACTCTTTGAATTAAATATGCTTGTAAACATTTTATAAGGTCTTTTGAGCACTTTCTTAATAAAGGAACTCTTCTTATAAAAAGGAGGCAAGCTCCTTATTTCTTCATAACAGACTTCATCTATGTTCCACACTCTTTTAATGGCAAATGGCGCACTCCATTCAAAGCCTTCAAACAATTCTGTTTTTAATTTATCGACAAGCTGAGAATAGCCTGCGCCCAAAGACAAATAAAAGAATTCCGTTACCCTGTCGAAATCTGACAAATTGGTGTCGCATTTTTTCAGATAACACAATGTATTGTCTTTAAATTTCAAAAAATTGATATGTTCCGTAATATTGTAAACATAATCATAATAGATGAGCGGATATTCAACATATCCTTTCCTTGCGACACGAAACAATTCTTTGACAAATTCTTCGATATCAGCAACGTGTTCCAGCACGTGAGAACAAATAACATAATCAAATTCTTTATCTTTGAAGGGGAAAGCGCCTCCTGAATAATATATCGTTTTACCTTTGAGCGCAATTTTTGGGGTGTGTCCACGTTGAGCCTTAGCAACATTCTCGTCATCGAATATCTTCTCCAAAAATACATTTGATCTATGATGTGGCGTTCCACCGGGGCCAATTTCTAAAACATAATCGCCCTGTTTGATGCCTTTTATATTTTCAGGGAAGAACATGTATTAAGCCCTCACTTTTAGCTTGCCAATTAGGTTTTTTGCCCATTTTTTAATGGTTTTTGGAATAAAGGAAATTGCAATTTTCTTCATATCATGCATGTCGAATTGCAACAAATACTTCAATCTGTCAAATCCATCTGGCAGAACATTTCCGAATCCGTCCCTGTAACGATGTCTATTTCGGCCAATTACAACACTACGCTTAAACATATTAAGCTTGCCGATATAACTTTGAAAAAATCTGTCCATTTCCTGATTATTGGATTGTTTTTTACTCAAAGCATCAGCATGACATCTTGCGTAAGCCGCCACTGTCGGAATAAAATGAGGTAGATAACCCAACGCATTAAAGAAGTAAAAAAACTCCATAAATCCGCTCTGCCGTCCAATCATATTTTGATTGAATGACGGGAAACACTCATCCATAACTGTTTTTCTTACGCACATATTTCTTTCGTGAAATAATGTTTCGTGTTTTAGCCAATAATAAATAAACTCCTTGCCGCTTGGTGGGGGATTGTCAAACCAAGCATTATAAATTATTTTATCCAAAGAGCCGTCTTCTAGCATGTTTTGATCGAGTCCCCACACCAGAGATATTTCCGGATTGTTGTCTAAAATATCGGCACACATCTTTAACCAGCTCTTATTTATGAAGCCGTCCGAAACGCAACAAAGCATCACATACTCTCCCTTAGCCATCGCTAATCCCTTTCTAAAAGCCTCATCGGGACTATTATCTTTTTCTGAAATCCATCGAATATGAGGATATTCTCTAAGAATAGCTATTGTTTCATCGGTTGAACAGGAATCCACAACAATATGCTCCCAATTTGTGAAAGTTTGTTTCAAAATTGAATCTACAGTTTCCTTTAGATACTTACCTGTATTTCTAGAAGGGGTGATTATCGAGATCTTTGGGTTTTCTCCCATTTAATATTTGCCTTTCTTAATGCCCAATAATTTGTAAATAAGCTTCATGATGCCTATTCTTATTATATGGACACGGAGCCTGAATGTCTTCCATCCGTTATCAATAATCACCGACATCCTTCGCTTATCCTCACGACGATCAAATTTGCCATCGCCTACAAGATATCTGACTGCATAGTCGTACGAAATTGCGGGAAAAGGAGTGTACAAGCTGTTTATTGAACAATTCAACACATCGATATTTTTAAGACCATAATTTTTGCGGGTATTGTTCATAGCCCTTGCCCCGATATTGTTACAGCAATAATGCGTTTCGTTGAGTATGCTCTCATGGATATTCTCCAGTTCCGGGTTTGAATATTCGGCATGCCGGTAATAAAATCTGGCTTTGTCCGGTGCATGCCCGCCATCCGCGCCGAACATGACGATCTTTGATGCTCCCCCTATCATCGCCATCTGCACCAGCACCAGCAAAGAATTACTGTGGATAAAATGCAGCGGCTTTTCTTTATTGGGTACATTTCTTTTGTCACTCAAACCGAAGAACATAAGCTTTCTATCGTACCTTCTGATAAAGTCCCCAAGATCAAAGTCTTTGCCCATTAAGCCGAAGGCATCCCGATAGTAGCTGGAAATGAACATGTTGTTTTCGTCTCTGTTCAGAAAATCGATTATGCCAGGCATGGCCTCCGGCACACCTTCCCTCCCGCTGCACATCGTGACCTCCATGCGCTTGCCTATCTTTGTCAGGATGTTCTTTTCCTGCACAAAAAAATTGTTGAAACCAAAATAACATATATCTTGGTCCCTTAATTCGCTGATCCTTTGCTCTAGCTCTGCTATCGAAGGTCCTGCGGCAAGGATGACAACAGGCCTGGCCCTGACAATTTTTTTAAGTCTTTCAATTCTTTTTCCGGAATCAGGCAGATAATCTTTTAATGAAAAATCCATGCTATTTATTCTCCGACAGAAAACCGTCAATGACCTTAAGAAAGTATTTCATATGCCGGACGTTCAGCCCCTGGTGCAACCCGATATGCAGTCCGTTATCCCCGATATACTCCGAAACCGGAAATTGCCCCGGTTCATATCCGAGAAATGAAAATCCGGGACACTGAGTGGGCATGGATAGGAACATATTTCTCGGATCCACCCCGTTTTTGCTTAAATAAGCGGACAGCTGGTCCCTTGTGAATTTTGCATTTTTCCCGACGATCACAGGGAACGCATGAGGACCGATGAATTCATCCCTATCTTCTTTTATGGAAAAAAGATCCGGAGAATATTTTTCGAAGTGTTTCAGCAGATACGCAAGGTTCTCTCTCCTTGTTGCCAGATATCGGGGCCATGCTTCAATATTGCCAAGACCAACAGCCGCCTCGAGTTCGTTCATTTTTGACGAATATCCGACCCTCTCAAAAATAAAACGGATATCCTTGCCGTCCTTGAATCTCTTTGCGCAGGATGTCTCTCCTTTGTTCATTACGCAGGAACGGCAGTTGCAGGACCTCCCGTGAGACCTTAAAGACCTGAGTATCTCGGCAAAGTCGGAATTGTTTGTTGTGATGATACCTCCTTCAACGGTAGAGATCATATGTGCCACGTACAAGCTATATGCCGCCATATCCCCTATTGAGCCGACGTTCCTGCCTTTATATTTGCTGCCGTGCGCTTCCGCCGCGTCTTCGATCACATACAATTTGTGTTTTTTTGCTATATCCATAATCTTATCCATATCCGCGGGCTTGCCCATAAGATGCACGGGCATTATCGCTTTTGTCCTGTCAGTGATCACTTCTTCAATTTTATCCGGATTGATATTGAGGGTTTCAAGCTCTACGTCCACAAAAACCGGTTTAAAGCCCGCGTGAAGAACGGCATTCCCCGTGGCTACAAAAGACAAGGCAGGGACAATTATCTCGTCACCTCTTTTGGCCCCGTAATCATAAAGGACCGCAAGCGCCAACATATCCGCATCCGTTCCGGTACTTACGGCAACCGCTTCTTTTGTCCCGATCAACTGCGCATATTTCTCTTCAAATTCCCTGACATATTTTCCGGAAGACAGCATGCCTGATTCCATGGCCTGCGCGACAAGTTTTTTTGCTTTTTCTGTTACCGACATCGTTCCGAACGGGACCGTCATTTTCTTGTCCAATTCACAGTTCCTCCCTTTTACTATCTCATTCCCTCGTCCTGGCAGAATATTATCTGGCTTCCGGCGTTTTCAAAACCGAATTTGACCTCCAAAAGACCTCTGAGAGCTTTTCTTACATTTCGCTGCTTGCCGGGTTTTACAAAAAAGAGCATAAAACCGCCGCCGCCCGCCCCGAGAAGCTTGCCGCCCGTTGCACCAGCTCCTAGCGCATCAGAATATATACTATCAAGATCATTATTTGATATTTTGTCGGTAAGCGACTTTTTCAACTGCCATGACCTGTTGAGCAACTCTCCAAACCCATTTATATCGGAATTGCTTGTCAATATATCTTTTGCCTCGTCAACCATCTCATACATCGCCGAAAGCTCTCTTACTTTGGTCGGAGTGGCTATGATCTGTTTTTTTGCGATTTTTGAAGCTGTTCTTGAAAATCCGGTGAAAAACAGCATCAAATGGTCCTGGAACAGTTTCTTTTTTGAGTGATTGACAATAACAGGCTCAACACTGAACCTGTTATTTCTGCCAAAGCTGATCTTATTTAGGCCCCCGTAAGCAGCTGCCACCTGGTCTTGAGAACCCACATTTTCCCTGAGGACTCCTCTTTCTATCACTATTGCTTCTTTGGCTAAGTCGTATTTAGTCGCCATTTTTCCTCGCAGGGCATATATCGCATTTATCAATCCAACAGTAAAGGATGAACTTGAGCCAAGCCCCGATCTTGCTGGCAGATCTCCGTCATGGTGTATTTCAATACCGTCTTTTATCCTCATCTTTGTGAGTATCGCTCTCACTGCCGGATGCTTTATCTCGGATATTTTTTTTACGTTTTCAACCTTAGAATAAACGATCCTGTGCTTGTGCTCAAAGAACTGGGGAAGATACCTGCAGGTGATATAACAATATTTATCTATAGTTGTGGAAAGTACCGCGCCGCCGTTTTCTTCAAACCAAACCGGGTAATCGGTGCCTCCTCCGAAAAAAGATATCCGAAACGGTGTTCTGCTGATTATCATTTTTTGGCTCCTTTTTTACCGGAAAGAAGATTTCTTTTGATCTTTTTAGACAACATCCCCTTGATATGAGTTTCGATCTTTAACCCGAAAGTGTTCCTCATCATGGAGAGATAGTCTTCGCTTGCGTGAAAATCGACGAATGCCTGATCTCTGAATTTCAAGACATCCGCGGCTGATATATGTTTTGTGGACAAAGGCAAACATTCCGCGCTGTACTGTGAGTAGCCGATCCAGCTCTCAGGAAGTTTTACATTGTTTTTTATCGCCTCATCATGTAATTGCGTACCGGGATAAGCCATGGTCACGTAAAAATTCGTGTATTCGCAATTAAGCTCCTTTGCCATATCAAGGGTCTCTTTCATTGACTCGAGGTCATCATCCGGAAGGCCGAACATGAAATTGCCTACCACATATATTCCAGCGTCTTTGGTAAGTTTTATCACCCTTTTTATGTCTTCCTGGGTAAACCTGCCTTTTGAAACGCCGTCCCTGACCTTTTTGCTCCCCGCCTCTATTCCGTACGCTATCCAGCGGACGCCAGCTTTTCTTAACTTCTTAAGAATATTCTCATCAACCGTGTCTATGCGGGCATACGCCCACATATTAAGATCATATCCGCGGCTGATTATCATATCGCAGACTTTTTCAACATAATCTTTCCTGAGAACAAAACATTCGTCCAATATCTTGATGTTCCTGATACCGTATTTATTTACCAGAACATCAAGGTCTTCCATGAATTTTTCCGGGCTCCTGAACCTGACCCCCGGCTTGCCATCGAACAGCCTTTTTAACGCGCAGAAAGAGCAGTTGAAAGGACATCCCAAGCTGGCGTAGATCACGCCGTACGGCTGTCTTTTATCGACATCGTCAAAACAGTGCCAATTATGAGCGCGGTACCTTTCCATCGGAACAAGGTCCCAGGCAGGAGTCGGCAATTCATCTAGATCTTTCAGCACTTGCGATCTTCCGTTTGAAACAGGTTTTCCGTCTTTTAGATACCATATACCCCTGACGGCAAACTCTTTTGCATGATGATCATTCTTTAATATGTTAAGTAGCTCCGGAAATGAGTCAAACCCTTCTCCCTCGCAGACAAAATCGACCTTCTCCTCCAAAAGTGTCCTTTCCGGAACAGATGACGGATGGAGTCCCCAGATCAATGTCTTTACATGTCCCGAACGTATTTTATTAAAGGCCTCTATATGTTCCCTGGCCGGCAGCATATTCCAGACGGAGGAGGATAGATTATTTCCTGTAACAATATATGCAACCAAAAGCGGGACCGTTTTTGCGATCCTTTCAGCAGATTCTTCCGGCGAAAGGTTTTCTGCTTCGCAGTCAAGGATCGCAACAGAATATCCTTTGTCCCTTAGAAATGCCGCAAACAGCGCCGCCCATATCGGAGGTTCTATCGCGGCAAGATCCACACCCAGGTCGCCAAAAACCTTTTTCTGGTTCCCGGGTCTTACAAACAAAATATCGATCTTAGTTTTGTCCATTGAATTATAAATTCGCGTACTGATTTCTTTTTATGATCGCAAAGCTTTTTATCAGCTCTCTTATACCGTCTTGTATCAAGACATCTGGTTTGTATCCGGTCTTCTCAAGCTTTTCGTTGCTGACGATATAATCCCTCTTGTCGGGATCTTCCCCGACTTCCGCCTCAACAAAATAAAAATCCGGTATCTGTTTTTTTATTTCCTGGCACAGCTGCAGCTTTGTCAGATTGGCATCGCTCAAACCCAGGTTGTATATCTGGCCTTTCATCCTGCCAAAATTGTTCAGTGCATGGATGAACGCTTTTGCGACATCCCTTACATGGATATAGTTCCTGTTAAAATTCGCTTCGAACAAAACAACGAATCTGTCAAAAAATGCCCTGTAAGTAAAATCGTTCACCAATAGGTCCAGCCGCATCCTTGGGCTAACGCCAAAAGCCGTGGCCAGCCTGAAAGCGACTGCGTTGCCTTCGGCAATTATGGCGTCTTCGGCCTCGCATTTTAATTTGCCGTAAGATGATATCGGCCTAAGAAGGCTCTCTTCCGTACAAGATTTGCCTTTATCCCCTATGCCGTATCCGCTGTTCGTATTCGGAAAAATAACGATCTGGTCCTTGCTCTTCATTTTCATCATCATCTTTATGGCATCGACAATTATCGTCTGCGCGCCCGCCGGGTCCTTCTTACACAGAGGCGCTCCTGTGAGGCACGCCAGAGGGATAATAGCATCGGCATCCTTCATCAGCTTTGCCATAAGGTCTTTTTCTCTCACGTCCCCTCTGACAACATCAAACTTTTTATTATTGCAACATTCTAAAAGGGATGCCTGGTTATACATAAAATTGTCGATAACTGTCACCTCATGCCCTTCTTCAAGCAGCTTTGGCACCATTATCGAACCTATATAACCCGCGCCGCCCGTAACAAGTATCTTCATCATTTGCCTCCCTTGTTTTTTAAATACTTTTTCACATCAGCTGCTATTGTCTCCGCATCAAGCCCGTTCTTTTTGTGAAGCGACTCTCGGCTCCCGACATCAAACACATATCCCTTCTTAAAACCTTTTTTTCCCACGATCATGTCTCCCAATCCTTCGATATCCGAAAGTAAATGTCCCATGCCGCCCCCTGTCACAAAACCTTCCTCAAGTGTAATGATCTGCTCATACTTTTTAGCAACTTCCAAAAGCTCTGCACGAACCGGTTTTATCCTTGATATATCTATCACCCCAATGCTAAGTCCGTCCTTTTTTAATATTTCCGCAACATTTAGAGCCGTATGTGTCATATAACCTGTTGCCATGGCACAAATGCCTTTTCCGGAAACTATTTCCTCAAAACCTTTTTCGATAGAAACATCTTTTTCTGATCCATATATCTGCTTAAGAGGTTTGCCGTCGAACCTGAAATACTTCGGACGGGGATTGATCAGCGAATATTGCGCCATTTTTTCCGCGCTGACCCAGTCTGACGGAGACAGGATCTCTATATTAGGCAATGAACCCAGTATTGATATATCTTCCAGACAATGGTGAGACGGTCCGGACACGTCATAGCTCAATCCTGCGCCTACCCCCACAAAGTTAATATTCAGTTTTTTGTTCTTTGAAAGCAGCGCCGCGTTGTTCCTTATCTGCTCAAATGCCCTCATTGTAAGGAATACCGCGATCGCGTAACAATAAACGGTATAGCCTTCCAGGGCAAAACCCGCTCCGACATTGATAAGGTTCTGTTCAGCAATGCCCACGTTAAGAAATCTGCCTGGAAATTCTTTCCGCAACGCGTCCAGTTTCGGCGATCCGAGGTCAGCTGCGATGAATATTATTCGCTCATCCTCTCGCATATTCTCATGGATCTTTTCAATAAACACGTCTCTCATGGTCTTGCTCTGCCCGCTCATTTCATGGTCTCCAGTATTTTTTGTATTTCTTCCTTTTTAACGGTCCTTATGTGGCTTAACGGATCGGTCTCAAGAGAAGGGATCCCTTTGCCTTTTACGGTATCGGCGATTATTATTTTTGGCTTTCCGCTTGAGGAAGACGCGGCTTTATCCAAGACCTTAGAAAGACCTTCCACGTCATGGCCGTCAACTTTATGCGTTTCCCATCCAAAAACAGAGAATTTTTCTTCAAGCGGGTCCAGATCAATAATGTTCCTGCAAAAATCCAGCATGCAAGCTTTATTTGCATCGATAATCATGATCAGATTATCAATCTTATGTTGTCCCGCAAACATCACCGCTTCCCAAACCGAACCTTCGTAAAGCTCCCCGTCACCCAACAGCACAAAGACCTTGGATGCCGACTTTTTTTGTTTAAGCGCCATCGCCATACCGCAGGCGACTCCCGCTCCATGGCCGAGAGAACCGTTTATCGTCTCATATCCGGGGATCAGCATATCTGGGATCCCCGGAAGAACAGCCCCGTCAAAGCACACTTTTTTAAGTTCGCTTTTGTCGATAAATCCGAGATCAGCCAGTATAGGATAAAAAGATACGGAACCATGGGCTTTGCTTATCAAAAACCTGTCCCTGCCATCCCAATCAGGCCTCTTCGGATCGAACTTAATATATCCTCCGTAAAACAGCACTGTAAGTATTTCGACACAAGACAGCGATGATGCGATCCTTGTTTCCGGCGCGATCGCATGGATCTTCATCGTTTCTTTTCTCACCCAAAGAGCTTTATCTTTGAGCGCTTCATATTTATTGCTGCTCATGCTTGCGCCCCTTTAAAAGCGTTATAGGCCGACCTTATTCCTTCTTTTAGCATTGTTTTTGGCGCCCAGCCCAGATCGCGGAATCGCGAGCTGTCAAGAAGTTTTCTGGGAGATCCGTCAGGACGGGACGTGTCCCAGATGATCTCTCCTTCATAACCGATCTCACCGGCGATCATAGATGCCAGCTCTTTTATTGTATTATCAGACCCTGAACCGACGTTGTAATGTTTGTTCTCAAGTTTGTCAGCATTCATTACAGCAAAAACAGAAGCTTCCGCGGCATCATCACAAAAAAGGAATTCCCTGCGCGGAGTCCCTGTTCCCCAAAGTTCTACGGACTTGGCATTTTCTGTTTTTGCTTTATGGAATTTTGTTATAAAAGATGAGATGACATGGGAATTTTTGGGATCGTAGTTATCGTTAATACCGTAAAGCGAATTAGGGACAAGTGCAATAAAAATATTGCTTTTGGCCTGCCTGTTGTAAGCTCTGCAGGCATAAATTCCGGCGATCTTTGCCGCGGCATAAGCCTCGCTTGTTTCTTCCACATGCCCCGTCAGCAACATCTCCTCTTTTATCTGCGAAGGACAGATCTTGGGATACATACATGATGAGCCGTAAAAAACAAGGTTTTTGACCCCGTATTTCTTCGCGGCCTCAAAAACATTATCCTGTATCGCGATGTTTTTATGAAAAAAGTCCGCAGGATATGTCGAGTTGGCCAGTATCCCCCCTGTTATCCCCGCCGCCAGAAAAACATATTCCGGGGTTTCTTTTGCAAAGAAGTCTTTTACCTGTTTACTATCGGTAAGGTCTAATTCCGAATGGGCCACAACTCTTATGTTGTCAAATCCATCCTTGTTCAGTTTTCTGACAACGGCAGACCCTAAGAGCCCCGCATGTCCGGCCACATATATTTTTGAACCCTTTTTCATTTATATCCTCACCAGCATGTTCTTCCCCCATCAATAACCAGGCTGCTGCCCGTCATATAGGAAGAAGCGTCCGATACCAAAAATAGGACCGCCCCTTTGTATTCATCTGACCTCGCCATACGTCCCATGGGTATCAAATTGGTCAGTTTTTTAACGAACTCTTGGGTCTGATCGTTCTCCACTCCTCCCGGGACCAAAGCGTTAACCCTGATATTTTTGTCAGCCCAGTATGTTGCCAGATATTTTGTCAGACCTATTAGAGCGGATTTAATAACCGAATATGTTACCGGTTTAACCGGCTGCTTATCGTCGGCAACGCCTTCAGTCTTATAAATCCTTTGATCCGGAGCGATAAGCGCAAGATCAGAAACTATATTTAATATAACGCCTTCCCTTTTTTCCGCCATGACAGCGCCAAACACCTGCGAACAGATAAAGGCTCCGGTCAATCCCACCGCGATATCATTGTTCCAAATATCCAAAGAAAAGTTCTCAAATCTTGACCAGGCCTTGTTGCCGTCTTCGACTTTTGGGTTGTTTGCAGCATTGTTGATCAAAATATCTATTCTTCCAAAGCTATCAATGATCTTGTGAGCCGCTTTTTCGACATCTGTTTTTGAAGTGATATCGACCTTAAGACCCAAAGCTTTGCACACGTATTTTTTTTCTATTCGCGCGGCTTCTTTTACGGTTTTTGCCTCATTGATATCAATAATCACAGGGATCCCGCCGGCCTGCGCAATAGCTTCAGCATGTTTTACACCCAAAAGTCCCGCCCCGCCGGTAATCACCGCCACTTTGCCGTCCAAAGAAAAGATGTCCGGTAATTTGTTCATGTTCAAATCCTCCTGGTTTGTCCGCCGTCTACGACCAGACATGTGCCTGTAATAAAAGAGGCTCTCTCGGATGCAAGAAAAAGCACAGCGTCCGCGATCTCTTCGGGATTGCCAAATCTTTTCATAGAAACTTCTTTTTCAATAAGGTCTTTCATAACGGCCGGCTTTTCCGCTAATATTTCTTCCCATCGGCCGCCCGGAAATTTTATATTTCCCGGAGCCACGGCATTTACTCTTATATTGTATTCAGCCAGATCTGACGATAAGGATTTTACATATGATAACAACGCCGCTTTAGCGGCGGCATACGGCGCCGGAGCGCCGATATTTTCTATCCCCGCGATCGATGCGGTAAAAACAATGCTACTTTTTTTGTTCTTCTGCATTATAGGAACAATTTGGCGTGCTGCTTCAACCGCACATAAAAGATTGATATCCAGCATCTTTTGCCATTCTTTCCTATCGGCCGCAAGGACCGGTTTTGATCTGCCGTTGCCTATGTTCCCGATAAAGACATCGATCGTCTTCCATTTACCGGTTACCGTTTCCAAGCATTTATGTATCTCAACGCTGTCGGTAAGATCCCCGGAATACTGCATTGTTTTCCCGGGAAAGTCTTTTAAGAACTCCTCTGCCGTCCGGTCAAAATCAGCGTCTTTAAGGCCTGTAATTACCACTTTTGCACCTTCTGTTGCAAAGCCTTTAGCTATAGCCTTCCCGATGCCGCAGCTTGAACCGGATACCAATACAACTTTATCGTTAAGATTTAGGTCCATTTTATTTGCTCCTGTTTTAGGTGTTTTTCTATAAAGGCCATATTGTTCTTTACCGTTTCTATTTCATCGCTGCCTCTGGCTGTTTGAAAAATATAACTTCCTTTATATCCTACCTTGCGGGTCATGTCGAAAAACTTGTCAAAGTGTGCGGATCCCGTCCCCAGGGGAACGGTTCCGCCCTTAAGCAAGCGGTCCTTTATATGTATATTATTGATCAAAGTCCCGTATTGGTTAAATTCCTCCTCGACATCATAGCCTGATGAAGCGCTGTTGCCGACATCATAATTGGCTTTTATAAGAGGATGGGAAAAAGCCTGTAACAACTCTTTAAAGTCTTTGGGGGAAAGATCAGTCTCCAGTCCGATCTGGATATTGAACCGTTCGGCAAAATCCAAACACTTGCTCAATTCTCCGATCAACAGGTCCCTGTCCGGACCGGTCTTTATTGACGAATTATCCACCAAAGGGATCTCTATGCCCTTGGCATTGATCTTGCTTGCCTGATAGATAAGATGATTAAGCATCTTAACATTGGAGAGGTTTGCCGGTCTTGAATTATGAAAAAACGGCTTTTCCATAAAATAATCCGCGCAGATAAAGTTGACTTTAACCCCGGTATCGTCGATCAGCCTTTTTATTTTATCGACACCGCTGCTGCCGAATATCGGGTTCAACGGATAATCCTCATGATCAAAAATGAATTCTATCTCACTCAGGCCGAGCGATGCGGCAATAGCAAATTCATTTTCCCATGTCTTCCACGGAAAAAACTGGATCTTCCCGTTCAAAGAAGGCGACAAGCGCCCCTGCATTATTCCTACGGGGTTCTTACTGCCGTTTTTATTCATCCGTTTTCTTTTCCATGTTTTTTTCGACTATTTCACAAATGATATGTCCTATCAATATATGCGCTTCCTGGATCCTGGGTGTTTGATCGGACGGTACACGGATACAATGATCGCAGGTCTTTGCGATCAAGCTTTCTTTATTGTTTCCCGTCAGACCTATGGTCAATATCCCCATTCGCTTGGCCGTCACTACCGCTTTATGGACATTTTTTGCCATTCCGCTGGTTGAGATGGCCAACAAGACGTCGCCTTCTTTTCCTTTGGCCTCGATCTGCCTTGAAAAAACCCGGTCGTAATCATAATCATTGCCGATCGCCGTAAGCGTAGAGGTGTTTACCGTTATTGCCTCCGCATATAGCGCTTTTCTTTCGATCAAAAACTTGCTGACCAGCTCTGTTTCCAGATGCTGCGCATCGGCCGCGCTCCCGCCATTGCCGCATAAAAGCAATTTGTTTCCGGTTTTTAGGGATTTAATTATTAAGCTTGCGGCTCCGCCTATCTCTCGGATCAGATCCGTATCTTCCATCAGAGCATTTATTACCCCGTCATGTTGTTTGAATTTTTCCAAAATAAAACGATCATTGTCAGACATCTTTTTTCTCCTTTTTTCCGACAAAAGCCAGATTTGACGACAGACCTAGGTCTGATATAAGTTCCTTGTATTCTTTGTCAATCCTGTTTAAAAAACCATTCAGAGCACTCTTTTCTCTGCCTTTTACGGACTTCCTTAGAGGAAAATTCGGAGCAGACAACCCCGGAAAGCAGCTTTCCTGTGGTCTGTCGTTTATGACCCAGTTAAAATGATTGATGATATTGTAGTCCTGAGTAAAATGATAACTTCCTGAAAAACCCGCTTTTCGCATGAGTTTTTGGAGGCTCTTCTTTGTAAAATAAAGAGCGTGCGCCGCGTGAAAATAAAAACCGTGATGGAACGGCAGATCATAGGTCGACACAAGTATGTCCCTAAGGTTCGGGACTTCCACAAAAAGCACGCCGTCATCTTTAAGATACTCTTTTACCTCAAGGAGAAATTTCAGCGGCTCTTTAACATGCTCCAGCACCTGAAATGCACAGATGACATCAAAATATTTTTTCTTTAAAGGGGTGTCTTCAAGTTTTTTTGTATACACCTTACAACCGCATTTTTTTTGGGCAAAAGCCGCAGAGCTCACGTCAAAATCCATCCCAACGGCTTCTTTCACCTTATTCTTGACATTGTAGAGGAACATCCCCGCAGAACAGCCGATCTCGAGCAGCTTTTTATTCTTCCCGAGAAAAGGAGCTATCAGTCTCAATCTTTCATGCTGGAAGGGAGCATAATTATCAAACAGGTCCTTCGCATCGGAAGAAGCTTTTATTTTTGGCTTATATTCCCTGCGGTACTGCTTTGCGTAGTATTCCTTTATTTCATCTTCTGTCCTGGTATCGTTTAGGAAGCCCAGGCCGCAGTCCCCGCAGTAAAAAACATCGATATCCTCGCCTTTTCTCAGTTTATTTGTCAGGATGTTTTCCGTGTTCTTTTTACATAAAGGACACTTCATTTTTTTTCTCCGGAATCCGCAAGCCACTGGACCAGTTCAAGCATGGTGCCGTCCGGATCCTTTAAGAACACCACCTTTGCTTTTTTATCGCTCGACAGCTGCGGCTCACAAATAAATTGTACGCCCTCTTTTTTGAGCCTTGTATAATCCTTTTCGATATCACCGGTGGAAAAAGCGGCATGAGTGCAGCCTATCCGGTTGAAAACATTCCCGTCGTCCTTAACGGCAGCAGGTGATTTGAAATGCAAAAGTTCAATAAGGTTCCCGTCATCGGCCGACAACTTGACGGTGGTCACGTCTATTCCGTTCATTCCTGTGATCTTCTCAATAAAGTCCCCGGATTCATCCATAATCCTGCTCTCTTTAAAACCCAAAAGATCTCGGTAAAAATGAAGTGCCCTTTCCAGATCGCTTACTACTATGCCTATGTGGCGTATCCCCTTCACAGTATCTGTGCCTCCGCTATTGCCTCGTCAAAACATTCCTCAAGGACATCCAGCCCTTCTTTAAGAGCCGCATCCGGTATTGTAAGAGGAGGGCCTATTTTTATCGATTCTCTGCCGGTATGGACCAGGAGCAATCCTTTTTGCATGGCTTTTTCGCAGATCTTGTTGCCCAGCATGGCATCAGGATTTCCCGTTTTGGGGTCTTTTAGAAGTACCGCCGCTACAAGCCCTTCCCCGAATACATAGGATATTCTGTCCCCATATTTCTTTTGGAGCCCCAATAACCGCCCCTTCAATATCTTTCCTTTTCTCTTTGCTTCTTTGACAAGTTTTTTGGAAGTTATTGACTCTATATTCGCAAGGGCCGCCGCGCAGCAGAGAGGATTGGCCGAATGAGTGCTGCTCATTGAACCGATATCCGGAAGGTCCATTATCTTTTTGCTCCCCAGGACTGCCGAAAGAGGCAGGGAGCCGCTTATTCCTTTGCCAAGGCATATCATATCCGGTTCAACTCCGTAGTGCTGGTAGACGAAAAGCTTCCCTGTCCTGCCCGCTCCGCCCTGTATTTCGTCAAATGCCACAATAGCGTTGTGCTTTTTTGCAAAAGAAACCAAAGCCTTTATATATTCTTTCGGATAAAATATTGCGCCCCACCCCAGATACGATTCAATGATAAAACCGGCAATATTTTTAAAATCCAGGCCTTTTCTTGCCAAAGCATCAATATCCTGTTTAAAATGCCTCGCCCAATCATACTTTTTACCAGGTTTGCCTCCTCTTTTTGTCCAGATATAGGGGAACGGCAGCTGCAAAATATTAGGGTCCTTGCGGCCAATCCAGGCGGAAGTTTTTGGGTTGCCTTTTAAAAGTTCGGCTGCCATGGTCCTTCCATGCATGCTTCCCTGAAAAGAAATAACAGTCATTTTATTGGAACTGACAGTTTGGCCATGCATCCTGATCAATTTCAGGCAGCATTCGGTGGCCTCGGTGCCCGCAGACAGCAAAAAAGCTTTTTCAAACTGGCGCGGAGTAAACTCGATAAGTTTTTTCAGAAATTGAGCGCGTATCCTGCTTGCGAACGTATATGTATGAAGCAATCCCTGATCAAGCATGTTTTTTATCGCTTTTACAATGGACGGATTAGAATGTCCGCTGTTCGCCACAAAGATCGTCGAAGTAAAATCGATCCAACAATTGCCGTACGGATCAAATACTTGAAAATCAAGCGCTCTGTCCCAGACCACCGGTATCTGTCCGTGCATTGATCTTGATTCGTATTTTTCGAGTTCGGCAAAAACATGAAGGCTCCCCGGAGCCGGCAATTTCGTCATGATTTTCCTGTACCTGGTGCGCACCTTTGGAATATCGGCCGGTTTCATATTAAATTCCCATCCTGACATTTATCCCCTCCTATAGTTCTTAGCAAGATATTCGATCAACGGACCTGCCGTTTTTCTCGCTTCAAATTCAAGATATTCGAAATCTTCGGGAGTATCTACTTCCTTGCATACAGGAGAAACAAACCCGATCATCTTACTGCCGTGCATCGTTCCGGTTTTGACGACAAATTCCGATTTTAAAACATCGACATATCCGTCAGGGATGTACACATCCGGAAATGACTGTCTTGGTTTATTCAAATCATCGTTTGAATCCTGAGGCCGTATCCCCGTAAAATACCCGTCTTTATTTTTCAGGAACCATTTAAACGGCGACTCAGAAGCCGCATGTCCAGAGCGAAGCGATGTGGCTTCCTTATTTTGTTTTATCTGCCGTATTGCCTGGTCAATTATGTCCGGATCTCTGAACGGAGTCGTAGGCCTTAAATGGACCAGATAATCAGGGATGTTTTTTTCGTTTTTCTTAAACCAATCTATCGCATGCGTGACAAATTCAATGTCCCGGGACTTGTCCCCAGCAAAAAGAGAAGGCCGCAGGAACGGAACTTCGGCACCGTAAAGCCTGCTTATTTCCGCGATCTCTTCTGAATCCGTTGAAACAACAACTCTGCCGATCTCTTTTGATAATTTTGCCACAGTTATTGAATAAGCTATTAGAGGATAGCCTGCCAGAAGACGTATATTCTTTTTCGGCACTCCTTTTGAGCCGCCTCTTGCAGGGATTATCGCAATCGTTTGTGCCGGGCCGGTTTTATTTTCTTTTCCGGACATATTCATTTAACCCTTCAACAAATCATTTACTGTCCTCAGTTTTTTCTTTATCTGTTCTTCTGACGCGGTAACGATCTTCTCTTTTTTTCCTAAAGCCTTCTCAACAGTGCGGACATAACCGACCAGCCTGTAAAAGCCCATTACTTCCACGGATGCCGCCTGGTCCGATCCGTACATTGCTCTGTCCAAAGTTATATGCCTTTCAAGAGATGATATTCCAAGCGACACTGCCCCGACCGATGTCGCAAGCCCCACTTCATGCCCGCTGTATCCGACATTGCATTTATATCTTTCTTTAAGCAGCGGGATTGTCAAAAGATTGGCATCTTCATCCTTCATCGGATATGTGCTGTTTGTATGCATCAATTCATAGCTGCACTTTTTACTCTTAAATATTGCCGCGATCGCATCCACTTCTTCAAGAGTGCTCATGCCTGTAGAAATCAGAGTGTGCTTGCCTTCGTCGGCAACCATTTCAACCAGTTTTTTATTAGTCAGCATAGCTGACGCTATCTTGTTTATCTTGAGGTTGTATTTTTTCAGGAACTTTTGGCTCTCAATATCCCACGCGGAAGCGAACCATGTAATTCCCCGCTCCTTGCAATAACTGTCTATCTCGTCATATTCTTTTTCGCCAAATTCAAGCCCTTCCTTTTGCTGCCTCGTGGTCTTTCCCCAGGGGCTCTCCCTTAATGTGTCCAGCACATCTTTTGTGTAAACAAGATCGATCGTCCTCTTTTGGAACTTTACCGCATCGCACCCGGCAAAAACGGCTCCGTCAATCAGCTTTTTGGCGATATTAATATCGCCGTTATGATTGATCCCAATTTCCGCGATTATGAATATTGACATGCCCTAAATTCCTCCGTATTTGTTATATTAGCCCTAGAACATCCGCCATTTCCCTCAAAACACCACCTCCCCCTTTTGTTTTCATTATGATATCAGAGATCTTTTTTATCTTGTGGTGCGCATCCGAAGGGCATATCTTATAGCCAACATTTTTCATGACCTCCAGATCATTGACATCATTCCCCACATAAAGTACTTTTTTTGGGTCGATATCGTTTTTGCTGCAATATTCCAGCAGGCTCGCTTTTTTATCATGACAATCGTTGATCACCGGCAATCCCAGTTTTTTTGCGCGCTGCCTAACCACCGGATTTGATTCGGTCGATAATATTATCTGCGGCACACCGTGTTTTTTTATAGCAGCAACAGCCAAACCGTCCGCCCTGTTTACGATAACAGCTTCATTCCCGTTTTGGTCTACAATAACTCTGTTGTCGGTCATCACACCGTCAAAATCGTAAACCATGAGTTTTATATCGGTCAATTTGATCTTAATTGTTTTGTCTCCCATTTCACCGGCAATGCGATTTTTCCGCCAAGCGGGCGTATCATATAAACCATATTGCTTTTTCCGTCGGATTGAACGTCCAGAAGAACACTTATGGGTTTATAAAAATTCCTGTCGCCGAAGACCCCGAAATACATTACAAGCTCATAAGCCGCCGGAAGCAATAAATTAGCGGGTATCACCGCCGTTGATGTATAAGTGCCTTTATAGACCGTAGGATCCGTTTCGCTACCGTTATGAAAACTTTCCATAAGCACCTTTCCGTCCATATCTTTCAGTTCAAAACTGACAAAGAGTTTTTTTCTTGTTTCAAGTACGTCATAATTGAACTTTATTTCAACCTCCCTGCTGGCCAGGGGCTGCAACGTGCTTTTGCCGGACTGTCTTATGTCGATATCCTTTAACCTGAAGGCCGGATCTGCAGGCAGTTGATCGATCTTGTTTTTCAGCGTATCAACTCCCCTGTCCTTGGAATTCAGCGTCAAATAGCTGTCAATGACGCAGTCAGCGCCGCCGTCCATGATGATCCTGCCGTTTTCCAGCAATACCACTCTGCGGCAAAGCCTGCGTATGGCGTCCATATTATGGCTGATGAATATTACCGTCCTGGCATCCTGCTTTGAGACATCTTCCATTTTGCCCAGGCATTTCCTCTGGAATTGGACATCCCCGACCGCCAAAACTTCGTCAACCAGCAATATTTCCGGCTCCAAATGCGCCGCTACCGCAAAAGCTAGCCTGACATACATTCCGCTTGAATAACGTTTAACGGGCGTGTCAAGGAATTTTTCTATCTCCGCGAAAGCGGCGATATCATCGAACTTTTTCTTGATCTCGGCCCTGGTCATCCCCAGTATTGCGCCGTTCATGAAGATGTTTTCCCTGCCGGTAAGCTCAGGATGAAAACCCGTGCCGACCTCAAGCAGGCTTGCGACCCTTCCCCTTATGCGTATTTCGCCCTCCGTCGGCTCGGTTATCTGGCTTATCAACTTGAGCAGAGTGCTCTTGCCCGCCCCGTTGCCGCCGATAACTCCGAGCGCCTGTCCCGGCTCGACATCAAAAGACACATCCCGCAGGGCCCAGAATTCCTGGTTCTTCTTTTTCTCCCGTCTTTTGAATATCCCGGAAACGCTGTTTGCCAGCACATCGCGAAAAGCCCTGTACTTTTCGCCGCCGCCCACTCCGAGCAGATATTTTTTTCCCAAACCGCGTATTGAAATGGCTTTTTCTTCCATGATTTTTAAATTATATCCGCGAAAGTCCTTTCCATCTTCCTGAAATAGAACAGCCCGCTGACAAACAAAAAGAACACAGAAACGCTGCTTATAGCGATAGAAGTCCAATTAGGCGCGACCGAACCCAGTAAACACCACCGGAAACCGTCTATTACTCCCGCCATTGGATTGAGCGAATAAAGCAATTTCCACTTTCCAGGGACAATAGACGACGAATATGCCACGGGAGAAAGATACTGCCCCGCCTGGACCAGGAACGGAATAGTATAAATAACGTCGCGGAATTCAACGTTCAATGCGGAAAGCCAAAAGCCGATGGCCAACGCCGTAGAAAAAGCCAAAAGCAAAAATAAAGGCAGGAACACGACATTGCCGGTCGGAACCACATGAAACCAGATCATCATCCCGATAAGCACCAGGAAGGAAATGCAAAAGTCGATGACCCCGGAAATAACCGCGCTTGTGGGAATAATTAGCCTCGGGAAATATATTTTTGTAAGCAGGGCCGAATTGCCTACCACTGACTGGCTTGAAGCGGTCATTGAGTTCGCAAAAAAGTGCCATGGGAGCAGTGCAACATATATCATTATGGGATAAGGCACCCCGTCAGACGGCAATTTTGCCAAACTTCCGAAAATAACGGAAAAGATGATCATTGTCAGGATCGGTTGGATTATCGCCCAGATGATCCCTATTACAGCCTGCTTATACTTTACCAGAATGTCTCTTAAAGCCAGGAACCAGAACAATTCGCGGTACTGCCACAATTCCTTGAAATTAATATTAACCAGGCCTCTTTTCGGTCTAATGATCTTAATATAGTCGGAGTTCAATTGTCACCC
>Ga0265297_10001680_pt1 | contig 50229 bp, 59 predicted proteins | sample Munlanlwell13791_FD_192502 | JGI IMG/M metagenome (GOLD analysis project Ga0265297, IMG submission 192502) | Leachate microbial communities from a municipal landfill in Southern Ontario, Canada - Leachate well 137-91 | ecosystem: Engineered > Solid waste > Landfill > Unclassified | place...
CGCCGCACCAATCCTAGCCTCCATTGCCTATTACACACTCCGCGGCGCACTAAACGAATATCTAGTAGCGGCCTTTTTGCAAAACGTAGGTTACCTCTCATCCTGGCGGCCGGCCACACAAACCGACCCCTTCCTAGTCAGAAACTTTCCCCTCATTGTCCGTGGGCTTATCATGTTAACAGCATTAGCAACATTATTTGTTTATAGAAAAAAGCTCTCAAAACCATTCATTCTAGCCTCCGCTTGGCTAGCCACAAGCCTTTTTGCAGCAACCCTGTCCGAGCGGCCCTACCCCCATTATCTTCTTCAGGCAGTCCCACCACTAGCCATATTCATCACAATGCTTATCAAGAAACAATCCAAAGAGCAGGTTCTCTCCCTCATCCCAATCTTTTTTTTCGTTCTCGTTCCCGTCTATTATAAATATTACGGCTACGACACCGCCGGCTACTACAAACGCTTTACCCTCTACGCAACCGGCCAAATCTCCCAAAGCCAATACTTCGATATGTTTGACGGCAATGTAAACAGAAATTACCGCATTGCAAACCTTATCCGCCAGACCACTGGCCCCAAAGATCACATCTTCGTCTGGGGCGACTCTCCCGCCATCTATGCCCTCACCAAACGCTTTCCACCCTTGCGCTTCGTAGCAACCTATCACATCAATGACTTCTCAACTCAAGACGCCACTTACCAATCGCTCAACGCCAACCCTCCCGAAATTATCGTTGTCCTGCCAAACTCGCCAGATTTCCCTTTGTTAAATAAACTTCTACTCACAAATTACGCCCGGCTAACCCAAATCGATGGGGGAGAGGTCTTTAGGCTTATTGATCCAAAGGTCCTAGGCATCACAAACTGATATAATATAGCCCATGAAATCCCTTTACGCCCCCAAGGCCGTAGTCCTTCTAATCATAGTTAACCTAGCCACCATCCTCGCAGTGCTACTACTCAAAAACAATCTCCCACCGGTGGTGCCGCTTCTCTACGGTCTTCCTCAAGATGAAGCGCAACTAGTTCCCAACTACGCCCTGACAGTCCCCGCAGCCATTTCTCTTGTTCTAACCATAGCCAATTCACTTCTATCGCTGACCACAAAATCCCAGTTCATCCCCAAAATGCTTTTAGGAACCTCTGCAACCATTACAATTCTCTCAACAATAACAACACTCCAAATCATTCGCCTGGTCGGAAGCTTTTAGTATGATATACAAACCATTAATTCTAGCCGCCATTATCTCTTTTACACTAACCCCCATAGTCATATTATTAGCCCGAAAAATAGGTATAATTGACGATCCCAGAACTAATCTTCACCCCAAAGTAATCCACAGCTTTCCAACACCTCGGGGTGGGGGACTGGCAATCTTTCTCTCAATCCTTGCTTCTTCCTTCCTTTTGCTTCCCTTCGACTCACACCTAAAAGCAATTCTTGCAGGAGCCCTAGTTTTAACAATAATGGGACTACTCGACGACAAATACAATATCAACCCCTATGTTCGCCTGGCCGTCCAATTTCTAGCCGTAAGCCTTCCTATTGCTGCAGGCATCGGCATCGCCTTTATCTCAAGCCCCCTGGGCGGCATTATTGATCTTGCCCACCCCCAGCTCACCTTCAGTCTCTTTGGCGAAACCAGATCAATCTGGCTTCTGTCAGATATCCTTGCAGCCTTCTGGATTGTACTTCTAATCAACTTTATAAATATGGGTGCCAAAGGCGTTCCCGGCCAGCTTTCGGGTGTAACAACAGTCGCAGCTCTCACCGTCGCAGTCCTATCCACCCGTTTCAGTGCAGACATCACCCAATGGCCAGTCACCATTCTTGCCGCAATTTTGGCAGGAAGCTTTCTGGGCAGCCTGCCATTCAATATCTGGCCTCAGCAAATTATGCCCTCATTCTCCGGCTCAAATCTTGCAGGCTACATGCTGGGGATACTCTCAATCCTTTCAACCACAAAAGTGGGGACCCTGATGGTAGTTCTTGCAATACCTCTTATCGACACCGGCTATACAATCATTCGCCGCGTCCTTGCGGGCAAATCCCCGGTCTGGGGTGATAGGGGACACCTTCACCACAAACTTCTTGATATGGGCCTCTCACAATCCCAAGTCACGATTATCTACTGGGTGGCAACCGCCGTACTCGGCTTTTTAGCCATAAATTTGAGCACCGTCACAAAGTTATATACAATACTTACAGTTGTGGCCGTACTCGGCACACTACTCTTATGGTTAACCTACCGTTCGAAATCATCAAGCTAATCCGTCCCATCCATTGGGTAAAAAACTTCGCCCTTTTCGCAGCCCTCATCTTCTCAGGTCTTCTCACTCAACCCGGCTATCTCACTCCGGTAATCTGGGCCTTCATCATCTTTAATATGGCCGCAAGCGCGACCTACGTTTTCAACGACCTTCTGGATGCTGAAAAAGACGCTCGCCACCCAATCAAAAAAAACCGCCCCATAGCCAAAGGAGTCGTCCCCAAAGAGCTTGCCCTCTTTATATCGGCGGTGCTTGCAACTTCCTCTCTCACTCTTGCAAACCAACTCTCACACCTCTTTTTCTTAATAGTCCTGGGTTATCTGCTTTTACAAGTCGGTTACTCACTTTTCCTTAAAAACCTTCCCATAATAGACATTCTAATCATTGCCAGCGGCTTTGTAATTCGCGTCTACGCAGGGGCCGTAATTATTAATGCACACCTATCCGTCTGGTTTCTGTTGTGTGTTATCTCCGTCGCACTCTTTCTGGCCTCCGGCAAAAGAAGGGCAGAGTTGGGAACAGTTGGCAAAGACGCTCTCACCCGCTCGTCTCTCAAAAAATACTCCATTGAGCTTCTTAACTCCTACGTAACAATGTTTGCAAATGCCGCCTGGCTAAGTTGGTCCCTCTTTACTTTCTTCGAGTCTCCTGAAACCGCCCAACCATTTTGGCTCCTGCTCGCAGAGCTCTCTAGAACCACAACAGTCGACAAACTGCTCATGGCAACAATTCCGGTAACAATTTTTGCCATAATGCGTTATCAAAGCCTTATCTTTGAAGATCGCTCCGAAGCCCCAGAAAGTATCCTTCTTAAAGACAAGTGGCTCGTATCAAGCGTAGGTCTCTGGGGACTAATGGTTATCTGGATCCTCTACGGCGGTATATCAGTCGGCACTCTTTGAGGCAAATTCACTACTTATCCATCCTAAATCTATCCTGTACCAATCTCCATCCTCGCTTTCCTCCAAAAGCAAATATTGCTCACCGGGTTCAACTCTTCCAACCTCCTCGCTCCTCACATCCGCCTCACTCCGCACCCTCAAGTACCCAACGGGTGTATCCTCAATAGTAATACTAATCTTCTCCTCCGGCTCCTCAAAAACAATCTCTTCATGAGGGTTCAGTGCAAGCTTTGTAACAACTGTCAACGTATAACCAGAAACACTCCGAACTACAAACTCCCGAGGCTCATATCCATCCAAATCAGCTCTAACCGTATGTTGGCCAGCCTCCAAATTATCAACCGAAAGCGTCGCAGTCCCAATATAATTGCCGTCAATCATCACCCTTGCCGCTTGAGGAATACTCACCACAGTTATACCAGCAACTCTATCGGCTCTTCGTTCAAAAAAAATCTCCTCACCGCCACTTCTCCCCTCCGTTTCCCCAAAATCACGTCGCACAACGGTTTTTACACCGGCAACTACCTTCACATAGGCCTCATAAGGCTCCATCGGCTCACTGCCTTCCGGCACAAGCTTCACCACAACCTCACCACTAGGATAGCTCGCCTCATAAGGCGTTCTTCCAACCTGCTCTCCATTGATACTAACCATCGCAGTCGGCACACTCTCCACCAAAATTCCGCCTCGCCTCGACAAAAAAAATCCGATTCCACCAAATACCAATCCTGCTACAAAAATAAGTATTATTGATACCACTACAACACGCTTCATGGGTAATAAGTGTAACAAAATCCCCAAACCCTTGACAACACACTCCCCTTCTATTATCATGTTTTAAGCACTCTATAGTGAGGAGTGCCAGCAGAGAGCGCAGGACAGAAATATGGGGGGCCTGCCCCTCCGTAGTTCCGCCCTGCGGAACGAAGGGGGGTGATAACTAATTATGGCAATTACAAGATACGATCCTTTCAGAAATTTATTCGCATTTCCCCGCTGGCTCGATGAGTTCGAAGAAAGCCACCAAAGAGGCTTAAAAGTCAGAGAGACCGACAAAGACATTCTTGTCGAGGCAGTGGTGGCGGGAGTACCGGCAAAAGATGTTGAAATTGACATCGAAGACGGTGTTGTTACAATCAAAGCCGAAGTTACCGAAGAAGTTAAAAAAGAGGACGAATTCAAGTCCCAATCATATCAATATTATTACACACTTGCCCTTTCAGGCGGCCAGTGGAATAAAGCCAACGCCGAGGTGGAAAACGGGGTTGTAAAGCTCACCATTCCAAAAACCGAAGCAGCTCGTCCCAAAAAGGTCACCGTCAAAGCCAAAGGCAAATAAAATTAAAATTTTTTAAAAAAAGCCCTGTGCAACCCAGTGCGGGGCTTTTTTATGCTAAAATATGCCCACGATTGCGTACCCAAGTGGCTAAGGGAACTGTCTGTCTCGCGAAGCGAGATCTGGCCTTGCCAGACAAAACAGTCTACGCACTATGTATACGTACTACAAAGTTTTAAAGACAAAAGACTGTACGTAGGCTTTTCAAGCAATCTGAAACATAGGTTTGAAAAACTTATTACGAGGCGTATGCTAGCAAGAACGATGCAACCAAAAGAGAAAAACAACTTAAAAACCACGCAGCTAAAGAAGAGTTAAAAAGTAGATTAAAATACAGTTTAGAAACTTGACCCGGTGGCGAAGTGGTAACGCTGTGGTCTGCAAAACCACGATGCGAGGGTTCGATTCCCTCCCGGGTCTCAAGAAGACAGATACTCCTTCACCTTCTCAACCACTTCTTTTGGGGTAAGCTCCGCCTTTATCAAATACTCCTTTGCCCCAAGCTCCACCGCGCGCTTAGCCTCCGCCTCCTGCGTAAGATTGGTCAACATCAGCACCGGGATCTTGGAAGTCGTAGGATTTGCTCTCATCTTCGCCAATACATCCAGGCCAGACAGCTTCGGCATCATCACATCCAAAATCACAAAGTTCGGCTTTTTCTCCAAAATTGCAGCCAGTCCTGCCTCCCCATCTTGCGCAGTAATAAAATCAAAACCTTCCATACTAAATTTACTCTGATACATCTTTACCAAAAGCAAATCATCCTCCACCAGAAGCACCACGGGTTTATCACTTTTAGGTTGATTGGTATCGTTGTCCACAAGTCCCATAATAGCCAAAATACTATTCATCCGCAACCGGAATAACCCTCGTTATCCTAATCACAGACATACTCTCCACCACCCTCCCCAATATCTCCTCAAGGGCCCCAGAAAGCTCCGCAGCATTTGCCAATTGATAATATCTGGTCGAAAAATCATTAAATATCCCAACTACCTCACTGTTCGGGCTATCATATATCGTCAGCGAATATATATCTACATCACTATCCCGAACTCCATAATCATCCCTATCCCACCTCAAGCCCCATACAACATCTTCACGCGCCAATGAACAGGCCAAAAACGCTCTAGCGGGCCCCTGACATCGACCCTCCCAGCCAGAACATTCCCAATCAAAAGGGTTCGAAGAACAATAATCTCTTGGCCAAGGACAAAAACCACTACCACTCAAGCCTCCTACAATAGGGCAATTGTCATATGGAATCCTTGTATTAGGATCACCATCTGTAACCACAATCTCAACACCCTTCACACCCTCCGCAGCATACTCACTAAAATAGTTGTGGGCAAAAACTATACCAGAACCTATGCTCGTCCAATCCGGCAATTCCAAGCTCCCACACACAGGGCTTTCGTCCTGTGTGCTTCCAAACCCGCCTTCAACGGCCTGCCGAACTTCCGCCAAGCTCAAGTTAGCATTTGGACGCACCTCCAAACCATCCGCTGTCCTCAACCAAGCCGCATCTATACCAAACACAACAACACCCACCCTAAGGTTAGATTCAGCAAACGAATAAACACTTGCGCCATCTAAAAATCCAACCACAGCCCTCTCAAGCTCGGTAAACCTACTGGTACCAATTCCAGACCCCTCATTCATACTTTTTGTACAATCCAACACAAACACAATATCCACCTTATCAACACTCTCTTCAACCGAAACCGCCCTCACAGCTCTCACCTCACTAACCGCAAAATCCCTCTTAGAAACCACCGACAGTATCTGATCATTCCCCAAAATCTCCCCTCGCACAGTTACCCTTGTACCATCCCCCATCTCAAAGCTCTCGGAAAAAGGAAAATCCCCCTCACCCAAATATCCCTGTATAAGCCTGGACAAAAGATCGTTTATTTGTGTCTCGCTCGCATAAGAAGTTATCAAGCTATCCCCCACCCCTTTCCCTCTCTGAAGCGCCAGCAAAATCCGCGAATAACCAACCGTCAAAACAAAACTGGCCACAACAGCCATAAACAAAATAAACAAAAGACTAACTATTCCCTTTTGATTTCTTCTCATCCTCCCCCCTCCGTTATTTCCATCTGTCTCTGGGACACAACTACCCGCAATCTCTCCGAAACACTCGGCAGCCTCTTATTAACAAGCTCAATACTAATCTCCAAACTGGCCACACCATCACTTGTTGAGTAATCAACAACACTAAAATCCCTCACTTCAACCTCGCTAGAGGTTATTGCTTCACCGTTTTTATTAATCCTCCCATCCACAAGCTCATAAACCGTCTCATCCACTCTCAAACTATTAAGGTTACTCTCAATTTCCTCCCCCCACCGCACATTATTTAAAAACTCAAGCTGTAAATCATTCTTTGTCTGCTCCAGCGACTGTGACTGCTTTGTCCTGGTACTCGAGTTATACAAAGTCACCATAACACTTCCGGCCGTGATAAAAATCAAAACCGATATTGCCACCCCCAATAAAATCTCAATTAGTGTAAAGCCCCTCATACTTTCAAAAGCATCAATTTTGCCTCCAAGCTTTTGGTCTCTCCCCCCTCTTCCCAACTCACTCGAGTTGTCACCCATTTACTCAGATAGTCCACCACCCCTCCACAACTCTCATAGGTTTCCGGGTCAATCACTTCCCCTGTCCCACTCGTTCTGCAAACACTCGCAACATTTACCACCCTATCAAATCTGGTCTCAATATCCTGCTCTCCTCCGACCAAAAGCACCCACTCACCCCTTGACGCATTTAAAGACGGATGATAATCCCCATTCGACAGGCCCCACTCATCCTCATCCAAAAAAACGTTATATGCCACCTCAATCCCTTCCTGCACCAAAAGGCTCGCCGCCGCCTCATACTTGCTTCTCTCACTTCTTTTAAGCAAGAAAGAAAGCATGGGAAAAACAGCCAATACAACCAAAGACAAAACAACTATAGATAAAAGAGCCTCCAAAACTATATATCCGCGTCTATTCAACATTGCCCACCTCCACTACCCCGGACGAAAGTATCTCAACCACCATCCTTCTCTTATACCGATTAACCAAATTGATTTGGTACCCGTTTTCCGTCCCCCCAACTCCAATCTCAAAAACAACAAAAAAGCCCTTCTCAAAATCCACCATCGGCTCAAGCGAATACATCTTTGCCACCTGATAATTCTCCCCAGTTCCCGAAACCAAAGCATAGCCACGCTCTCCCTCGCTTCGCACACCCCACTTCTTTGCATCCCTTGCCTCCCTGGCAAAAACATGCGCACTCCGCACCACATCAGCCACACTCTCCGCCGAAGCAACCAAGGCCTGATTGGCCTGCGACCGGATATACGAAAAATATAGGGGAAAGACAAACAAAGAAAGAAGTGCAACAACTATTAAAATCTCAATTAAGCTAAATCCGCGGCTTTTCTTCATGGGCAGGTTTTCTCCTATTTAACAATGACTTCGGCAGCGCCGGTTATTATCTCCAACTCTTGCGTAAGTCCCGTACTAACCCCGTCACTTGCCACAACAACCCGAAATTCTCCGGCCGTCTTTGAATAAGCCTCAAAGTTTCCCAACACCACCTTACCACTAAACGGTTGGCTATAGGTTATCTCACTTTGGCTTATCCCTATCCCCCGCTCTCCAATAAGCTCAACCGTCACACTCGGGACCAAAACATCTCCCTCAACCTCCGCCACCACCCGCATGCTTGCCTTATCTCCTCGATCCACTACAACACTCGCCGGCTCCACCCAGACTCGCAGTACCGCTTCCGTATCCGCACGGCTCACAAATCTCAAGCTACTCGGCCGAAGTGCCAAGAACAAAAAAACAGGCAAAACTGCAGAAATCGCAAAAACAGGCAAAAAGCTTTTCAAAAATTTCCTCCAGCCAACCGAAGTGTCCATTAACTACCAGTATATCAGATTACAGCTTCTTCCTCTCCGCCTGAAGATACAAAAAATACTCCTCTAATTCACTCCCCTTCAAATACTTCTCCGCATTCTCCCAAAACTCATCAAATCGCGCACCATCTCCCTGGTTTTTTTCATATTCATACGCTTGCATAACCATTTCCAATTTATCTATCAGCTTCAATGCCTTCGCCTCACTAGTTTTTTGAGCATTAAACTCCTCCCACAATAAAACATATTCAGAAAAGCCCGAATTATCTGCAAACATTCTTTCAATAACTGCTTTTTCATCAATGTGCTTCTGCTGTTGATCACCTATCACTCGCCCACCGCTCTCCCATCTTATATCTCCAACCCCAGCCTCTCCCAAATCATGAACCAGTGCCATCTTCACAAGCTTCAACTGATCAACCTCTAATTGCGGCGCCAAAAGCAAAGCCAACATAGCCACCCTCCATGTGTGATCCGACACACTTTCAACACCAGCCACATTCTTTAGCACCCAACCAGTCCTCTTGACCTCCTTAAGAAGCCCCAACTCCCCAGCTAAATCTACTAAATCAACTGCTCCTATCATAAAGCCTGTCTAATATCTCCTAATTCCTTTATTAAAATGTCCAGTTTCCTATTAATCAAGTCCAAATCGACTGTGTCGTCAGCCCGATAAAACCCGTTTATGGGCTTATTTGTGACCTCAGCAATCCGCTTTAAAGTAGTGGCAGGAGGAATGGCTCGGCCTTTCTCATAAGCACTAATTGTTTTATCACTAAGCCCCAGCTTTTTGGCCAACTGCTTTTGGCTAAAACCAGCAAGCTGTCTCGCCTGCCTAATAGCCCTAGACATCTTATCAACTTCGTTCATAAGGAAAGATATTATACCAAATTCCATTTTAATTAGAAAACCTCGTTGACAAAAGGGAAGAAAGGTGGTAAAAATTCTAACAAGAGTAGACTCTACTCCGTATATTGCTTTACCCTTTCTCCTTCTCTTTTAGAGTAAAATATACCCATGTGGACGGATAAACTAGACAAACTCTGCTTAGAGTACCAAAAAAAGTATCAAGATGAGGCAGTAGAAATGCCCATCAACAAGCTCCGTGGCATAGCCAAAAGATCAGTCGTATCAGCAGGAAAAAACTACGAGAAACTCACGAATCCAAAAACATGTTCATTAGACTCATACACCCAAATCTGGGTATGGACAACTCTTAATAAAAGCTTCGTCCTGAAAACACTAACAAAAGTTGACTTCAAAAAACCACCAAACGATATCTACTCAAAATCATTAGTAGCATTCTCCAAAGAATTACCATTCGAATTAATCCCCCCCATGCATAAAAAACTCTTTGACGCAAAACCGGAAGACAGAAAGAAAGTTTGGAAGTGGTTTAGCTTATCATTCGGAAAAATAGAAAAACTATTCATAAACGTCGCACAAGCAAGGAACACCTCTATACAAAATAAGGGTTACTCCTCCCAAATAGACGTAATCATCAAAACAAGAAAAATCCCCCTGCCTAAATACAATCAATTCATCAAAAACGCAGATAAAATTATAGACTACTGCAACTCACAACTACCCAAAACAAAAAGTTCATCTGAAATTAAGAACCGCGTATTCGCAAAGCCTTGTTACATTTGCATCCTTCCCAGCTTTCCATTCAAAAATCTAGAAGAAACATTCAACTTCGTTGCAAACGAATACCCAATACTTAAAAAGTACAAAAATAAAATTGTCATTAAACCAGACCAGAAAAAAACCTACGTAATCTACCAACCCAAAAAAGACATTTTCGAAATCAAAATAAACAAGAATTTCAACATACGCCACAGATCAATATCCCTAATCCACGAGCTCTCTCACGTAGTTGACCATCTAAAAGACTTCAAAAAAGAACACAATTTTCTTGAAGACGGAAAATACCCCTTAGAAAGAAAGGCGATAGAAATACAATTTCCACTACTCAAAAAAGCTTCTCCAGAGCTCTACAAAGCCTATTACGGAGAAATCCTTCTAACTCTCTGGAATGTATTATTCCAAATAGAACTGTATACAAAGCCAAATCAAAATTTAAACAAACTCTACGCAGAAACTTTCAATCGCTGCTATAAAGAAAAAATTCAAACATCTAACCCAACTTACCTAATCGAAGAGGACATAATCATGACTCCACTCGCTTCTCTCCAACACGCCGTCGCCTATACAGACAAAATCTTATCAATTTTGAAAAAAGGTAAACACCGTGGTAATATATCTAATTAGAATAGACATGAACCCGACATACCTAATTCTTTACAGATACCTAAAATCTGCCAACCTCTCCCTCTTCTCCTCATCCAAAGACCAAATCCATTCCCTCCTCAAAAAAATCCAGAACGACTACACCCAAGGCCTGCTAAAAAAAGAAGATTTCGCAAGTATCTACAGTCAACTATCCACACTAAGTGCAGACCAAAATAAACATCCTGTAATAAACACTTAATCAAAATGAGCCCAGACTTGTTCAATAGACAACCTGGATATCAACACGAAACTGAAGACCAAAATATCATTAATACACAGCTGGATTTCTACAAAAAGGGAAGAGCAGGATGCTTATTCGCGGCACACGCAGCCACCAACCCAGATAGATACGGTTGGCAACTTTCAGTAGCTACACCTGAAAAGGATAAGATAGAAGTATTAGTACGTTCAGCCACATCTCTCGACCACATTTCGACCCAAAGCATCATATTTCCAAACGTCACATCGGCTGACGACCTCAAGCTCCTCCTATCGGTGTTAAAAGACGTTAACAGTTGCACACTAGAGCAGCAAGAAGAATTTCTAGGACAAATATGTTTAGGGTACAGAATGCACATTGGCACATTGACATCATGGGTAACTGGTTTCGGAAACTACGACTTCTTGCCTCCAACCCGCCGTGCACCTTATACTGAAATTACGTTTCGTAGCAAACCGCGTCCCAATTACAAACACGTTATGAAACAAGCACCCGAAGGGGTTATTCATCTTGCAGACATGGACATGAAAGGTATGAGCAAAACACAATTCTTCGCCCTTTGGCATGGCTCATTCAAAAACACAGAAAAAATTATCGGCCATAAACCTGACCTACGAAGCGCAGCAAAAACCACATTCGCTGTACCAAAAGAACTATGGCTAGATTAACATTCGGGCAAAAAGCCTTCGATTTCTACAACAACATCTCTCCTCCCAAACTCCCCAAACAAATAACAATCATCAATCCATTAGACAATCATCGTGCAAAAAAATACGCCAAAAAATTTTACTCGACTTTCTTCAACGATACAAACAAACGCATTTTTGTTCTAGGCATCAATCCAGGCCGTTTTGGCTCTAGCATCACAGGAATAAACTTTACCGATCCAGTTGCTTTACACAAATACTGCAGCATCAAAAACTCACTCGAAAAAAAACGAGAGCTTTCATCTGAATTTATATATAATTCCATTAACAATTGGGGAGGAGTTAAAACTTTCTACAGCAAATTCTTCCTTACAGCAGTATCTCCAGTTGGTTTTCTCAAAGCAGGAAAAAATTACAACTACTACGATGATAAAGACCTCCTCAACACAGTCCAACCATTTATCATAAAAACTCTCCAAGAACAATTATCCATAGGGGCTTTTAAAACAACAATAATCCTCGGCACAGGCAAAAACTACAAATACCTCACCCAGCTAAACAACAACTATAACTTCTTCGAAAACATCCACGTACTAGAACACCCAAGATACATCATGCAATACCAAAGAAAAAATATATATAAGTACCTCAAAAAATACAATGCAGTTTTCTCACAAGCACTGCGCGAAATTTAATCAGCTCCCTCTAACAGGCAATTCAAACCAAAAAGTGCTTCCCTTACCTAACGAGCTCTCAAACCCAATCCTCCCTCCAAATTTCTCAACCAGAAGTTTGCTCACATAAAGTCCCAACCCACTCCCCAACTTTTTACCGGCAGATGACTGCGCCCTCTGAAACCTCTGAAACATCTTACCTTTATCCTCATCCGAAATCCCTGGTCCGCTGTCGGTAACCTCAAATCTAACCACACCCCCACTGGGATTGTAGAGCTTCATCACAACCGAGCCTTTATCGGTATACTTAACTGCATTGCTCACCAAATTAGACAAAACCTCATGAATGCGGTCCCGATCCACATATACCCTATCCACCACCCGGTCATAAATCTTTGTTCTTAAATCTATATTCTTAGCCTCCGCCTCATGCCTGTAAGTGTTATAAGTATCCTCCACAATCTCCGCCAAATTAACCTCCCCCATGTCATATGTAAGCCTTCCCTCCTCAATCCTACTTATATTAAGCATATTATTCACAAGCCGTATAAGCCTGTCATTGCCCTCCGCAGCCTCACCCAGAAACTCATTTGCTTTATCCGGAACCTTCCTCCCATCCCCATCCATCACCATTGAAAGGTACCCCTTAATGGCAGTCATGGGCGCCCGTAGCTCATGCGCCGCCACATTCAAAAACTCATCCTTTTGTGCATCCAGCTCCTTAAGCTTCTTCGTCAACTCCTCCAACAACTGCCTCTGCTTCACTTCCCTCCTAACACTTTGGATAAGCAGAATCCCAAAAAACACCATCAAACCGAAAACAATCAAATCCACCACAGCCTCCTCAACTGTCACATTCACAAACAACTTAGTGAATAAAATTATCCACATAATAAAAGTTAAAATCTCGGTAGCAACTACCTTTATGTCAAAAAGCTCATGACGAACTATCGCGTAAGTAGTCAAACCCAGAAGAAAAATCATTGAATAATCACCCAAAAAATACAAATATGTAACTCCAAATAAAACTGGTAAACCAATATTGAAAACCATGTTAGCAACATAAAAAATCATGACTCCCGCAAGAAAAGCTCTCGCACTCCTTGTTAACTTCATTCCAACCAAAGGAAAAATAGTGAAACACATAATTACAAAAATGAAGAATAGGAAAGGAAAAAAACCCAAACCATACACAATATCCAAAATAGACTGGCTAAATTTAGTGCCCACTATCACCCAATCTGTAAAAGCAACAGAAGCACTCAATAGAACCGTAATAACAAAAAGCGCCTTACTTATCAGTCTGTGATTTTGGTCTTTCTTTATAACATATATAGAAATTAAGTAAGCAGAATAAAACAAAGGCGGCGTTGCTACCCAAGCTATCCTTAAAAACAACAGAGAAATGTTCGGATACAACCCAAAAACCCTGGCCAAATAAGCAAAATTGACCCAAGTAAACATGAACAAAACCATAAAACCAAAAATCCTACTTTTTATGTCTCTGAATCTGTTACTTCTAAAAACAACAAACAAAAGAGAAATAGCCACAAAATTTATAACAATCAAAGCTATACGGTTAAAACTCGGTGCTGGTAACTCCCGAAGATTCAAACTAGACAGCTGATACAACAGTTCCATTAAATAATCTTAACTGTTGAAAGAAGAAAAAGAAAACAAAACCACCAGAAAAATCTCGAGGCAGCAAGTATCAGTGACACCTTCGGCCTCACCCTTATATTCAAATACACAACCATATTAATTAAAAAAGTCACTATAGCCACAAGAAACACAACAAACGAATAGGCCCACCCAAAATATATAAAAATAATAAAAGACACAATAGACATTACAAATACAACCTTGACTGTATTTCCAATTCCTAGCAAAACAGGTAAGGTCTTCAACCCCCTCTTTTTGTCACTTAAAACATCCTTCAAATCCAGCACAAACTGACTTATCATTGCCTCAAACAAAACAATTAAGAAACCAATTCCAACCAACCTCGTGTCACCCACGCCCCTCTCGTAATAAACCAGGGGAAAAAAAATCAACAAACCATGAACAGAACCAACATAAATATTCTTAAACAAAGGTATCTTCCTAGTTAACCCTTTAAAGTAAATCGGATACAAAATCCCCAATAACAAAATTCCACTAGCTGTGAACAAAGACAATAGGTTGGAATAATGCAAAAAACCTATAACCATTAAGACCACAAAAACCATAATTATTAATGGAATCCTGCTTTTATATAACCCAATATGAGTAGATCTTTCCTTGTTTGTAGACTTATCGATTTTATAATCCCTATATCTATCAAAGTAATAAATCGTTTGAAATAACAAGTAAACTAATATTAAAAATCCAACACCAGCCGTTACACCGAACAATAAAGAAGAAAAATACACAATTCCCACAGACCCCAAAGACTGCAAATGTCCATTATATACAATCTCCGTAACAATAAATTTTAACCACCGACCCATTCAATACTCCCTTTTAACCAAAAAGTAAGTAAGTTCTTTGAGATTGTCCAAATCATACTTCCTATCAAAATCCTTCACAAAATCCTTCCATGCTTTATCAACAATATCTTGAGCAAACTTAACAGCCCTAGTTCTACCTCCAGTTTCTTCAATTATTCTCACCGCTCTTTGCAGCCTTCTCCTATTTCTCGTGTGCATCCTCAATATCTCCAACAATCGCTTTTTACCCTCCTTATCCGAAGCCCCAAGAGCAAGAATAACTGGCAAACTCATTTTCCCCTCCGTAATATCATTTCCATAAGTCTTACCAAGTTTCCTACTACTCGAAAGGTCCAAAGAATCATCAATTATCTGAAACGCCATCCCAATCGTTTCAGCAAAATCACTAAACTTCTTCTCAACTCCCTCGCTCTGCCCAGCCACTACACAAGCTGCCCTCATACTCATTCTCATAAGCGAACCGGTTTTCAATCTCACCATCTCCAGATACTGCTCGACACTTAAGTCAACCGGAATATGCTTATGCCAATAAATGTCCAGCGCCTGTCCAAAGCTAACATTGATCAGCTCATCAGCATAAATCTGTAACAACCTCACCTTCTGCTTATCTGAAAGCTCGTGATGGTTTGATAACAAAAGCCTCAGGGGCATTACATGCAAACTCATTCCTACATTCGTAGCAGTATCAAGACCAAATTCTCTATGACAAGTTGGCTGCCCTCTGCGCAATTCCCCATCATCCTCAATGTCATCAAGAACCAAAGTCCCGTTATGAATCAACTCTATCATCACTGCCAAATCCAAATACTTCTTGTAACCAATCTTAAACAACTCCAGCACAGTTAAAAACAAAACAGGTCTTAGCCTCTTACCACCTCTTAAGACAAAATCCCTAATAGGTTCGTTCAAATTCTTATGAAGCGTGTCAACATCGAGTTCATATTTTCCGTCTATTACAAAAAAATTAGCCTCCCTACCCCTCCACTTCCGAGGAAAGTACTTCTCTATGGTTTTTTCGACGTCGTTCAGTAATTTTAAAGATTTCATGCATGAAAAAGCCCCGCATGTGCGGGGCAAATATCCTAGGCAGCTGTCTCTGCCATCCTAAACCACAACTGTTTTAAAAACTGTCTCATCAATAAAACCAACTGCACATAGTATAACCCACCCCCAGCCTCACATTCAACAACCACCCACCCAGATAGTAATTGACAGTCATAAAATAGTATAATCACACCCATGAGCACAGTCGCTGATATTGTCACCAAGACCAAAAGCCCCAAAGCACTCCGAGCCAAAAAAACTCTCCTCGACTTCGTTGAAAAGATAGAATACGAGCTATCAAGCTATTTTGACAATGAAATTAAAAATCACTTCGGCGTAAGCAAAAAAGAAAAAGCGCTTTCCAAAAACATCTGGGAACACATAAAAGAGCACAATCTAAGACCGGCAAAGCGCTTAAGGGGTTCATTTGTTTACTATGGTTACAGGCTTTTTAATAGCAATAAAGAAAAAGAAATTATGAAAGCAGCAATGTGCATTGAGCTTGTACATACCGCCCTTTTGATGCACGACGACTTCATGGATCAAGACGACACAAGGCGTGGCAAACCAACTACCCATGAATACTACAAAGCAATTCATGAACATGACTATAAACACGGAGCTCCCTTACATTACGGCGAAAGCATGGCCGTAACCATCGGCGACATAGCCCTTCTTGCTGGACATGAAATATTAGGCGAGGCAGACTTCGCAACAGAAAAAAAACTTGATGCCCTAAACCGATTGCTTCGGGGTATCGTCAACACAGGTATGGGTCAAGCATTTGATGTAACTTTAGAGGCAATAAGCAAAGCCTCCGAAAAAGACATTTTCGATCTTCACTGGGCAAAAACAGGTATTTATACTTACGAAAACCCACTTCATATAGGTGCTATTCTAGCTGGCGCAAAAGACAACGACTTAAAAATTCTAACCAAATACGCCATGCCGGGAGGAATTGCCTTTCAGCTTCAGGATGATATCTTAGGTCTTTATGGTAATCCCGAAAAAACGGGCAAGCCGGCACATTCTGACCTAAGACAAGGCAAAATGACACTTCTCATCGTTTACGCACTTAAGCACGGCTCTCCCAAACAAATCAAAAGGTTAAAACAAATCTGGGGCAACAGAAACCTAACCGAAGACGAAGCAAATGAGGCAAGAAAAATCGTCAGAGATTGTGGTTCATTAAATTATTCAGCAAAAATCTCAAGAGACTGGGCAAAAAAAGCCCAAAAAGCAATCCCAGAAATGGTTAAAAAGGGTTGGAACAAAAAAGCAATAGACTATCTAGACGGCATCGCCCAATACATGGTCGAAAGAGATATCTAGTCACCCTCAAAATCAACCCAGCGAACCTTGACTCATTATCCAACGTCTGATATCCTACGTCTGATGACATACACATTAGACATAAGGCCAAGAAGGCAAGTTACTCTTCCCAAGGGGCTTCTCCAAAGCCTAGGCTTGGAAGTTGGAGACGCCATCGAAGTAAAAGTAAAAGGCAAAAGCGCGCAAATCAAATCGAAAAAGCAAATTGCTTTAGACGCACTCACCGAGCTTCAGCAAATATTCAAAAACTCTAAAGTACCACTTAAAGAAATCCTGGACGACATAGACCGCCAAAGAGCGTTAGAAGCAAAAAATGCCTAAAGCCAGGCAAGAAGTCTTTGTAGACACAAATGTCTTATTCTCCGCCTTTTACGGCTCAGCAAACGCCGAAGCCATTACCCATGCACACTTGGCTGGCAAAACAAAGCTAATAATCTCGCAAAAAGTCCTCGAAGAGCTAGTTAGAAATGTCCAAAACAAAGAACCTCAAGCTATGATCCTCTTGAGGAATTTTCTCCAAAACTCCCCTCCCAAGATAATCAAAAATCCCATCAAAATCGATTCAAAAGTGGAAAAATTTGTTCATCCAAAAGATCAAAAAATCTTCCAATCAGCAGTCAATGCAAAAGTAAAATTTTTCATCACAGGGAACACAAAGCACTACAATGTCAAACATCTACAAAAATCGTACAAAATCCAAGTCCTCACCCCCTCCCAAGCAGCAAATAAACTCAACTTATGAAGCAAAACCTCATTCTTGTTAAACTCGGCGGCAGTTTAATTACAGATAAATCCAGGCCCTTTACTGCAAAAGAGGCCGAAATCCTCCGCTTCGCAAAAGAAATAAAAAATGCATTAAAAGTTTATAAAGGTAAACTGCTCATCGCCCACGGTTCCGGCTCATTTGGACACTCTGTTGCCGCAAAATACAAAACCCAACTGGGAATAGTTAATGACAAAAGCACAAAAGGCTTTCCGCTGGTGGCCGATGCGGCAGTTCAAATAAACAGAATTGTTATCAAAAACTTTCTTAAAGTCGGCTTACCTGCAGTTTCATTTTCACCACTAAGTTTTCTTGTAACTAAAAATCAAAAAGTTACAAAATACTTGGTCGATCACATTAAAAATGCTTTAAATGTCGGACTTATACCGGTACTTTATGGTGATGTAATAATGGACACGAAAAAAGGCTTTTGTATTTATTCGGGAGAGAAAACCTTAAATTTTCTGGCCAATTCTTTGGCCGGGGAGTATAAAATCACAAAAATTATCTATGTGACTGATACAGACGGTGTTTATAATGCGAAGGGAAATACAATTCCAAAAATTAGTCCCAAGAATTTCAAAAATTTCAAAAAATCAATACTAGGATCACAAAAAACGGATGTCACTGGAGGTATGCTCCACAAGGTCAAAGAAAGCCTGAAAATCGCAAAAGAATTAAAAATTCCAACCTATATAATAAATGGAAACAAGAAAGAAAATCTTAAAAGAGCAATACTAGGTATTCCAAAAGCCGCCACGCGATTGACAAACCACAAGTAACATGTTACCTTCAAGTTATGTTAACCAGAAGAACGAATGTTTTACTAAACGAAACTGATTATGAAACTCTTTTGGCTCTTTCCAAAAGAGAAGGCAAGACAATGGGAGAACTAATACGCCATGCCGTAAGAAAAACTTACAAAACTCATCGCAGAGAAAAAACAAATGCTCAAATTCTGGCCGAAATCGACAAATTGGCTAAAAAGGTAAATACAAAAGGGATAAACTATAAAGAACTTGTTGAGTATGGACGAAAATACTAAGCTCGTCGTTGTAGATTCCTCCTTTGTATTGGCCAGAATTCTTCCAGACGAGAAACCGATATCAATTGTCTTTGAGACCTTTAGAAAGTTTAACTCGGGTGAGTTAATGTTTGTTGCCCCGACCCTTCTGAAATATGAGGTTACCAACTCGTTGAAAAGCTCTGTATTACAAAAAAGAGTAGATCAAAAAACAGCACAAAAAATACTTACCAAATTTCTTAAACTAAAAGTCAAATATGAAGAAGTTGATTTCTCAAAGACTTTTGAAATCTCAATCAAACACAACATAAGTGCATACGACGCAGCCTATGTGTACCTTTCAAAACTTCACCAAGTTCCGCTTCTCAGCCTAGACCAGAAGTTAACACAAATATAAATACCACAAAAAGAAGAGAGAAGCTCTGTACACACTCAAAGTAGGCAGCCAAGATGCAACCCTTACAAATTTGACAAACCTTAAGATTTAATATATTGTCAATTATATGATAAAGACATCCGTTTCTATCGAAGAATTTAGAGTCAACCTAGCCGATCTCGTCGGCCGGGTCATGTACGGCAACAGCCGAGTTATCGTCAAGAAATACAATCGAGACGCAGCCGTACTACTAAGCATCGAGGACTACGAAAAATTGGCAGATCCTGCAAAAAGATTTTCCAAAAAACAATGGCAAAATAAGTTTGCCCTCATAGACAAAATCAAAAAGCGTATCTCCACAAAAGAGCAAGACGCCTTAACACTCGCGATAGCCGACGCAGTCAGTCAGATAAGAGCTGCCAGAAAAAATGGCGAGTAAAAAAATAAAACCTACAGCGGTATTCGACACGAATGTTTTAATCTCCGCGGCATTTGGAAAAAAGGGCACAACTCCAGACCAACTACTCCAGGCTCTGAGAAACCAAGCATTTATTTTAGTCAGTTCTCCCGAAATTTTAACGGAAATCGAAGATGTTCTCCATCGCGAAAAAGTACTAAAAATTACCAAAATGACTTCACCTGAAATAAAAAGGTTTATGCAAGATATCATCGAACTGGCATTCGTAGTATCCGGCGACACTGCTGTAAATATTATTGCCCGAGATCCCGACGACAACAAATTTCTGGGGGCTGCCCTAGAAGCCAAAGCCGAATATATCATAAGCGGAGATCATCATCTGCTGGAACTAAAAAAATACCATGGAATAAAAATCCTCACTCCCAACAAATTTCTCACCATCCTGAAACAAAACAACCCTTAACCCCACCCATTCCTACCACAAAAAAGAGAGAAGCCCTTTGCACACACATAGTAGGCAGGTACTTCTCTCTCTTTTTAACGAGTGATAACGATATCATCACCCAGCTCTGTACCAGTAGCAGTCGCCACCAATCTACCATTCGCGTCCACACAAATCGTGTACAACGTATCTGCAGCTGTCCCACCCTGAGGATCAACCGGAATCTCAGCAATATACGTAGGTACAATAGGATCGTCCACACCATCTGCACCATCATCAGAAAAACCGGCAGTACCAAGGCCCATCCCATTAGTACCAATGTCTTCTGCACCTGCGGCACAAGTTGGAAAGTTATTAGTAGCAACAACATCATCAGGATCAGGTAAATTCCCATCATGCTCCGCGGCAAACTGATAAATCGCGCTCGTTACAGCATGAAGGTGAGCCTGTCTTTCAGTATCCCTCGCACTTGCAAACTGCCTTCCGGGATTCACCGCCACCAAAACAATTGCCATAAGGATGGCAATAATTCCTATAACAACCAAAAGCTCAATAAGTGTAAAACCTCTTTTCATATTCTATTGCTCACCCCCTTTGCCTCGCCGAAGCCTCGCGCGAAGGCGGGCCTCGTCCTTTCTTTTATCCTTATATTCAGTATCCACATATTTACGCCCATAAGTCAAGTCCCCGATATCTTAATAACTTAATAACTTAATTACTTAATTACTTTGCTATACACTTCCTCAAGCTTCTGCTTATCCACCCTCGAAAACTCCTCCCCTTCAACAAAATTCCCCGCGGTATTCAGGCTTGTAAAAATAGTCCTAAGGCTTATAACCACCACCAAAGCCATGGCCGCTAAAATAACCGCCAAAACTATCACAAACCTATCAATTTTGGGTAAAATTACTGCTAACATATAAAACCCCTCCGTAAGAAAAGTCTACCAGCCCCTCTTCAGTCAAACCATAATCCACTTTAACAGCCCGCGTCATATACCCCAAACCGGAAATTTTGTTCAAAGTACTTTTTATCTGCTCCCAGCTCCCCAGCATCTTAACCGAGAAAGGCAACACCGCATACCCACTTCTATCCCTTAAGGCGTCATTGCCAATAAACGAATACCCGCTCACAACCCCTTCTGCCTTTATCTCATCCATTCTGTTATAAAAGTTTAATAACCCATTCTCATCAGCAAATAGCCCCTCAAGCCTCACTGTCTTCTCCAAAGCCTGCCCCACCTCAAAGCTTGCTATCTCCACATCCTCAACCGTTCGGATTCTTTCACTTCTAATTTGTGCTATCTCTCCAGCCTTTTTGGGTAGCTCCAATACCAAGATCAAAATTCCAACCAACAACAACCCATTCAAAACCAACAAAAACACCACCCTCGCAACAAATCCCACTTTAAATCCAAATATAGTTTTTACCATTTAAATCTGCAATTTCACCTTACTTGTCGGCAAAATGTTGCCATACACAAAATTCAAATCAAATTCCAAATCCGAGTCCCGCTCCAAGCTTGTCACAGGCACGCTAACCTTCGAAAAATCCTCGTGTGCCTCAAGCCTCTGCCTAAACTCAACCAACTTATCCCGGCTCTCCGCCCGCCCGGTAACTCCCACCCTTCCCCCATCAAAATCAAGCGCGTACCCGTCAATCGCCACCCCTACAGGCGCAAGGCCCGCTATTGTATCAATAATGCCAACCGGATCTTTTGAAAAAGACAAAATTTTCTCCACCTTCTCCACAGTAGAGTTTACCCTTGCCGTCTCCGCCTTCAACTTCTCAACACTCTGTCCAACACCACCCTCACGCCCAGCAGCTCGCCCCACTTCCCCCAATTTTTGATTAACCAAAAAGTAAGACCCCGCAAGTGCCCAAAAGCACCCCAGCATAACCAAACTAAAGCTCACCCCCAAGCTCCAAATCCTCGCTTTCATCCGCCTGTCCCTGTAAAACTTCACCCAATCAGCGGGCAACAAGTTTATCGTCGTCTCATCAGAAGGCTCCGTCGCCTTCTTAAATCCCAAGCTCACCGCAATCAAAAACTCCTGCAAGGCCGCGGGGTCCACCCCACCAATCTTGAGCCTTATCCAATCCGCAGGCACCTTCAAAGTCGCCTTCAGCTTGTCCACCACCTTCTGATCAATCCCCACCCCTCCAACCAATATCTGCTCAAGCTTCAGGCTTCCATAATGCCTTAATATCCTTTGCGCCACAGCCGCCACATCCACCCCCATCCCCGCATTCACCACACTGGAGCCCAAAATCCCCTGTCCCTTAGCAACAATAATAATCGTCTCCTCCCGCCCGTTATAAATCACAAGCTTTCCCGCCTTGTCATGATCACTCACCCGTGTAAGCGATATAGAAGGCGTCTCCACAACCAATGGGTACAAGTTTGCCATTCCCACGCTATCCACATACCCAGCCAATACCTTCTCACTTATAGCAACAGCCAAAACTTGAAATGTAGTTCTGGTCGAGTCCACTATCTTCCAGTCCAATACCATATTAGCCGTCTCCGAAGGAAAATAATCCTGCGCTTGCCACCTCACAGCTTCATCCAGCTCCGAGATTTCAATCTTGGGTATCTCCAAAGTCTTTGCAAATGTCGAAAACTCCGGCACTACCAAGCCAACACTTCGCTCCCTAATACCATGGCTCCGCCACGCGCTCGAAATCACCTTCCCTAGCTCCTTTACATTCACAACCTCATAGTTCTCAATTATTCCCTTGGGGATCTCCACACCCACAATTTTCTTCACACTTTTTTTATCCTTGGCAAGCTCAACAATCTGAAGACGGCTTCCGCTAAAGGCTAAGCATACGAATGATTTTTGTTGCATCATGGGCAGATAACTCAATTTAAAGCTACCTTAAATTTAGCAAATGCTATAATTATTATCAATGCGAGCCCAAAAAGGCTTGCCCGCCGAAGCCTCGGCGAAGGCGGGCCAAATATATATTCAAATCATCATCGCCGTCGGCGTCTTTGCCATCCTTTCCCATGCCCTAATTACTCTTCTTCTCACCACCTACGAGCTCACAAGCTTCACCCGCGCACGCACAACCGCAAAAGCCCTTGCACAAGAGCGCATAGAACTAATCAGAAACTTACCCTTTGACAACGTAGGAACTCAGGGAGGCATCCCCGCTGGTGACCTCCCCCAAACAGAACAAAGACTAGTCAACGGTCTGCCCTATACAATCAAAACCAGCGTTGTCTATGTAGACGATCCCTTCGACGACGTAGCACCGGCAGACCTTCTGCCAAACGACTACAAACGCGCCCGTGTCGAAATCTCCTGGCCCGGCATTGCCAGATCAGCAAACAACCCAGTAACATTCGTCACAGACATTTCCCCTCGCAGTGTCGAAACCACAACGGGCGGCGGCACACTCTCGATTCTCGTCTTCAACGCCCAGGGCGAGCCAGTATCTCAAGCCCAAGCACTAATCCAAGCTCCCACAGCTTCCCCCCCCATTGACCTAAACCTCCAAACCGGCGACAACGGTCTAATCATCCTCCCGGGCGCGCCAGCATGTATATCCTGCTATCAAATTACAGTAACCAAAAACGGCTTCTCTACAGACAAAACATACTCAACTTCAGAAGTTGCAAACCCGGCAAAACCCCACCAAACGATAATAGAAAGTGAACTTACGGAAGTAAGCTTTGCCATAGACCAAACCGCCACTATGGAAATCAACTCCACCAGCTCAAGAGCCTCCAGTTTCGCCCCCGAGCCTAATGTTCCTTTTATCCTTCAGGGTCAAAAAACAATCGGCGCCAACGAATTGGGCGAACCTGTCTATAAATACAACGAAACCCTCATCACAGGCTCATCCGGCTCACTATCCGTAGAAAACCTCGAATGGGACAGCTACAAAATTCTCCTTCCTGACACATCTGTCTACTCACTATCTGGCATAAACCCCCTTCTCCCTCTCGCACTCGAGCCCAATTCTACCCAAAGCGTCTCTTTTTCCTTAAATCCATTCTCAGACAACAATCTAAGGGCGGTCTTTCTAGACCAGTCAAATTCCCCAATATCCTCCATTTCAGCCACACTCACTTATCTACCACAATACGAAGAAACAACTATCTCGGGGGACCCCCAAAACCCAGACTTCGGCCAAAGCTTTTTCGAAGTTCCCTTCCCACAACATTACCAACTAACCGCAACCGCCAGCGGGTACATTGACTCGGCAAGTCAAGTCACCATCACCGGCCAATCAGAAGTAACAGTTATCATGACAGAGCAATGAAACAAGGAGGGTTTACTATCATTGAAGTACTAGTCGCCACTGTTCTAATCAGTGTTCTCGGCCTTGGCATAGCCATCATTTCAAATTCCGTTCAACAAAACCAGCTAACTACTTGGAGAAACTATATTACCGTTGACCAAGCCAACACCGCCATCACCCCAATGATAAGAGAAATCCGCACAGCCCGCGCCGCTCAAACCGGCTCCTATACAATTGAACTTGCCAACGCAAACGAAATCATCTTCTATTCAGACTACGACAACGACAACGACACCGAAAGAATCCGCTATACAAGAGTTAACAACACTCTCGAAAAGGGCATCATAGAACCAGTCGGCTTCCCCCCCACTTACCCACTAAACCAAGAGGTAGTCAGGCCCGTCACAGATCAGATCAGAAACCAAGCGGAGCCCATATTTTACTATTTCAACGGCAACTGGCCCGCCGACACGGCAAATAATCCCCTCGCCACCCCGGCCCAAGTGTCCGAAGTCAAGCTAGTTCGAATCTACCTAAGAATCAACACCATTGAAAACGACCCCGGTTCTGACTATATACTAGAATCATACTCACAACTGCGCATGCTAAAAGACAATCTATGAAAATCAACCATCATCCATTAACCATTAGTCATCAGCGCGGTGATATTGCCACACCCCTCCTGGTCATCACGGCAACCTTCATAGTTGCCATCTACGCCATGCTATTTCTAATCTCCCTCCAGCTCGACTTTTCCCACCGCCAAGTCGCCTCCGAAGAAAGCTTGCACATTGCCGAAGCCGGTATCAACTACTACCGCTGGCATCTTGCTCACGACCCTGAAAACTACACAGGAGAAACCGGCACACACACTTACACAGATCCTCAAGGCAGTACCACAGGCCAGTATGAACTCGAGGTAACCCCCCCCCAACAAGGCTCCTCAATCGTCACCATCCGCTCCACCGGCCAAACTACCCAATACCCCGGCGTAACAAGAACCATCGAAGCCCAATACGGTAGGCCCTCATTCGCCAACTTCGTCTTCCTAAATAACGGCAGCATTTGGTATGGCGAAGGGCTAACAATCCACGGAAACGTTCACTCCAATAACGGCATAAGAATGGACGGCATCAACACCGGCATCGTCTCATCCTCCCAAGACGAATACCGATGTGGTTCAGAAACTGGCTGCCACCCCCCCCAATGGAGACCGGGCGTCTGGGGTTCAGGTCCAGGAGGCGACCTTGGCCTCTGGCAATTCCCCGTTAACCCCATAGATTTCGACGCGGTTTCGTTTGATTTTGCGCAAATGAAAACCTCTGCTCAAACCGAAGGCCTATACTTACCAGAATCCGGCTCGTTCGGCTACCACATAATCTTCAACGCAAACGGGACCTTCAACGTCCTCAAAGTGCTCAATAAAGATTACATAGAAGGTTACTCATCCCCAGGTGAAGGTCTTGGGCAAGATGGTCAGGGAGGCTGCAGACGAAGATACCAACTAATCACAAATGAAACAAGTATTGGTACATACAATGTTTCAAATAATCCAATAATCTTCATCGAAGATCACGCCTGGGTTGAGGGCACAGTCAACGGAAGAGTAACCGTAGTCACAGCCGGTTTCCCGGTCACCTCAAGGGCCATGAACATCTGGATCCCAAATAATATTGTCTACGCAGATTACAACTCCAACCATGCCCTTGGGCTTATCGCCCAAAACGATATTTATATAGCAAGGGATGTACCCAACGATTTCCATGTAGACGGCGCCATAATGGCTCAAGGCGGGCGCATTATTCGTCATGGCTACTGGAGCGGCTGCGGTGGCCCAACCAACGCTCTAAGAAATTCTCTGGTCATAAACGGCGCCCTAATCTCCTACAACAAATCATACTGGAACTTTAATACAGACTCAGATCCTGAACCGGAATCAGGTTTTCTTACCAGAACAATAAACTACAACTCCGACTTTCTCTATAACCCACCACCATATTTCCCCGTCTCAGGCGTTTATCAATTCATCTCCTGGAAGGAGGAGTAAAAAAACTAAGGTGTAGGAAATGGAGTGGGTGTTGGTACGCACAGCTCATCTCCAATTACAGTTCTGCCGGTCGAAAGATTATATTCACACTCCGGCGGCAATATCTCACCAGTAGGTTGCGGCTGCGGCGACGGGCTGGGCGTTGTAAAAGGGTACACACAATAAGACAATCTCCAAAAAGGGCAATCATCTATCCCCCCACTCGATCCACCCCCCGAAGGCTTCTTCGTCGGCGTCGGCGTTGGACTACTTCCAAAATCAAACACATCCCCAATATCCCCACCACCATCTCCTCCTTCATCACCTCCACCATCATCAAACCCACCAAAAACCTCATCAATCACACTGTCACCACCTATAGACCCCCCTTGTCCGTTCCAGCTCACCGCATATTCTCCTCCTAGTAGCTCCCCAGCCTCAATTTTCGCCTTCAAATAATCAAAAACGCTCAAGCCGTTCTCATCCACCCAAATCTGCGAAAACACAATCTCTCCATCCCTAAACGTCACCACACCACTTTTATCAAAGCTCACTTCTCGCCCATCCTTCATAACCTTTATAACACCTGCATTCACCTCTCGCCCCACTCCTCCCCCTCCCCCCTGCCTCACAAAAAGCAAAACAAACAAAAGTACTAAAAATACCCCTCCCCCTATAAGTACCATTAGCTTCCTATTCTTCATATCTATTCACTATGCACTATAACCTATGCACTATCTTTGTATAGCATTCTGTAGTCCTCCCACAATACTATAAATCGGCGAAATCATAATAACTATCATCACTCCAACAGCAACACCTACAACAAGCATCAGTACAGGCTCCAATATCGACGTAAACCTCTTCAGACTATAATCAACCTCTCTCTCATAAAAATCCGCCACTTCCGTCAAAACCTCCTCCAGCGTCCCCGTTTTCTCACCGGCCTTCACCGTCTGCACCATAATCATCGGAAATAGCTTCCTATTCTTCACCATTACCTCACTCAAGCTCTCTCCTTTCGCAATATCAGACGAAAACATCTTCGCCTTCACCCTCATCTGTGCAGAACTCAAACTATCCGCAGCCACATTCAGCGTCTCCATGATGGGCACACCACTCTTAAGAAGCGTCGACACGGTTCTACTAAACCTGGCCAGATCAATCTGCTTCACTATTTTGTTTGCAAAAGGCACATGCAAAAGTAGGTTTATTAAAATGTTCCTGGTTGTCCTCAAAAACAAAAACAGGAAAATCAAAAGCCCAACCACTCCAACACCAACCAAAACCCCGGTCGTATTCTTTCCAACAAATTCTCCAACACCCAAAACTATCTTTGTATAGATCGGAAGCTCCAAATCCAACTTCAAAAAAACATCACTAATTCGGGGTAAAACCCCCAAAAGCATCAAAAGCCCCACACCAACCATCGCAACAACTATAACAGCCGGATACATCAACGACCCCTTAACCTTCTGGCTAAGATCGTAGCTCGCCACAAGCTGGCGGGTTAAATATTCAAAAGATTGCTCCAATGTCCCAGACTGCTCCCCTGCCTTAATCATCGTTAGAAAAATCGGGTCAAAATCACTGTCATACTTCATAAGCACGGAAGACAAGCTCTTACCTCTTCTGGTCTGCCCCGCAATATCCAAAAGGATCTTTTTTAATTTTTTGTTCTGCGTCTCCTCCCGAATTATCTCCGCAGCCTCCGGAATTGGCATCCCAGCCCGAAGCATTATTGTCATAAACCTGCAAAAAGCGGCCTTCTCACTCACACTCACCCTTCCGCCAAACACCCCCCCAAAACCGCTATCCAAAGCCCGCACGGTTAACACGGTAAAACCTTCCCCCTTAAGCGTTAACGCAACCTCCTCGCGGTTTGCCCCCTGGGCCGTGTCCTCTATTACTTTTCCTGTTGCATCTCGTACCTTGTAGGTAAAAAGGGGCATTACCTAATCCTCCCTCACAGCTCTCAAAACCTCCTCAATCGTAGTTTGCCCCGCCGAAACCTTGTTAAGCCCATCCGTCATCATGTCAACCATCCCCTCTGTCTTCGCCTGCTTTGTAATATCATCCCCGGAAACCTTTCCCACAATCATTGAACGAATCTTCTCACTCACCTGCAATACCTCATATATCCCAACCCGCCCCGAATATCCGCTTTTTCTGCATTCAGCACAACCCTGCCCTTTGTAAAACTTTTGTTTGGAAAGATTTACCCCCAAGTCCTCCGACAGTTTAGCCAAAAAATTAGCATCAGGCTTATACTCAACCGTACAATTCGAACAAATCTTGCGCACCAATCTTTGTGCCATAACAACATTCACAGTTGAAGCCAACAAATACCCCTCAACTCCCATATCTAACATCCTCGGTATTGCCCCTGCAGCATCATTCGTATGAAGTGTCGAAAGAACCAAATGCCCAGTTAGCGCCGAATGTACAGCTATTTCAGCAGTCTCCTTGTCCCGAATCTCACCAACCATAATAATATCCGGGTCATGCCGCAATAAAGACCTTAAACCAGAAGCAAAATCAAGGCCAGCTTTCGGGTTAACTTGGATCTGCGTCACCCTTTTTACTCCATATTCAACCGGGTCCTCAATTGTACAAATCTTTACCTTAATCGTATTCAAAATGTTCAAAATCGAATAAAGAGTAGTCGTCTTTCCGCTTCCCGTAGGCCCGGTAACAAGTATCATTCCATGGGGTTTGCTAATATTTTCTCTAATTATCGAAAGGCCGGGATCCGTCAACCCCAACTCCTCAAGGCTTAAGGGACGGCTACTCTCCCGAAGAAGCCTCATCACAACATTCTCCCCGAAAAAGCCGGGTATAATAGAAATTCGAAGGGCCATCGTATCCTCATCCACCGCAAATTTATATCTGCCATCCTGCGGGATTCTGTGCTCATCAATCTTTAAGTTCGATAAAATCTTCACTCTAGCCACAAGAGCTGGTTCAATTCCCCTCGGAAGCTTAATAATATCCCGCAAAACCCCGTCAATCCTAAACCGCACCACAACCTCTTCCGCCAAAGTCTCAATATGGATGTCAGACGCCCTCTCCGCAATCGCATAACCCAAAATAGTATCCAAAACCTTAACAATAGGAAGGTCCTCCGCAGCCTTTGCCAAGTTCTCCCCGCCGGGGCTGGCCCTAGACACATTCTCCGCAATAACTTTATCAAAATCCGCCCGTATATTTCGTTTATACTGCCCCAAGGCCTCGGTAATATCCTGCTGGCTTGCATAATACGGCTCAACCACCATGCCCGTATGCCGCTTGGCAAACTCCAGAGCCTCAAAATCCGTCGGGTCCTCCATTGCTACCTGAAGCTTGTTCTCCTTCATCCCGAACGGCACCATCCGATAGCTTCGTGCAAGCCTCTCCGGAATAAGCGCCAAAACCTCATCAGCAATTACAAACCTGTCAACGTTAACGTAAGTTACTCCCAAATGCTCGGCAATGAGCTTGCCCAAGCTCTCTTCATTAATAAGCCCCCTGAAGGCCAATACATCCTCTATTCTCTTACCTAGCTCTGAAGCACTACGAGAAGCATCGTCAAAATCCTCCGGCGACACAAACCCTGCGTCAACCAATATCTTTTTGAGTGTTTCTACAGAAAGTTCCATGGGCAGCCACCTAAAATTATTCTAGCACAACAAAATACTTCCCCCCACTTTCAGTAAGCATCCCTTTTATAGCCATCATCGTAAGAGTCTGAGACAACTCCACCACACTCTTTCCAAGATATGCTGCCAGCTCATCCACACTCATCCCTTCCCGCCCCAACGCCTCCCAAACCTGCTTCTCTATTCCATCCAACCCTTGTTTTTTACTATTCCCTATACCCTTTACCCTATACCCTAAAATATCCTCCGGCCCGGTTACAATTTTTGCCGTTCCCTCTTTAATAAGCTGATTAGTCCCTTGCGAAACACTTGAGGTAATTGCCCCAGGCACAGCATAAACTTTCTTCCCCATCTTCGCCGCCGTCCTTCCCGTCCCAATCGACCCGCTTTTCATCCCCGCCTCAACAACCAATACCCCAAGGCTTGCAAGTCCCACAACTACCTTATTCCTATACAAAAACTTCCACAAATGCGGTTTTGCTTGAGGATCAAATTGCGACACAACAAGCCCCCCAGTCTCCAATATTTTTTTATACAATCCTTCATTCTCGCTAGGATAAACCACATCCAGCCCACACCCAAATACAGCTACTGTCCTGCCTCCATAATCAACCGTCTTTTGATGAACCATCGTATCCACCCCATACATAAACCCGGAGATTGTCGCCACCCCCTCCGCCACAAAAGCCGCAACAAATCTATCAACAACCTCCGCCCCATACCTGCTCATCCTTCGGCTCCCCACAATCGCAATCGACTTCTTAAAAATACCTTTATCAAGCTCTCCCCGGTAATAAAGCCTCTTGGCAAATTTTTTCTTTGCCTCCCAAGTCTTTATCTCATAACTCAATATTTTCATAGTGGCTTATCCTCTCTTCACCCCCATCCTGCCCTGTTACAATAGCCACAACATCAATTCTCTGTCTGGGATACTTACCGGAAACCTCCGGATTATTCAATAAATACAACTCCGCGATTCTTCTCACCTGCCAAAGTTTTCGCCCGTCCACCATCTCCTCCGGAGTCCCAAATTCCTCTCCAACTTTCATCTTCACCTCAACAAAAACCAAAGTGTCTCCTTCAGCACAAATCAAATCCACCTCCCCAAACCTACTCCTCCAGTTTTTTTCAACAATCCTAAGTCCCTTCCGAACCAAAAACCTCTCCGCAATCTCTTCCCCAAACCTGCCTTTTGGATAATTAAACTTCTTCACCTATAAATCTCCCTTCTGTGCCCAACTCGAAGCACTACAATATTTCTATCACTAATATCAAACACAACCCTATAATTACCAATCCTCCATCTATAAGTTCCAAGTCTTGCATCACCCAATCTCTTCGCATACTCTATGGGGTTTCTAGAATACCTTTCAATACTTTTTTTAATTCTCTTCCTGGCTACACTATCAAGCTTCTTTATATCGCGATAAGCGCTCCGCGTATAAACCAACTTATATGAAGTCATTCTCTATATTTCACCAAAAACCTCGTCGTGACCAAAAACGTCGCCACTCTCATACTCGCTTCGAGCTTGCTTAATACTTCTCAAGTACTCATCGTTACCTAAAGCCAATAGGTCCTCAAAAAAATCAATATCCACCAAAGCAGATGTTACCTTTCCACGCTTAGCAATAAGCACATAGTCCTTCTCATTCTTAACCTTCGCCATTGCATCAGAAAGATTGTTCCTCAAAACTGTAGCGTTTATAACATTCATGTCAATTCCAATTGTACACTCCATTTGTACACTGTCAATCCCCACTCCTCACCCTGTACTGCAATGCCTCTGCAACATGCTCCGCTTTAATCACAGACTCCCCCGCCAAATCCGCAATAGTTTGGCTAACTTTAATCACCCTAAAATAAGTTCTGGCAGATAGCCCATAAGCACTAACAGCCTGTTTTAGAACAACCATAGCCTCAGGCTTTATCTTCACATACTTTTTTACATGCTTATTCTTCATTGCCGCATTAATATAAATCCCCTCCCCGCTAAATCTCTTCTGTGCAACCTTCCTTGCTCTCAAAACCCTCTCCCTAATCACACTCGAACTTTCATGCTTCCTAATCTTTCCAGCCCTAGGCATCAGCTTCTCCACATCCACCGCAGGCACATTAATATGAAGATCAACCCTATCCATAATCGGCCCCGACAGCTTCGACTGATACCTCATAATCATACGGGGACTACACTTACAAGCCCTTTTTGTATCCCCCAGATAACCACACGGGCACGGGTTTGACGCTGCCACAAGCATAAACCTGGCAGGAAACTCCACACTTCCCGCAGCTCTTGTTACGGTTACCACCCCATCCTCCATTGGCTGGCGCAAAGACTCAAGAGTACTACGGCTAAATTCGGGAAACTCGTCCAAAAATAGCACCCCATTATGCGCCAAAGAAATCTCACCTGGATGGGGGTTACTTCCGCCTCCAATAAGCCCGATCCTACTTGTAGTATGATGGCTCACTCTAAAAGGCCTGGCCGTCACAAGCGCCTCCCCGGGCTCAATGTTCCCCGTAACCGAATAAACCTTAGTCACCTCCAAGCTCTCCTCTAAGCTCAACGGCGGCAAAACCCCAGCCAAAGCCCGGGCCAACATTGTCTTCCCACTTCCCGGCGGCCCCTGCATAAAAATATTGTGCCCTCCGGCAGCCGCTATCTCCATCGCCCGCTTCGCCTGCTCCTGCCCAATAATCTCATTAAAGTCGAATTCGACCAATTGCTCTCCCGTCTGGAGTTTTAGACGTTTGGAATCTTTGAGTTTTTGTATCTTACTCACCCCATTCAAATGCCCAATAACCTGCTCCAAAGCTACAACCGGATATACCCTAACCCCAGCCACAACCGACGCCTCTTTCGCACTCGCCGCAGGCACAAACACTCTCTTCACCCCATTCTTCTTTGCCGAAAGCGCCAGCAAAAATACCCCCCTGGTATGCCTTAGCTTCCCATCCAAGCTCAACTCCCCATAAAAATAAGATTTTCCTTCCGGCAACCTAACAGCCTCCAGGCTCGCCAATATCCCAATCGCAATAGGCAAATCATAGTTAGACCCCTCCTTTGGAATATCAGCGGGTGCAAGGTTCACCGTAATCTTAGCATTCGGAAAATCCACTTCGGAGTTAACAAGTGCGGTCTTTACCCTCTCTTTTGCCTCCTCAACACTCTTGCTCGGAAGCCCAATTATGGTAAACCCGGGAAAGCCCTTTTTAGCAATATTCACCTCAACCTCAATCGGGGTTGTTTCAAGCCCAAAATGCGCAGCAGAAAGAATTTTTGTTAGCACTAGCTAAATATTACCAAAAAAACTTGACTTTTTACCCCATATTTCATACAATACTCACCACTCCCGCTTAGCGGGTTTTTTTCTGCCTACGGATGCTAAAACTATCCACCAATCTGCCCTTGGGGCGCCGTCTTGACATCTCAATCGTCAAGCCGCGCACCATGGATAACATTGGCGAACCTTTATTGCCTTCCATCAAAAAGCTTCGCAGGCTTCGCAGTGGCAACATCCTATCAAGAGTCTTTAGGCACTTTTTTGAGCACAAAAAAGCTCGAAGACGCATCGCCTCCTATTTACCAATTATTATTCTCGCCACATCCCTTACCCCTTCTGTAGCCGCCAGCTCCGCTTCCGAGCCCGAAGCAGTTATCGTAACCGTGGACCAAAACAATCTCACAACAGAGCCCGGCCTACAGTATCCAGTTAAGGTTGTTAAACTTACCCAGGGCTATCATTTTTTCCATCCGGGCATAGATTTAGATGGAGTAACCGGAGATAAAATCTTCCCCATAATGTCCGGCTACGTCGAAGACATTCAATATTCCCGTTATGCCTACGGTAACGCCGTGTTACTTAATCACGGAAACAATGTAACCTCCCTCTACGCCCATTTATCCAAAATCAATGTAGAAAAAGGTCAAAAAGTAACTAAAGAAACTGTAATCGGAGAAATGGGCGCCACTGGCCGTTCCATAGGAGACCACCTTCATTTAGAAATAAGAGAATCGGGAAGAAGCGTCAACCCCTTGTCTATTTTGCCCCGACAGTAACCACAATATCAAACTCACCAGATTCAGCCAGCGTATCGCCAACTTCAACCTCATACTCCTCCTCTAATGCCGTCTTTAGCTTATCCACAACAGACGCAGGCACACCGCTTTTCACCTGAATCACTGTGGCCTCAAAATCATAATTCGAAGCATTTCCAGTCTCGGCAACTACAAAATCCGCAGATTCTAACACTTCCTGCCCTTCCGATGCAGCTCCAGGCACACCGCTCCCATTCAAAACACTCACGCTATATTCAGATAAATCTACCTCCTCCATCGCCTCGGGCGTAGGCGTTGGTGCCTCTGTGGGTACAAACTCTTGCGTTTCACTCTCCTCTGTTGCACCCTCCCCAGAATCTTTCATCCCATTCACATAAACATAAACTCCCCCAGCCAATGCCCCCAAAACCACCACAACCACCACCACAAAAAGAAGTATTCCCTTAACACTCCGCCTTTTAGGCTCTACCACCTCTTCCTCTGGCTTATCACTACTGGCTACGCTATCAACAACCGGCTCATTTCCACTCATATCCGGAGGCATCTCTACCTTTGGCGCAGGAGTCTCTTCAACAGACACCTCTTCTACAGGCTTCTCCTCCGCCACAGAAGAGGGTTGCTTTCTCATTTCTCTCACAACCGCAGCCTCCGCAACCTCCGAAGGCTCTTCCGGGGCAACTTCTTCCACAACAGTCTTCGGTCTTGTCTCTTCCTTGCTCTTGGCAGCCATACTCTAAATTTAAACTATATGAAGTTAGCTTGTCAAAGAGGTTTTCAATAATCCATTCCGCCGGCCGGCATTTGTGGGGCTTTTTCTTCTTTTTCAGGCAAATCAGTGACCAACGCCTCGGTAGTTAGAACCATCATCGCAACACTTGCAGCATTCTGCAAAGCTGAGCGTGTCACTTTCACAGGATCAATTATCCCAAATTTAGTCATGGATCCAAAGGCACTGGTCATCACATTATATCCATAATCGCTATCCTCTTTCTCTAAAATCCTTCGAAGAATATAACCATCATCCTCTCCGGCGTTTCTGACTAGCCATCTCGTAGGCTGCTCAAGCGCATCCCTCACAATATCAATTCCAATCTGCTCATCCTTTATGTTGGACTCAAGCTTCTCCACAGCCACCCTTGCCCTCAAAAATGCCACCCCACCTCCGGGCACAATCCCTTCTTCAATCGCAGCCTTGGTTGCACCAACCGCATCCTTAACTCTCTCCTTCTTCTCATTAAGCTCCAGTTCAGTCGCCGCCCCAACGTTTATTTGAGCCACTCCTCCCGAAAGCTTCGCAAGCCTCTCCTCAAGCTTCTCTCGATCAAAATCACTATCACTTTCAGCAATCTGCCTTTTAATAAGCGAAATCCTAGCCTTTATAAGTTTTGCGTCCCCCTTACCACCAATTATTCTTGCATTCTCCTTGTCAGCCCACACTTTATCAGCCTGTCCCAAATCATTAAGTTCTATAGATTCAAAGGTTCTGCCAGTATCCTCACTAATCACAGCCCCGCCAGTCAAAACCGCAATATCCTCCAAAATTTCCTTTCTTCTATCTCCAAACCCGGGTGCTTTAATAGCCAAAACATTAAGTGCACCCTTAAGTTTATTAACTACCAAAGTAGCAAGCGCCTCACCTTCTACCTCATCAGCAATAATAACAAGACTTTTACCAACCTTCACAAACTTTTCCAAGAAAGGCAACAGCTCAGAAATTGCCGAAATCTTCTTATCAGTCAAAAGAATATGGGTCCCGTCAATCTCCGCCTCCATTTTTTCCGGGTTAGTCACAAAATAAGCTGAAGCATAGCCCCTATCAAACTCCATTCCCTCTTTGTATTCAATATCAATCTCAAGCCCTTTGCCTTCCTCAACCGTCACCACCCCATCCCTACCAACTTTTTCAAGTGCTTCCGCAATCTTTGCTCCAATCTCCTCACTTCCCGCAGAAACGGTCGCAACCTGGGCAATCTCCTCCTGCGTCTTAATGGGCTTGGCAACTTTTTTAAGCTCGCCAACTGCAACCTCCACTGCCTTTTCTATCCCTCTTTTAATCACCATCGGGTTAGATCCAGCCGTAATATTCTTCATACCGGACCTGGCCATCACCTGCGCCAATAGCGTAGAAGTAGTAGTTCCGTCCCCGGCAGCATCATTGGTCTTTTCAGCCGCCTCTTTCACAATCTGCGCTCCCATATTCTCAAACGCATCCTCAAGCTCAATATCCTTAGCAACCGTCACCCCATCATGAACAATATTAGGAGCTCCCCACTTTTTATCCAAAGCAACATTTCTTCCTTTCGGCCCCAAGGTTGTCACCACCGCCTTGGCCACAACATCAATTCCCTTTAGTAGTGAAGTTCTCGCCTCATCTGCAAATTTTAACTGCTTTGCCATTTTTGAAAATTGTAAATTGTAAATTGATAATTAGCGATTTTCAATCGCAAGTATATCATCAAATTTCGCAAACAAATATTCCTTCCCATCAATTTTTACCTCACTTCCACCCCACTTTTTGTAAATAACCACATCACCGGGCTTTACGGGAGATTTTATCTTGGCACCAGTATCTGTTACCTCTTCCGCTCCAACAGCCAAAACCTTGCCCTTTTGCGGTTTTTCGTCGTGGCTATCGGGCAAATAAATTCCAGAGTCTGTCTTTGAAGACGCCTCAAGCGGTTCAACAATTACATACCCCGCCGTAGGCACTAAATTCAACTTTCTACCTTTTGCCATGTTCAAATTGTATTATAAAAAGGCTTTTAGCCTTGTCAAGAGGCAAATTGGCGCTCACTCTTTTCGACTGCTCACCTGTCTTCTTATTTTATGGTACGCATTCCACCTTCCCATATCCACAAACATCTTAAGTTCCGAATCAATAGTTGTAACCCAAATCGTTTGTCCACCAACAGTAATTTGTTTCCTGTCTTTCCCGTTGTAAACACTAGACCATTCGCCGTTTGCCTTCATAATCTGCCATTCACCATAAACCTCCACCTTAACTCCGTCTATACTAAACACCCCAAAATAAGACCGATATTTCGGGCTTTGCTTATAACTCACCTTTTCAACTAAATAATTTTTTAGCAGCTTACTACAAGCTAGGGCACCTTTCTTATCAGTCAAAACATCTATGTCATCAACATTCATCTGAAGTCCCTGAAGAACCAAACTTGCGGTCCCCCTTATAGCATATTGAGTTTCCTCAAGTAGCTCCGACAATCTCACCACCACTCTCTCAAATTTGTCAGGCTTTTCATTCATTAAAAACAAACCCTCGTGATACCAAAAGTGCGATTATAACAGGCGACAAATCGTTCGGATGAAACACAGCTCGCCTCTTCCCCACCTTCTCATGGGTAACTTTGTCTCTCATATACCTCTTCTGTACCAATCTCGCCACCGGCTCAAGCACTCTTAACATTGCAGATAAAATCCTTTCCGTTAAGCTCGTATCACGTTTTACATATCTCGTATCACGTTTTATTCCTTTCTGCCAATACTCCAGCGCCCAACGATTACTTCCAATATATCTTTCATAAGTACCGTCTTTATTAACCAAAGGCTTTGCAGCCAGTACCTCATGCGCCGTAAAAATATTTTTTTGTTCCCACTCTAGGCTTGTCTCGTCCATCCAGATATTAAGGCACAACTTATCCCGTTCATCCTTCACTCCAAATCTCCGCACACTATGCCCGCCCAAGTACAAAAGAAAATAAACCAAAGCCCGGCTCACCCAAAGTGTTCCACCGCTTGTAACAAGCATCAAATCAATATCTGCCTCACGGCTGGCATTCTCCATAGCCAATGAGCCCGTCACAGCAACCATCTTTACACTTGGCAGCCCTCCGATTACCCTTGCCGCTTTTTTTGCAACTTTCATCTTTTCCCTCGAGACCGCCTCTCTCATTTTGCGCTTTACAACACTACCCGCATCCAGCCCAAAATACCCATCCACCTCCAATATCTCAGGCTCCCGCCCAAACTCCACTTTCTCACCAATAGTCCACCTTACCAATTCCCTCTCACTCAACGGATAATCAAAAAGGCCGTGGTAAACCAAGCTCGCCTTATTTTTCTTCCTGTACAATTGGGGATACAAGTCCATACGCTGAAAGTACCTGATTCACACCATTGGCCACCGTTCCAAGCGCCTCCCTTTCACTGGTTCTTCCAAGTACACCATTCACTCCATCCTCAAAATACTTAATAATCTGCGTGTTTATGCCGGTTGGCCCATCATTGGTCCTCGATGCCAAATACCAGCTTTTCGCATAATTACCCTGCTCTACAAAAGCCCCAACCACGTCATCGCCAGCCAAAAGGCCTGCCATATCCACTCTTGGGTAAGGCTCACCAAACCTTCTCTGCTTCGAAGCATTCTCATAAAGCTTCGTCAAGCTCTCGCGACTGCTCACAAACTTCAAAAAATCCCATGCCGCGCTCGTCACCTTGCTTTTATTCCACACACCCTCAACCCAATATGTCGCAAAAGCCACATCCGTCTGATTAGGTTCTTCCTTTGCTAACTGTGGAACAACCACTACTCGATAGTCCAAACTTGGATTAATCTGCTCAATCTCAAAAGCCCTCCATGACGGCCCAAAATACATAGCAACCTTTCCATTGGCAAAAGCCAAAGTAGAGTTGGGTAAAGTATTATCCCAAACATTATCTTCCTTTGTAAAAACCGTATAATAGGTTAAGGCTCTTTCCGCTAGCTCCCCAGTCGGCTCACTCATCTTCACACCGTTTTGCAGCATCATTAGCCCCAAAATCTCCGGCCAATGGTCAACATTGCTTGTCGTCCCAAGCGCAGCTCCGGCCTGCTGAATTCGGCCATCCTTATCTCTTACAGTCAACTCGTTAGCCACCTGTCTAAACTCATCCCAAGTCCGCGGCGGGCTTTTTGCAAAACTCTCAAATATGTCTTGGTTTATATATAGTGCCAAACTATCAAACATTAAGGGCACTCCGACCAGGCTGGTCCCGCTTGTCATATCAGCTGCAACCACCGGGTAATAAGTCTGAGAGAATTCCGCCGCACCCATCACAGAAGCAGGCAAACTTGCCAAGTGGTTCTTAAGCATCGGTACCCAAGTATTATGAAACCTAAAAATATCCGGCCCCTCCCCTCTCGCAAACAAGCTGGTTAATCTCTCCCTATAATCCTGCTTCGCCTGCTTTTCATATACAATATCAACGCCGGGGTTTGCCGCCTCATACTCGGCAATCAAAGGCTCAACAATTCCCTCATCCTCCCATAACCCCCACCAGGTAACCGTCACACTCTCCTCAACCTCACCGCCGGGTAGCCCCACCCTGTCTTTCAAAAAATAAACCGCCGCCCCAACACCAACCAAAACCAACAAAACCAAAATTATAACAAGTAGCTTCTTAACCAAACCCCTACCACCTTGTTTTGGCGCCACAACAGCCTCATTTTGGGCAGTCTGCAGTGAGCTTTGCGGCTGAACCTGTGGCTGGCCAGCCACAGGCGCTGGCGGAGGTGGTGCCACAGCAGGCTGTGCCATGGAAGCACCGAAATCCTCCGGAGGGATTGGGTTTTGATTATTTTGTTCAACTTGGACAGCCATATAATCAACTTGATGGTATCATATCAGTGTAACAGATTTAAAGATGAGATTAAAAACCATTGCACTACTTTTAATACCTCTCATCACGGCCTCCGCCGCACTATTGGCGGTTGTCAGTCTTTGGGGTAAAATTCTTCCCAATATTTCAATCGCCTCAATCCCGGTAGGCTCTCTCTCCAAACAGCAGGCCAAAAGCCGTCTATCCTCCTCCCTAACCCCACCCTCCCTCATCACTCTTGTACACTCCCAACAATTCGAAATACCCACAGACTCAATTAACTTAACTTACAACTTCCAAGATTCAGTTGATCAAGCCTACAAAATCGGAAGGTCTGCAAACCTCATTAGCGACACCCTCACCATCATATCTCTGTTAACCAAACCTCAAAATCTTCCCGTCACCCTTGACTACGACCACACCGCTCTCACCAACCATATGGCAACCATCAGAACCCAAGTTGCCGTAGAACCGGTTCATCCAAAAATAAACTTAATAAACGGTGAGGTTCAAATTATAAACGGCAAAAACGGCCAAGATATAAATACCAATTCCCTAATCCAACAAATACAGTACAATCTCTCAAATGCAATAAATAACCCAATCACTATCCAAACCACACCTGTTAAAGCACTACTAACAGACACAGAAATCGAAACTCTCTCCTCAAACGCAACTGCTCTTCTCGAAAAATCCATCACTCTCAAATTCGAAAATGAAACCTTTGAGCTTGACGAAGAAGACCTAACTAGCCTTCTCAACTTAAGCTCACCCAACCTCTTTACAGATCACGACAAACTAAACTCTCTTGCACAAACCTACGCTGAAAAGTTGGACCGCGAGCCACAAAACCCAACTTTCGTATTTGAAGATGGAATAGTCAAAGAATTCGCGCCATCTACAAACGGCGTCAAGGTCAACATATCAAAACTCACAACAGATCTGGCCAACTCCATTAGCTTCCTCATAAACACAAACGAAACTACAGCAACCATCCAAATTCCGGCGGAAATTATCGAGTCTGATCTCACCACTCAAGAGGTAAACAACATGGGCATCCGCGAACTTATTGGAGTAGGCACCTCAAAGTTCAGGGGCTCAATCCCCTCCCGTATTTATAATATCAATCTTGCAGCCTCCCGCCTAAACGGCCAGCTCATCGCCCCAAACGAAACCTTCTCCTTTAACAATGCACTCGGTGATGTTTCAAAGTTCACCGGCTACAAAGAAGCCTATGTTATAAAAGACGGTAAAACCATTCTAGGAGACGGTGGCGGCGTCTGCCAGGTATCAACCACAATTTTCCGAGCCGCTCTCAATGCCGGTCTTCCAATAGTCGAACGGCGCTCCCATTCCTACAGAGTCGGCTATTACGAACAGGATTCCGGCCCCGGACTAGATGCCACCGTCTATGCCCCAACCACGGACTTAAAATTCAAAAACGACACACCGGCCCACATCCTTATTCAGGCCAAAGCCGACACTAAAAACCTAACACTGACCTTTGAACTCTACGGCACAAAAGACGGTAGAACCTCACAAATCACAAAACCAACCGTCACAAGCCAAACTCCACCACCTGAAGACCTATATATAGATGACCCGACCCTACCCACCGGACAAGTAAAACAAATAGAATATAAAGCATGGGGCGCAAAAACAAATTTTGATTACACAGTCACTCGCGATGGCGAAATCATCTATGAAAAAACTTTTTACTCAAATTACAATCCATGGGGCGCGGTCTTTCTCCGCGGCACAGCGCCCGTTCAGTAGCATGATATCATGATATAATAAAGCCAAATGGGCATAACAACAGTCAAGCTACAAGTAAGCAATCCCAATGCCCCAGAAAAGAAAATAGAAGACGAATTTCTAGTAGACAGCGGGGTATCAATTTGGCAGACGGCAAAGTTGTAAAAAGAAAAATAGGAAGTGCACTAATATCACTTAAGGGAATAGAGCTCCCTTCACCAGTAGTTCTTGGCAAAGAAAACGACAGTAAGCTGCTTGGAGCTCTTACTTTAGAAGCTATGGGCCTTGCTCTTGACCCCTTCGAAAGAAGACTTTACAAAGCAAAGTTATTCCTCTAAAAATCACCAAAAGCACAGTCATCTAACAAAAAATGTGGGCCTGCCGACCTCCCTTCCTTCAACAGACCAGTACATTACAAACCAGTTACCACCACGCTCACTGTTCTCTGAAGCACTCATTACTTTCATAATCAATTCTGCTCCAAATCTATAAACAGCTGGTACAAAATCTGCACTCTTTGCTTTCCACAACTCTCTTCTTAACCTATCACCAAGATCCGATCGCACCAACGCATCCACCTTAAGCAAGCTAGAATCATAATAATTAAACCGCACCCGCATATAATCGCTCACGGGCGTACCCAAACCAGCATACAAATCTTCACCTTCCCAAAGTGCACGGCCTCCCCCGCCACTCAAAACACCAACAGAAACATCCCTTCCGGGCACAAAACAGTTATCATTACTCATCATCAACAAAATATCCAAACCTCTATCCATAACATACTGATAAGAGGGTATATAGTCCCAACGCACACCATAATGTGCGCAACAAGCATGAGCACGACTTACTTGTTCTCCCAAGCCAACTCCAATACTCCCCACAATCCGCTCGCCAGATCCCCCACTCCTAAAACCACCCAACCTCTCCAACATAAGGTAAAATATATACTATGCTAATCCTTGGTATCGAAACCAGCTGCGACGAAACAGCCGCTGCCGTCGTTAAAAACGGCACAAAAATCCTTTCCAATGTTGTCGCCTCTTCCTCTGATCTACATACCAAAACAGGCGGCATTATTCCCGAAGTCGCCGCACGCCAGCAAATCAAATCCATTATCCCGGTTATCCGTCAATCATTAATCATTAATCACAAACCCATATCCTTTGATAAAATTGATGCAATAGCAGTTACAGTCGGCCCCGGCCTAATCGGCTCCCTACTCGTAGGCATAGAGGCCGCCAAAACCCTTTCCTACATCCACAAAAAACCACTCATTCCCGTTAATCACCTACTGGGCCATATCTATGCCACCTGGCTAGCCCCCAGCGAAGCTCCCGGCGAAGTAGGGCCTCAATTTCCTATCCTTGCAATGGTAGTCAGCGGCGGCCACACAGATATGGTACTACTTCACAATCACCACAAAATTGAATGGATAGGGGGAACCAGAGACGACGCAGCCGGCGAAGCTTTCGACAAAACCGCAAGGCTTCTTAGCCTACCCTACCCCGGCGGACCAGCAATAGCCTCCGAAGCGGCTAAATTCGAAGCTCGAAATTCGAAATTCGAAATTAAACTTCCTAGACCAATGTTAAACGAGAACAATTTCGATTTCTCTTTCAGCGGATTAAAAACTGCAGTTTTTAAAGAAATAGAAACATTAAAAAAACAAAAACAATTCAACAATTTAACAATTCAACAATTGTCTTACGAAATCCAAGAAGCAATAGTTGATGTCTTAACTAAAAAACTTCTCAACGCCGTCAAAAAATATAATCCAAAAAGCATAGTCTTGTCGGGGGGTGTAGCGTCTAATACTCGACTAAGGCAAAATCTGCAAAATAACTTAAGTAGTACCACCATGTTGAAACACTTGCACATGGCCCCTCCAAGACTATGCACAGACAACGCAGCATATATTGCAGCCCGCGCCTTCTTCCAAAAAAAATCTGTTAAGTGGCAACAAGTATCAGCTATACCAAATTTAACAATTACTGACTAAGTGTCCCTCCGAAGCCTTGCCTAGCAAAGCGAAGGGGGATAAAATAGCCTGAACATGAACAAAACATACGAACATCAACAGTACGAATCCGAAATTTATGCCCTCTGGGAAAATTCAGGCGCATTCACCCCACCGATCACTAAACACAAAACACCCTTCACCATCATCATGCCTCCCCCAAATGCCAACGACCCCCTCCACATCGGCCACGCAAGGGAAGTTGCCACTCAAGACATTCTAATCCGCCATCATCGCATGAAAGGCGCTCCCACCCTTTGGCTCCCCGGTGCAGACCACGCAGGAATTGAAACACAATTCGTCTTTGAAAAACGCCTAAAAGAAAAAGGTAAATCTCGCTTTGATTATGACAGAGACACCCTTTTTCAAATGATTTGGGATTACGTCGAAAAAAACAAACACATCATGGAAAGTCAGCTCAAAAAACTCGGTGCCTCATGCGATTGGACGCGCCACAAATTCACTCTCGATCCTAACATTGTAAAAATCGTACACCAAACTTTCAAAGACCTTTACGACGACGGGCTAATCTACAGGGGTGAACGCATAGTCAACTATTGCACCCGCTGCGGCACAAGTTTTTCAGAACTCGAAGTTGATCATGTCGAAAAAGATGACGAAATCTATTATCTTGACTATGGTCAACTTACTATAGCAACAACACGGCCGGAAACCATCTTTGCCGACGTTGCAGTAGCCGTCAATCCCAAAGACACTCGCTACAAAAAGCTTATTGGAAAAAATGCCACAATACCCATCGTAAATCGAGAAATACCTATCATTGCCGACTCTTTAGCAGATAAAGACTTTGGCACAGGAGCCCTCAAAATCACACCTGGGCACGATCCTCTAGATTTTGAAATAGGCCAAAAACACAATCTCAACACAGTTACCGTCATAGATAACAACGGAAAAATGATTAACACACCCAACAAATACATCGGCCTTAGTGTAAATAAAGCAAGACAACAAGTTTTGGCTGACTTAAAAAAAGCAAGACTACTCAAAAAAACCCAAAACATTCACCATACAGTCGGTATATGTTACCGTGACAAATCTGTTATCGAACCTCTCGTCTCCAAACAGTGGTTTATAAAAGTCGAACCACTTGCCAAATTAGCTCTCAAAGCTATACAAAATAAACAAACCAAGTTTGTAGCCAAAAAATACGAAAAAATCGCCCGTCACTGGCTTAAAAACTTAAAAGACTGGAATATAAGCCGTCAAATTGTTTGGGGTATCCAAATACCAGCCTGGCGATGTGACAAATGCCTTGTATGGACAGTTACAAACGGCGACAAACCCAAAAAATGCAAACACTGCAATCACACCAAACTGACTCAAGATACAGATACCTTTGATACATGGTTCTCTTCAGGTCAATGGCCTTATGCAACACTCATGACAACCAAGCCAGGTGACTTTGAATACTTCTATCCCACAAGTGTTATGGACCCTTCATATGACATTTTGCCCTTTTGGGTAATTCGCATGCTTATGCTAGGTCTTTACAAAACAGGCAAAGTGCCGTTCACCACAATTCTTTTGCACGGTCTAGTCCGCGATCAACACGGTGTTAAAATCAGCAAATCAAAAGGCAACGTAGTTGACCCTATCGAAATGGTAGACAAATATGGTTCAGACGCCTTAAGGCTTGCCCTCATCTGGGGATCACTGGTTGAAAACGACAATTCACTTTCAGAAGACAACATCAAAGGTCAAAGAAACTTTGCCAACAAACTGTGGAATGTATCGCGCTTTGTTATGCTCGGCCAAGAAAAACTCAAAATCCATTTCAGAAAACCTGCAAGTACCAATAAAGATGATGCTCAAATCGTCAAGAATCTATCAAAAGCAGCCAAAAAAATCACCAGATCAATTGAAAAATACCGCCTCAATGACGCAGCAGAAATATTGTACGATTTTATCTGGAACGACTTCGCCAATGACTATCTCGAATCCACCAAAACCAGAAAACCACAGGCCCAAAAAACTCTTGAATACGTTCTTCAAAGCACTCTCAAATTAGCCCACCCTTTTATGCCATTTGTAACAGAAACCATCTGGCAAACCTGCTTTACTAAAGACAATAAAAATCTGCTCATCACCCAACCCTGGCCCACCAAATGAAAATAAAACCGTTCCACCTATTAATTTCATTTTTACTTCTACTCACGTTGCTCAATTTAATCCAAATTACAAAACCCAAAAAAAGAATAACCATCTCTACCGAAGACTCATCTCTCGAAGCCGAAAAACACTACTGGTTACGCCTCTCCTCTGAAAATCCCACTTATCTCGACGCTTGGCTTCGCCTCGCCGAAATTGACTACGAACTGGGCAATGTCGACTTTTCCAAGGGCTGGCTCAACCAAGCCAAAAAAATTAACCCCAACTCAAAAGAAGTAAAAACGCTCGAAGAAAAACTATTCCTCTGAAGGCTTACCAGGCTCTTCCTTGCTTTCAACCTCTGCCTCTTGCTCAGCCCCTCCCTCAACTACTTCCGTTTCCTCCTCTTCAGCCACCGGCTCCTCCTTCTCCTCTTGCGGAGGCTCCACTTTAGCAATTATCTGCTCGCTGTCAGCCTCAATCCTAACTTTACCCTTATCATACTTCAAATCGGAAATCTTGATAGCCTGATCAACTTCAGCCAAACCACTCAAATCAACCTCGAACTTCTCCGGAAGATCTGCTGGAAGCGCCTCAACCTCAACTTCACTAAGCTGAATAACAACCGTGCCTACACCGGTCTTTTCTGCAGGTGATTCCCCCATCGCCTCTATCGGCACAGTCGCCGTCACCTTCTCAGTAAGATCAACAGCATTAAAATCAGCATGGAGAATCATGTCTGTTACGGGATGCGTCTGAACAGAAGCAACCAGCACCGGGTAATCCTTTTTCCCAACGGCCAAATCTACCAAACCTGTTTCTCCAACTTTCGAATAAACCTCATCAAACTCCTTGGCATCAACCGAAATAGCAATAGACTTTATTTTCTTTCCAAAAACATTGGCAGGCACAACTCCCTGCGCTCGAAGTTTCTTAACCTTTCTACCAGTTACTTTGCGCACGTCCCCTTTCAAACTTGGCCTTTTTTCTTTTGCACTCATTTTTACTTCCAAAAAATTCTCGAGGAAAAATCCCTCAACAGGTCTGTATTATAGTAAACCCCTCCCCCATTGGTCAAGAAATACCTTGGTTCACTAGTTATTCCCCTATCATCTTCAAACTCAACATAGTGCGAAATCATATCTCCCTTTGTCCCAGCCTGCTTCCTCCAATAAAACCTCACCTCCCCGGGCTCACCCACATCAACTCCGTGTTTCACGCCCCAATGAAAAAGCACGTCAACACTCTCACCCACGCCCACCTCCACTAGCACCCCTCCTTCCGTTCTATCTGCATATTCCACCACCTCAATCTCCTGCTCATCTGTCTTTTCAAAAATGGCACCCTTGGGCGCAATAACTCTCAAATACGCTTTATATCTACCAAACAGCTCACTTCCTTCAGGCGACTTATTCTCTAAATGTAAATTCAAATAATTATCAATCTTCGCTTCTCCAATATAACTAGTCGTGCTTAATTTCCTTTCAACAAAATAGTTAGCCTTATTTACACCCACATTAGCCTCTAAAAGTCCCCCGTAATTAACAAAACATTGCTCTCCACAGCTCGAGATGCTAATATCCCCATCCCAACCCAATCTGTCAAAAACAACCTGCGCCAACTCGTCATGCAAATAAATCTGTATACTTCTCCCCTCCGCAAGCTCCACAATGCCTCTACCTAGCTCAACAACCTTTCTCTCACCTGTCACCTCAGTTACCCCGTTTAAGATCTCTCTTGCCAGTGCCGTCAACACATTCTCTTTCTTTCTTGATCCCGGAAAAAAATCACTCTCCACCTCATATTGCACTCTTTCATAAATATTCTTATGATCAATTCTCTGGTCAAAATCCTCCAAATAAACCTCACCTGTTACCTTCAATACAAGCTCCGCTAAAGCCAGATCCACACCAATCACCCCATCCACACTTCTGTCTATTTCCTTTTCCAAAAACCACTCGGCCCGTCTTGCGGAAGTCTCAAAATCTCCGTCCCAATTTGAATCCCGTAAATACCAGTTAGCCTCTCCCAGGTACTTCTTAATTGCCTCCGGCGGCTCTACATGCCCCTTAAGCTGCCCATCGGCAGAATACACATCCATAACATTCACATCAATAAGCCTTCCTCCTTCAAAACTAACCAACGCAAAAGATCCAATAAATCCCCCCGTTGGCCTAAGCTCGCTGTTATTTTGCAAAAGTACCAAATAAGTTTTTCGGCCGTTTACTCCGGTTAACTCCCCCATCCTGCCTGCCAAATCCCTCCCGGCTCCAACATAACTTGCCACTTTGCCTATCTCATCCTCATCAAATCCCATCCTCATCGCATTTGGTAATCTGCTGAATCTGGATTGTATATACGAAATATCCTTGTATAAAGAATCTAGCTCAAGCTTTACCCGCTCTGCCAACACTCGCACGTCCCCATCACTCTCGTCCATCACAACATTAAAAACTTCAACCAACTCATCAACCAAATAACTTCCTCTATTTATTATTCCGTTGACATCCCCCACAAAAACGCTCGAGTTATAGCTTCCCACAAATAAGCTGCCTACCAAAGGCACTTTCGAGTAGTTGTAAAAAACTCCTCTTGACACCCTGCTTGTCAAAATCGAAAACTTCGACAGGTCCCTAACCACCCCCAATCTTCCGGCTTTAATATTGTTATAACTTAAGACCGTTCCAACACAAGAAACAAAAAAAACTACATATGGCAACACCAACAATATCGCAATCACCCCTAACCCATACATAAAAGGCTTATGTGACAATTTTGCATAAGCCGCCTCATCTTTTAAATACTTTTTCCCGGTAGAGTACCCTTCCAAACAATCATTCACCAGCTTTTCAATTGACTTATCCGATTTACCAGATACGTACAGTAGTCGCGTATCAATTTTGTTGTCTTCAACATACTTACTTACCAAATATCTAATTCTTCTCTGATATTCACTCATCCTCTCATCCGGTAAAATTATGTAGTTTCTGCTTGCTTTTTTAGCTATCATTCCAAACACTTTCTCAAGCCGCCTCCCAACCTTTTTAAGATTTCCCCTCCATTGACCAACTCCCTCCACAGCAAATAGAAGCTCATACCTAACACTCGGGATATTTTTTCTTCTTACACTTTTTATTTTCCGGAACCGCCACTTAAGTTTGTCATCACTCACTACAACCACCTCAAATCCGCGATCTGAGAGTCTTTTAACTAACCTATAAGAAAATTGACTATAAGGGCTAAAAACAATTGCGTACATTTTATCCATATGTCTTCTCATATTACGCCAAATTAAAAACCCCTGTCATGTGTAAAAAATATTCTCCGAAAATCCTCGGTGAGTTTTCAAAGCCTCAATCTTGCACCACAAAACTGCTGTTACGTGAATTCTTATTTAGAAGACAGGTGAAAGTTGCTGTCAATCGCCTCGTTTACTAATTTATCCGCCAACTTGTTTTTCTCTCTTGGAACATGCACCCAGGAAACGTCAGTACCCAAACTATTCAAAATTGTCTTTATCTTGTTTGCCATCTCCTGCAATTTCTGATTCTTAATTTTATATTCCCCGCGCAGCTGTTTCACCACTAACTCCGAGTCCAAATAAAATGTTATTTTTTTTTCTCCGGCTAATTTTTCTTTTATATAAGCCAGTGCTTCCAAAACTCCGTTATACTCCGCTTGATTATTTGTTGTCTTTCCCAAATATTTTTTCCCTTCATAAATTTTCTTTCCGTCAATATAAACCACAAATCCGCTTCCTCCGGGCCCCGGGTTTCCTCTAGCTCCACCGTCACTATAAACTTCTATCTTTTGCATAATATGCTCCCACTCCAATCGCCAGTGCCAGTAAATACTGCATCGGCAGACTTGTAATCCAGTAGTGATCAACCATTCCGGTCACAAGTATTACAAAAAACAAATAAAGCGCAACAGCCCCTTTTTCACCGATTGCGTTAATTAATTTATTAAACCACACCAACACCAAAACAAAAAATACTACACCCAGCTCTTGCAGCAATAATATTATTATATTGTGTACCGGCTGCAACATCCTATTATAAACAAAGTTTCCCAACCCCACACCAAAAAAGATATTGTTAACAACCGAATCATAAGCCACTTTAATCAATTGAATTCTTTCAACAATCTCTTTTCTGCCTTCCAAACCCACCCCACCAATACCAAATATAATTAGTGCAACCAAAGATATCGTTAACACTCCAATCAAAAAATACTTATAAACTTTGTCTATTCTTTTTTCCACCAATATCCACATCAACAAAACCGCACCAATACCCATCAAGGCGTTTTGCGAAAACGATACAACCGCCATCGCCACCCCCACACCAAAACCCATCCATCTCTGCCGATTATTTTTAGCAATCTTTAAAAGCAAAACGCCACAAAACAATCCATATGCACCAAATACATTAGGGTGTCCAAAACTACCATAGGGCCGAAGGATCTCTTTACCGTATAAAACCGTCTTTGTTATCCCAATGGTATCAACATTATGCATCCGCTCACCAACCAGATACACAAGCCCTCCAAAACTTCCCTGATTAACCATCTGCCCAATACCTAACGTTATACTCCAAACCATACTTGCCAATATCGGCCAATAAA
>Ga0265297_10001681_pt1 | contig 50184 bp, 46 predicted proteins | sample Munlanlwell13791_FD_192502 | JGI IMG/M metagenome (GOLD analysis project Ga0265297, IMG submission 192502) | Leachate microbial communities from a municipal landfill in Southern Ontario, Canada - Leachate well 137-91 | ecosystem: Engineered > Solid waste > Landfill > Unclassified | place...
ATATTTGATATCGAGAAATGTATTGCCTGCGAATTATGCGTTTCCGCGTGTCCTCCCCGCGCTATGCAAACGACCCTTTAAACGATCCTTTTTCTGGGAAAAAAGTATATGAATAACAGGGCGAAGAAAAAGACATCCAAGAGTTTATCATATAAGAAGCAGATAGATACTATTTCAAGGATCGGCGAGGCCATAGCGTCTAACCTGTATCTTGAGGATATCCTTAAGCTTATAGTAACTATAACCGCCGAGGTAATGAGTTCCAAGATATGCTCGCTTCTGTTGATAGATGAAGAAAGAGGCAAACTGTGTGTTAAGGCGACCCAGTCAGTCAGTGAGGCTTATAATAAAAAACCCGACCTGTCTTTAGGCGAGGGCATAGCCGGCAAGGTGGCGCTTTCCGGTGTTCCAATTATTTCAAAGAATGTGAGAGAAGACCCGAGATACAACAATGTGGAGATTGCGAAAAAAGAGGGCCTTTGTTCACTTCTATGCGTGCCTCTTAAGGTAAAAAGCAGGATAATAGGTGTTTTGAACCTATACACCTCACAGGCACATGATTTTGCCGAATCGGAGATAAAAATACTTGCGACGGTTGCCAGTCAGGCTGCCGTAGTGATAGAAAATTCGCAGCTTTTAATCAAGACAAAGATTATTCAGGAAGAGCTCGCATCGCGTAAGGCGGTTGAACGGGCCAAGGGTATATTGATGAAAGCGCAGGGTTATAGTGAAGACGAGGCGTTTGCCAGGATACAAAGATTGGCGATGAATACACGCCGTCCGATGCGGGATATAGCGGAGGCAATTATTTTGGCGCAGAAGGTCGGATAAAACAGAAATAGATTTTAAGTCAGGTATGGGTTGGGGTATATCTTGAGCCTTTTGATTTCAGGATATACCCTTTTTTGGCAGGATATGACAAGATACGATATAATTATCATAGGCGCGGGTCATGCCGGCACGGAGGCTGCCTTGGTATGCGCTCGCATGGGGCATAAGAGCCTTCTTCTCACGATGAACAAGGCCAGAATGGCCTGCATGCCGTGCAATCCTTCCATAGGCGGTGTTGGTAAAGGACAGCTTGTTAAGGAAATAGACGCCTTGGGAGGGGAGATGGCAAAGGCGGCTGATTTTGCCGGTATTCATTTCAAGATTTTAAACAGAAGCCATGGCCCCGCCGTGTGGTCTTCCAGAGTCCAGGTTGACAGGCGCAGATATTCGGAGTATATGGGCAGTAAGCTGTGTTTAGAAAAAAATCTTGTGATATTGGAAGATGAGGCATGCGGCCTTTCTTTTGACGGTGGCAGCGCGTGCCTGGTTCAGACCAGGCGGTCAGGGGCAATTTCTTCGCGCGTAATCATCCTGACCCCAGGGACATTTTTAAATGGTATTATCCATATCGGGCTTGATCATGAACCTGGCGGATGTTATAAGGAGCCGGCGTCAATAGAATTAAGTTTGTCATTAAAGAGGTTGGGTCTCGAGATATCAACGTTAAAGACCGGAACAACCCCGCGCATCAGAAAAGGCAGTATAGATTTCTCCGGATTAATTCCGCAATACGGAGATGATAACCCTGTTCCGTTTTCTTTTTCGACAAAAGGCGGGCTTGTCAACAGGATTGCCTGCCACATGACCCACACTAACCAGAGGACGCATGATATAATCAGAAAAAATTTAAACCGCTCCCCGCTTTTTACGGGTATTATAAAATCTACAGGGGTCAGATATTGCCCGTCTGTCGAGGATAAGGTAGTCAAATTTTCAGAAAGGTTGTCGCACCATGTTTTTTTAGAGCCGGAGGGCCTTGACACGGATTGGTATTATCCAAACGGTTTATCAACAAGCCTGCCGCTGGACGTCCAGGAGGATGTACTCCACTCTATAAAAGGTCTGGAGGCGGCGGAGATAACGATGCCAGGTTACGGAATAGAATATGAGTTTGTCCAGCCCACAGAACTTCTGCCGACATTACAAGTAAAAAAAATGCCTAATCTATTCCTGGCAGGCCAGATAAACGGTACTACCGGCTATGAAGAGGCCGCGGCACAGGGGTTTATGGCCGGGGTGAATGCTTCTCTTAAGATAGAGAAGAAAGATCCTTTGATTCTGACAAGGCAGGAGAGTTATATTGGTGTTTTGATCGATGACTTGGTCACAAAGGGTACTGATGAGCCTTATCGTATGTTCACGTCCAGGGCCGAATACAGGCTTTTGTTGCGCGAGGATAATGCTGATATACGCCTTAGACGTTATGGTTATGATTTAGGCCTTGTCTCGGAACAGGAACTTCGCGCCTCGCAATCGAAAGACAGATTAATAAAAGACGCGGTTGATTATCTATCCAAGGAGAGGGTATTTCCCGGGGGAAGGATAAACAGCTTTTTGAAGGGCCTTGGCATGCCGGAGCTTAAAAAGACGATATCAGCCCTGGAATTGCTGCGAAGGCCGCAGGTAAAATATTTTCACATAAAAGAACTGGGTTTTTCGCTGGACAGGTTACCTCCAGCGCATGAGGTTATTGCGGAAACAACAGTAAAATATGAAGGATTTATAAACAGACAGGAGTTATGCGTTAAGAGGATGCGGGATATCGAGAGGATAAATCTGCCTGCTGGACTTGATTATGCTAATATACCCGGGCTTTCCGCCGAGATAGTCCAGAAATTACAAAGGATAAGGCCTGTATCACTGGGGCAGGCGTCGCGCGTATCGGGCATTACGCCTTCAGCGGTTATGATACTTATGGTATATTTGAAGAAGTATAAAACCCGGAAACAGTCCTGATGTCTTAGGGGATAGGCGTTTTCTTGATTATATCCGGGCCTCTATCCCCACTGCTCAAGGCTTCGGCGTTGTTGCGGCGCCGGGTATTATAGCTTCTTAATGCCTTGACATTGGCCCGTTTATGCTTATATAATATAATTTCAGGATATGCCGCCTACATAATATGGCCGAATAGATTGGACATATTTTGTTTTTAAATAATTTTAGTTATACTGATGGAGGAAAGATGCTTAAGGATACGATAGAAAATAACCTGAAAAATGCCCTAAAAAACAGGGATGCCGCGGTGGTGTCGACATTAAGATTTCTTAAATCCGCTATGCAAAACCTCTCTATTGAAAAGAGGAAAGAGCTTGAGGATGAAGACGTTATATCGGTTATCAAAAGACAGATTAAACAGAGAAGGGATTCTATAGAAGGTTTTCGGCAAGGTAAGCGCATGGATCTGGTGCATAAGGAACAGTCTGAGATAGATACACTGTCCGCCTATCTGCCTAAGGCCATGAGCCGGGAAGAGGTGTTATTGCTTGTAAGGGAATCTATGTTCGAGATCAAGGCTGTTTCCATAAAGGATATGGGCAATGTTATTAAACGTGTGATATCTAAGTCGAAAGGCGCCGCCGACGCCTCTATAATAAGCGCTATTGCAAAAGAAGAGCTTTCGAAGGCGTGTTAAGCGTTATCGGTAAAAAACAAAGGATCTGTCAACGATGGGTATTGATTCGCGCGGTCAAGGGGTAAACCCGGTTTATTTTGTATTGTGCCTGTTATTGCTGGCGCTTTGGGTGAATATATTCGTGATTCGGACAGGTTGCGAGGTTCTAATCATGTTTTTACCTTTTTTTGCCGGTATAACGGCGTTTTTGTTCCAGGCTCTTTTCGATAGGAAGCCTGTATTGTGGCTGTATTCCAGGAGCTACCCTTATAGAAAACTCAAGGCGTATGGCTGGATAAGTGCTTTTTTGATGTTTGAATTTATTCTCGCGTGGGGATTGCGCACAGGGCAGATATCATTTAATGGCTGGGATCCGATAATTGTAAATATCCTGCTCGTGGGGGCCATAGTTTATTATCATTTGTTTGTCAGGATGAAAATAAGCCTTAGATTCCTCTTCCTGGGCGCATTTGTTCCGCTGGCGGCAACCGGTTTGACGCTGGGGCTGGGAAGTTATTTTAAAATATTGACGTTTATCCTGCCTGGCGATAAAATCGGGGGTGTCGTTTTTATAAATTCCCTATATTGGGTGATTGTGTCCGTATTTTTACAGGCTATATGCGAGGAGCCGGCCTTCAGGGGCTATCTGATGCAAAAATTTCTTCATAAGACAGAAGCCCGTGCCGTTATTATTTCTTCCGCTTGTTACGCGTTGTGGCGGGCCTCATTCGGCTTGTTTACCGGAAACGGCATTGATGAGATATTAATATTATTTTTAGGCAACTTTATTACCGGCTCCATCTTTGCTGTTCTTTTTCTTAAGAGCAGGAATTTGCTGGCTCCTGTTATATGCCATGGCATAGTTAACGGGATGTGGAGAAGTTTTTTCGCTCTTGAAAGCAATCCCGGCATAGGTCAGTATATGAAATTTGTTTCGCCGAAAACTATCTTTCAGTTTACAATGCTTTGGTATATATGTCTTTTGATGGGCCTGGCATTGCTGGTATCCATACCGCGCAAAAAGATTTTCGCTTAAAGTCATTTTTGTTTTTTCCGTTTCATAAAGCCGTTTTTAGTATAATGGAAGCCGTTTCGCGTGTTTATCATAAAAGACGTATTCTTACCGGGTTGATAAATATCCGCGCTTGTTTTTGAACCTTTACGGTTTTATCGAATTTTTGCCGGGATAAGATATATAATGATTGCGTGAAGAGGTGTATTATTGTATGATAATATTATTGTTTCTTTTTGGAGGTTTTATAAATGGTTAAGCACAGAAAGCTGTATAACTGGGTTAAGGAATGCGTAAAGTTGTGTAAGCCGGATGCGGTTGTTTGGGTTGACGGCTCGGAGGAGATGAAAAAAGAGCTCGAAGGCCAGGCCGTGGTGTCGGGGGAGTTTATCAGGCTAAATCAAAAAAAATTACCCGGTTGTTTTTTGCACAGGACGGTTTTGGATGATGTCGCGCGCACGGAAAATCTTACTTTCATTTGTACCCCCACACGTAAAGCGGCCGGACCGACCAACAATTGGATGCCGCCGTCCGAGGCCTATGAAAAGGCGTCAAAGATACTATCTGGTTCTATGAAGGGGCGTACGATGTATGTGATCCCCTTTTCAATGGGGCCTATCGGTTCGGAATTCAGCAAGATAGGCGTCGAGATAACGGATAGCATATATGTTGTCTTGAATATGTATATTATGACCAGGGTAGGCAATAAGGTTTTGGAATCCCTTGGGGATAAAGGGGTTTTCACAAAATGCCTGCATGGTAAGGCGGATCTGAATATCAAACGCCGCATGATATTACACATACCCCAAGATAATACTATATGGAGTGTCGGTTCAGGTTATGGCGGTAATGTGTTGCTGGGTAAGAAATGCCTATCTCTTCGCATAGCCAGTTACCAGGCCCAAAAGGAGGGCTGGCTGGCGGAACACATGCTGATAATGGGGATTGAGCAGCCGAACGGTCGCATAGAATATATTGCCGCCGCGTTTCCAAGCGCCTGCGGCAAGACAAACCTGGCGATGCTTGTTCCGTCGGATGGTATGAAGAAAAAGGGATACAAGGTGTGGACCGTAGGGGATGATATTGCCTGGATGAGGGTGGATTCAGACGGATGTCTTTGGGCGATAAACCCTGAATGGGGTTTTTTTGGGGTTGCCCCCGGTACTAACAGGAGGACGAATCTTAATGCGGTTGAGACAATAAGCAGGAATACGATATTTACGAATGTGCTTTTAAGAAATGATAATACTGTATGGTGGGAGGATGGTGATGACCCCGCGCCGAAAGAAGGGATAGAATGGAGGGGCTTCCCGTGGAGGCCGGGGATGATTGATGACGAAGGGAATTCTTTAAAAGGCGCTCATCCAAACAGCAGGTTTACGGCGCCGGCTATTCAGTGCCCATCCATATCTTATCGCATAGAACAGCACCATGGCGTGCCTATATCGGCTATTATTTTCGGCGGCCGCAGGGCGCAGGTGGCCCCTCTTGTGTATGAATCATTTGGCTGGCAGCATGGCGTATACCTGGGCGCTACTATGGCGTCAGAGCGCACGGCTGCTCAATACGGCAAGCAGGGTGAGGTAAGGCGCGACCCTATGGCCATGCTGCCATTCTGCGGTTATAATATGTCAAAATACTTCAGGCATTGGCTTGATATGGGCAAGAAGATGGTCAAGCCGCCCAGAGTATTTCATGCTAATTGGTTCAGGCAGGATAACAAAGGTAATTTTATCTGGCCTGGGTACGGGGAGAACCTGCGTGTTTTGGAATGGATACTTAACAGGTGTAACGGGAATGTGAAGGCCCGCAAAAGCCCTATAGGGTATTTGCCTTATGTCAAGGATATAGATATGTCCGGGCTTAAGCTCAAGTCCAATGTTATAAAAGAACTGTTTGAAATAAATCCAATTCAATGGAAACAGGAGTTGGAATCCCAGAAAGAATTTTTAGCGGCCTTTGGCAATGACCTGCCTAAAGAGCTTTTGAAGGAACACGCCGCGGTGAAAAAACGATTTGGTTTTTAAATGGCCATATTAAATATCGTAAAATATCCGGATCCATGTCTGCGTAAAAAATGCCGTAGGGTAGAGGTCGTTGATGACGGGATACGAAGGCTGCTTGAAGATATGGCCATGACTATGTATGCTGCCAACGGCGTAGGACTTGCGGCTTGCCAGGTAGGCAGGGACATAAGGGTTATTGTTATTGATGTGGGTCATGGGCTTTTAAAACTGGTAAATCCGCAGATAATAAAGGCTCAAGGTGTTTCAAAGATGGAAGAAGGTTGTCTTTCCGTGCCGGATATATATGTTAAGGTAAATAGAAAAAAGAGGCTTACCGTTTCGGCCCTTGACAGTAATGGTAATCCCTTAATGCTTAAGGCAGACGGCGGTCTCCTTGCTCACGCCTTTGGGCAGGAGATAGATCATTTAAACGGAAAGCTTATCATAGATTACCTGCCGTTTTATAAAAAGATTTTTCCAAATAAACGCCTTACCTGGTGCATGCTTAAGAAAAATATGGCTGAAAACAAACGCCGGATAGCGCATGAGGGTATGCCTTAAATATTTTATTGGGTATTACAGCATGCGGGATCCGCGTCTTTGCTGTAATTTTTGGAGCTGGAATCTGATCCGCAATGAAACATGATTTGCCCGGATAATGTTAAGGCCTTAAACGGTTTTTACCTTTGTAAGGAAGGCGCTGTATTATTCCGTAGCATGCGGTTCCTGCTGTATAGGGTATACAAAGGACAAGCTTTTTGGGGCAGTTGGGATAGTTTTTTCGTTGGACATATGATTTTTGTTTTAGCGCTATCTGTTGATTTTTTAAGATATGCAGAGAGGAAATGATATGATAAATAAGAACATAAAGATACTCGTGGTAGATGATGAACCTGATGTTAGAGAGTTCTTTAAGGATCTTTTTTCAAAAAAGGGTTATGTTGTTGAAGCTGTCTCAAGCGGAACCGATGCTTTGGCAGCGATTGATAAGATCAGTCCCGACGCAGTGTTGTTGGATATCAGGATGCCCGGTATGGACGGTATAGAGGTACTATCCCAGATAAAAAAGAAAGACTGCAAATTTCCGGTAATAATGCTAACGGTCTATGGCTATGATGATAATCTGATTAATAAGACTATGGATCTAGGGGCTGCTGGATATATAAACAAAAATTTACCGCCCGCGCAGATAGTCAATACGTTTCAAACGCTTTTGAGTACTGTGCCAAGGCAAGGTGGTGCGGAAGGGGGGAGTTGAACCCCCAAGGGTTGTGCCCACTAGCTCCTGAAGCTAGCGCGTCTGCCAGTTCCGCCACTTCCGCTTAGGTTAAAGTATACTAAATCGTAGCCGGGTTTGTCAACTGTTTAAAAGTCCCGGCAGACCCGGTCCGCGAACGGTTGGGTTAATTTACGGATGTATTATTGTATCAGGTATACGGCATTAATTTTTTGTTGCCTTGTAAATTTTTATATGTTATTATATATCTTAAATTTATACTAATAAAAGGACCTGAAATTGGACTGGCAAGATATAAATGACGCTATATTTAACGGTGATATTGTCCAGACATCAAAGCTGGTAAGCCAGGCGATCTCGGAAGGAGAAACCCCTAAGGATATATTGGAGAATGGCTTGATAGCGGGGATGGCAAAGGTAGGGGTTAAATTCAAGCTGAATGAGATATTTGTCCCGGAGGTATTAATCGCGGCCAAGGCCATGCATTCCGCTTTGATAATATTAGAGCCTCTTTTGGCAAACTCCGGGGTTAAACCTAAAGCGACGATTGTAGTAGGAACCGTTAAGGGCGATCTCCATGATATAGGAAAAAATCTGGTTGTCATGATGTTGAAAGGCGCAGGTTTTAACGTGATTGATATAGGGATAGATGCCTGCGCGGAGACCTTTATTGACAAGGCAGTATCCTCCGGCGCCTCTTTGATAGCAATGTCATCTCTTCTTACCACATCAATGCCTTCCATGAAGACAATAGTGGAAAGGCTTAGGCAAAGAGGTTTGAGCGACCGCATAAAAACGATAATAGGCGGAGCCCCAGTTACTCAAGAATACGCCGATCACATAGGCGCTGACGGATATTCTCAAGATGCCTCGTCCGCTGTTGACAAGGCAAAAGAATTATTAGGTCTGTTATAATCAATGTGTCCGCATTATGCGCGGCGATTCTTCAAATGGGCGGCAAGATTATGAGAAGGTAGTATTATCATGTTCTTCGGCAAACATAAGCAGGTTAACAAGAACCTCAATAAGGGCCTTAGAAAGAGCAAGTTCCCTGACGGCCTATGGACCAAGTGCGAAGGTTGTGGTGAGATCATATTCAATAAGACTCTTGAAGAGAACTTTATGGTATGCTCGAAATGTAATTATCATTTCGTGTTGAGCATACCAAAGAGGATAGATATCACGTTGGATAAGGGTAGCTTCATGGAGCTGGACAGCGGCCTGGCATCGGTTGACCCGCTTAATTTTCAAGGCCCAAAGACGTATAAAGAAAAATTAAAGCAGGATTCAGAACTGACGGGGCTGAAAGAGGCGGCGGTTTACGGAAGGGGAACGATAAACGGCAGCGACATTGTGCTTGCCGTTACCGACTCGAGATTTATAATGGGTTCTATGGGTTCGGTTGTCGGAGAAAAAATTACAAGGGCAATTGAGCTCGCGGAAAGAAAAAAAATACCGGTAATTGTTATATCGGGTTCCGGAGGCGGGGCAAGGATGTACGAAGGGATGTTTTCGCTAATGCAGATGGTTAAGACATCCGCGGCTTTGTCCAGGCTAAATGAATCGGGGGGGTTTTTTATATCAATACTCACGAATCCGACCATGGCCGGTGTGCTGGCAAGCTTTGCCTCTTTAGGGGATATTATCATAGCTGAACCGAAATCGCTTATAGGTTTTACCGGACCTCGTGTTATAGAGCAGACTATACGTCAAAAACTTCCTGAAGGATTTCAGAGGTCCGAATTTTTGCTGGAACACGGTTTTATAGATGCCATAGTATCCAGAAAAAACATGAAGAATACTCTGTCGTTATTGATAGAATACGCAAAAAAGGAGCAATAAAAATGGCGCAGGTATGTTTGAGAAATATCTCTAAGACCTATTCAGGCAATGTGCTTGCTGTAGATAACGTGAATCTTGGGATAGAGAACAAGGAGTTTTTAGTGCTTGTAGGTCCTTCGGGTTGCGGCAAATCCACCATATTGAGGATGATAGCCGGGCTCGAGGACCCTACAAAAGGAGATCTTTATATAGGTGATAAAAGGGTAAATGGTGTGCCCCCGAAAGACCGTAACATAGCGATGGTGTTCCAAAACTACGCCCTTTATCCGCATATGACTGTTTACGAGAATATGGCCTTCGCGTTAAAACTACGCAGATATTCAAGGGCCGAGATAGACCAAAGGGTCAAAGAAGCGGCGGAGATATTAGGTATTACAAAACACTTAAGCAAAAGGCCCAAGGCCTTGTCCGGAGGAGAAAGGCAGCGTGTTGCCGTGGGCAGGGCAATTGTCAGAAAACCAATTGTATTTTTATTTGATGAGCCTCTTAGCAATCTCGACGCCAAATTAAGGGGCCAGATGAGGGTAGAGATCAGTAAATTGCATATAAGGCTTCAGACGACTATGGTCTATGTGACGCATGACCAGGTGGAGGCCATGACAATGGGGACGAGAATAGCCGTGATGAAAGACGGTATTATACATCAGATAGCCGACCCTATAGCGCTTTATGACAGGCCTGTCAATAAATTTGTGGCCGGTTTTATAGGGTCTCCTCCGATGAATTTTATGAATGGCATAATAATCAAATCTGAAGGCAAACTGTTTTTCAATGAAGGTAACTTCACGGTCAAAATCGCCGATGAGATGCATGACAAGCTTAAGCATTGTTGTGACAAGGAAGTGACTATGGGCATAAGGCCGGAGGATATCTATGACAAGTTTTTCGTGCAATACGCCTCTCCGGAAAATACCGTTTCGGTTACCTGCGAGGTGGTGGAACCCATGGGCGCCGAGGTGTATTTATATCTTAGCACGGGCAAGCATACCTTTGTAGCTCGCGTGGGCGGGCACAATAACCCCACGGTTAATCAGGAAATGGATGTGGTTTTTGACATGAAAAAAGCCCACTTTTTTGATCCCAAGACGGAAAAAACTATCCTATAACTATGTATGTATCCCCTAAAGCTTAGAGTTTTTTTATTAACCATATTGACCGTATTGGCGGTCATGACAGCCTATTTTATTTTTACGGGTTTTTTTGTTTTTGAAAACAACCCTGGATATCTTTGTTCAGCAATACCGCATATCGTGACGATGATGGGGGTTTCTATTATTCTCTCGCCCATGCTATTCGGACCGCCCGTTGTTTTTATAATCCTGTTTATAGCGGTTGCATTGACCGCCTTGCTTTCGGCCATGGCTGGATGCCAATTATACAATATAAATTCGATTATATTGGCCCCGATCGTCTTAGGCGTATGGGTTTTTGTTTTTCGTAATATCCGCAGGGTTGAAAAGAAGATGGTCGCGGCGCAGAAGATAAAAGAGGCGTCTAATCTGGTAAGGTCAGATTGGGAAAAGACCGAAAAATTGAATAATGCCTTTTTTTTGCGTTTAGGCAGGTATCGAAGGCTCAGAGAGATAGGGGAGGATTTTAGCGCTAGGATATCGCTTGAAAAGATATACCAGCTGACTGTAGACACCGCTTACGATATTATACCGGGTTCAGACGCGGCTTTATTGTTTATTGTTGATGCCCAGGAAGGGCTTTTATTGTCCGCGTCTAAAAAATCATCACCTATACCAAAGATAAAATCTAAAAATGGTGATATATTTGATAGGTGGGTATTTAAGAAGAGACAGACCTTGAGCGTTGAGGATATAACAGAGGATTTTAGGTTTGATTATAGACCTTTGGAAGGCGAACGGGATTTTAAATCTTTGATCAGTGTTCCAATTATCAACCAGTCCAGAATAACCGGTATATTACGATTGAACAGCAGGCAGAAGGACGCTTATTCTTTTGACGATTTGAGGCTTCTGGATTTTATTTCAGACCTTGCTTCCAGCTCTATTAATAACGCGCGATTGTATAAAGACACAGAAGATCTTTCAACGAGGGATTCCCTGACGGGTTTTTATATACACAGGCATATGAAGACCTTGCTTTACGATGAAGTGGCCCGGGCCCGCACCGGCAAGAGCCAGCTTTCCGTTATCATGATCGATGTGGACCATTTCAAGGATTATAATGATAGATATGGGCATGCCGCCGGGGACAAGGTGCTTTTGGGGGTAGCCCATATAATAGAAGGCGTTATGAAGAAACATACCAGGCTCATTACCAGGTATGGCGGGGAAGAATTCCTGATTATCTTGCCCGGGATTGATTTGCGTAAAGCGGCAGGTCTGGCCGGGAAAATCAGGCAGGATGTTGCAGGGTATAAATTTGTGTTAAGGCGTGAGGAAACCAGCGTGACCGTATCCGCCGGTGTGTGTTCTTATTCCGATGAGATGAAAGATAAAGATGACCTGTTGAAAAGGGCCGATTTTCTTTTATATAAGGCCAAAAAGGAAGGCCGTAATAAGATATGCGCTGTCTGATAGCCCTTATCCTGGTATGTGTGTTGTTTATTGCCTGCGTGCTGCTCACGGCAGGAGGGCAGCCCTGCGGCCCCGTTTATAATTTTACTGCTGCCCTTGCCTTGATGGCAGTCTTATTTTTTAATGTTATCGAGGCATGCGTTATTGTGGTTTTTTCAATGCTGATGTGCGCGTGCTTTCTTTTTTTGAATGTCCAATTGCATGAAGTCTTGACAATCCTTGCCTTTATTCTATCATCCTCGCTGGCAGGCATGTTATTAAGGCATTCTACCCTGGCCCTGCTTAGCATAAAGGAAAAGGTCCTGAATGTTATTAAGGAGGAGTACAGATCGTTTTATAAACTTGACGAAGAGCTGAATGAGCAGAAAGTATATCTTGAAAAAGCAATCCATGATATAAGCAGTCTTTATCAGGCCCCTAAGGAGATGATCGCGGTAAATACCGTTGAAGAGCTTATCGGGAATATGAAAAAATCGATTGCGGGGTATTTCAATTTCGCGAAATGTAAAATAGTCATATTTTCGTTTAAGGAAAAAGCGCCTAAAATTGACAACGTCTTTGACCTCGCGCAAACCCCGAATGAGGGGCCTGCCTTAAGCGGTTACGAAGAAACAATATGTGATTATATGAAGGCCCGGAAAGGGCCTTTATTAATCGACAGGGATGCCGAAATGCCGCCCCCCGGCCAGGTAGCGTTACCGGATAATATTAAGACATATATTGCTATTCCTCTCACTGCAGGTGACAGGTTAAATGGGGTTTTTATGATTGAAGGCCCTTTGCCGACCGATATGATAAGGTTTGTAATATTAAGCCATCAGTTTGCCATTGTCCTTGAAAGAATAAGACTTTATGAGCTTGTGCAGGAGCTCGCTATTACCGATGGCCTGACGGATACCTTCGTGCGAAGGCATTTTCTCGAAAGGCTTCAAGAGGAGATCGGGCGGGCCAGACATTTTAATGCCAAGCTGTCTTTTCTCATGATAGACATTGACCAGTTCAAGCAATGTAATGATAAGTTTGGCCATTTGGTTGGGGATGTGGTCTTGCGCGAGGTCGCTTCCATAATCAAGAACAGTTTACGCGAGATAGATATTATAGGCAGGTATGGAGGCGAGGAGTTTTCTGTCGCGTTGCCTGGGACTACAAAAAACGGCGCTTTTGTCGTAGGAGAAAGGCTGCGCAAGGCTGTAAGCAGCGCAATGATAAACGCTTATAACGAGAAGATAAATATCAATATCAGCATAGGTATCGCCACTTATCCTGACGACTCGGATGAGGTTAGCCAGCTTATGGATAGAGCTGACCAGATGCTTTACAAGGCCAAGGGTTCAGGCAGGAATAAGGTGGTTGTATACGGTTTTGGCAGGAAAAAATGACCGCCGCGGAACTACCCGGCGCGGATGAAGGTTATGGATAAAAAAGATTTAGTTATAGGCATTGACCTTGGCGCTACTTCAACGAAGATCGGCCTGCTCGATGCCCGAGGACATATTATTGCCAGGGCCGCGTCGTTCTCAAGCCAAGGGTACCTGTTAAGCGGTAAACTTATAGACAATATGGCCTTTGCCGTGAAGGAACTTATGGTGTCGTTTGCTCCGCGTATTTCAGGTATTGGAGTCGGCGTCCCCGGTCCTGTCGATTACAATAAAGGTATAGTGCATAGCTTGACTAATATACGCGGGTGGAAGATGACGCCTCTTCGAGAAATTCTTAAGGCAAAAACCCGCTTGCCTGTATATATAGATAATGACGCGAACGCGGCATGTGCCGGAGAGGCAAGATGGGGGGCGGCCAGGGGTTACAAAAATGTAGTTTGTCTCATGCTGGGTTCAGGTGTTGGCGCCGCGGTCATTATAGATGGTAAGATATTCAGAGGCAGGGGTTATTCCGCCGCCGAGATGGGCCATATTTGCATAGATATAAACGGGCCTAAATGCAATTGCGGGGCAAACGGCTGCATAGAGACATTTATCGGAAACAGTTATATTGTCAAGGATGCTGTAAGGGATCTGAAGCGTGGTGTTAAATCCGGGGTTTTAAAACTTGCTGGTGGCAGGTATTCAAAGATCACTCCTGAACTTATTGACAGGGCGGCCAGGTCGGGTGACAGGTTTTGCGCTAATGTGTGGACAAAAGCCGGCAAGCGATTGGGTGCCGGATTGGCGGGCATAGTAAACACATTTAACCCGGAGGTCGTTATTATAGGAGGCGGGCTTTCAAAGGCAGGTAGATTTTTGCTTGATCCCGTAAGAACTACTGTGGGGCGCAGGGCGATGAGGGTCTTTACCAAGGGCCTTAAAATTAAAAGGGCGAGATTTGTAGAGGATGCGGGTATTGTAGGGGCCGCTTCGCTTGCTTTTTCCGGCAAAGAGAAGTGTTAAAGTGGCTTGCCGCAATTTTCTTAATTCTCCCGCGTTAAGAATATGGTTGCGGATGATTTTTGGGTCAGACAGGCCCTTGCCGGATCAAAATGTTTTTTAAAAGCCGAGAAACCGTGATTAACAGGATAATTGTTCTGACATTTATACTGACCTTGACCGTAGCGGCTGTTATGGGGGCGTCGTTTGCCCGCGCTATCGCTTATGCCCAGGATGATCCTATAGAATGTGATGGGGATCAGGTTGAGTATCTTGAAACGGAAAAAAAAATCATCGGTGCGGGAAACGTCGTTATCAAATATAAGGACATCAAGCTGACTTGCGATAAGGTATCGGTTAGGACAGACAGCTATAATGTCCTTGCCCAGGGCAATGTTACTCTTACCCAGGGCGCGGATGTATTTAAAGGTGAAACGATAGAGTACGATTTTAAGAATAACACAGGTAGTGTGACTGATTTTTCCGGTACAGCTTTGCCGTGGTATGTCAAGGGCAGCCAGGCAAAGAGGGTCAGCGAGGGCGAATTTATAGTAAGAAAGAGCTATGTTACCACCTGCGATCACGAGATACCTCATTGGAAGATATCAGCCGACAAGATTGATGTATATCCGGGTAAAATGATAAATACGTATAATGCGCTGGCTTGGATCAATCCGTTGTCGCAAAAAGGCCTTGACATACCTGTTATGTGGATCCCTTATTATTGCCATCCCTTGGATGATGATATGCCAAATGTTTCTCTGATTCCCGGTAAGAGCAGCGATTGGGGCTATTACCTGCTTTCCGCGTGGCGGTATAATTTGAGCCCTAATCAAAAGGGGTATATACATATTGACTATCGCGAAAAAAAGGACCTTGCTGTAGGTGCTGATTATATATACGATACCAAGCTTTTCGGCAGGGGCAGCCTTTTCGGTTATTATATAAACGAAAGGGAGCTTAAGAGAGATCATTTTTACAGCAAATGGACGGACAAGAATGGCGGCCAGCCTACTACGGAAAGGCAGAAATATATTATGCGCGCCAGACATCAGTGGCAGGCCTCGCCGGATACGCTTGTGACGGCGGAGTTGCATAAATACGAAGACCAGAATGTCCTGAAGGATTATTTTTTCCGCGATTATGAGAAAGACGAACGCCCGCTCTCCTATGTTCTTGCCGCACATAATATGAAATTTGGCACATTAAGCCTTTTGACCCAGAAGCGGGTAAACAGGTTTGAACAGATGACCGAGCTTCTGCCGGAGGCCAAACTCAATATACATAATCAGCGCTTGGGGGAGAGCAGGTTCTATTACAAGGGCGATTTTACGGCCGCAAACATAAACAAGGTTTATCCGAGGCATACTGATGATGACCCGGGCAGTATTGAGGATTCCCAACATGCCAATATGCTTGATTCGTATAACCAGCTTTCCTATCAGGCGAATCTTGGGTTTTTATCTGTTACCCCTTTCGCGGGGACAAAACAGACCTTTCTTGACAGACAGGTGGACACGGATAAATCTATCATAAGCGGGTCCGCCTACACGGGCGTTGATATCAGTACGAAATTCTATAAGATGTTTGATATCTGCGCTTCTCCGCTGGGTATAGAATTAAACAGGCTGCGCCATATCTTGACCCCGTTGTTTGGTTACTTACATGTTTCGAAGCCCACAAAAGACAGTAGCGTCATGCTTAGCGGCGGCGTTGAGAGGTCAAGCTCTATAAGTTTAGGGCTCGAAAACAAGCTCCAGACAAAATGGGGAGCGGATAAACAGCAGACAATCGATTTGGCCATGCTGCTTATCAATACCACTTATGATTTCAATAATAATAGCGGTTCCCGGTTCGGGGATTTTACCAGTAAATTGGAATTAAGGCCCTATGGCTGGCTCACGATCGCCTCGGATGCGGTAATCGATTCCCACCAACGTTTTCATCATGAATGGCTTAAGCAGATAAATAATAATATTGATTTTAATTTTGGTAAAAAGGCGTCTTTAGGGGTAGGCCACAGCTATCAGGCGGGGGCCAATAACTTAATAGCCCAGGCAAAGCTCGACTTATTACCCGGGTTGCGCCTTAGCGTATATCAGGACCTGGATTTTTTGGCTACGCGTAACAGCGAAAAACAGATCAGGAGTTTAAAAGAGCAGGAATACGTTATAACAAAAGATTTGCATTGCTGGGAAATGGATATCAGATTTAATGTCACAAGAGACAGCGGACAGGAGATCATGCTTATTTTTAGGCTTAAGGCCTTTCCTGACGTGCCTTTCGAATTCGGCAAGAGTTACCATAGGCCGAAGGGCGGTTCTCAATCCGGCGAGTGAGGCGCGCTGGGGCGTATTGGCAGGAACTATCGTTATCCTGATAGAAAGCTCTGTATGTTCAGTGCGGATTTTTCATAAATAATTAACCGTATATAAGGAGAAATACCGATAATGAATACTCGCGGCAGTGAAAAAATCGCTGTAATAGGCACAGGCTATGTGGGCCTGGTTACCGGTACGTGCTTGGCTGAAATAGGCCACCATGTGATTTGCATCGACAATGATAAAGGAAAGGTAGACATGCTGAAGCAGGGCCGGATGCCTATCTACGAACCCGGACTCTCATCGCTTGTATTGAAAAACGTCAAGCGTGGCAGGCTTATTTTTTCTGATGATATTGTGTTTGGCGTAAGGATATCGCGGGTTATCTTTATCGCGGTAGGGACGCCCCCAAGGGCTAAGGGGGAGGCGGACTTGAGCGCTGTTGAGAGCGTGGCTGAAGTAATCGCGAGAAATATGAATTCTTATAAACTTATAGTACAAAAATCCACAGTCCCCATTACGACGGGTGACTGGGTTGAGTCTACTATAAGTATGTTTAAAAAGAGGCGGGCTAAATTCGATATCGCGTCAAATCCTGAATTTTTAAGGGAAGGGACGGCAATAGATGATTTTATGCGTCCCGACAGGATAATAATAGGGGCCCAGACCACGCGCGCGAAAAATATTATGGCCGGTATATACAGGCCTATAAAGACAAAAGTAATATTTACGGATATCAAGAGCGCCGAGCTTATCAAGCATGCCTCCAATTCTTTTTTAGCCATGAAGATATCCTTTATAAACTCGTTGTCAAGGATATGCGATCTTTCGAAAGCTGATATTGATAAGGTTGCCACGGGTATTGGTATGGACAAGAGGATAGGCTGCGATTTCTTGAAGGCGAGCCTGGGTTACGGCGGGTTCTGTTTTCCTAAAGACCTTGCCGCGTTTATTCATGCCTCGGAACGCTTGGGTTATAACCCCGAACTTTTAAAGGCGGTCGGCAGGGTGAATGAAAAACAAAAGGAATTTTTCTTCAGAAAGATAAAAAAGGCGGTGTGGAATATTGGCGGGAAGGATATCGCCGTTTTGGGGCTGTCCTTTAAGCCTAATACTGATGACATAAGGTTATCTCCCGCGATCGACGTAATAAACATGCTGAAGAAAGAGCAGGCCCAGATATCGGTATTTGATCCGAAAGCGATGGATAGGGCCAGGCGCGAGCTGACAGGCGTAAGTTTTTGTAAGGACAGCTATGAGGCGGCAAAGGGTGCCGATTGCCTGGTAATAGCAACTGAATGGCCTGAATTTAGCAGGCTTAATTGGCGTAAGATAAAACATATCCTGAAGAGACCTATTATTGTTGATGGCAGAAACATGCTTGACCCGGATAAAATGCGCGGGCTTGGTTTTGTGTATAGCAGTATTGGCAGAAATTAAAGATATTGTCATTTACCTTGCGGGTTGATTTTTTTTGATCACTCGCAGGATAGATAAACGAGTGTCGCAGCCCGTGGGTCAGGACGCCCGGGCCCATACACCTGTGAGGTATATATGATAGAAGGTGTCAAGGTAAAAAAACTAAAGGTTATACCCGATAGCCGCGGAAGGCTTATGGAAATACTGCGTGATGATGATAAGATGTTTATCAGGTTTGGCCAGGTATATATGACAACTGCCTTACCCGGAGTTGTTAAGGCTTGGCATTGGCATAAAAAACAACATGATTCATTTACCTGTGTATCCGGAACGATGCGCCTTGCTCTTTATGACGGGCGCAAGGATTCCAGGACAATGGGTCAGATAGATGAGTACGAGATAAGCTTAAAAGACCCCATGGTTGTGCAGATACCTCCGGGTGTTTATCATGGTTTTAAATGTATAAGCAAGGAAGAGGCCATTGTCATAAATACGGTGACCTACGCCTATGATCACAAAGACCCTGATGAATTTCGCATCGACGAGCGCAATAATGATATAGGCTATAACTGGGAAAGATAATATGAATTCAGCGATAAAAGGTGTTGTTCTGGCAGGAGGTCTTGGCAGCCGTTTGTATCCACTGACAGCTGTTACCAATAAACATCTACTGCCTGTATGGAATAAACCGATGATATATTATCCAATACAGACGCTTGTCCAGGCGGGGATAAGGGATGTGATGATCGTGACCGGGGGTAATAGCGCAGGGGATTTTCTCAGACTTTTAGGCGATGGCAAGGAGCTCGGATTAAAGCATATAGAGTATGCCTATCAAAAAGGCGAGGGCGGTATCGCTGATGCCCTTCGTTTAGCAAGGGATTTTTCCGAGAACGAAAACATTGTTGTAATACTTGGGGACAATATTATTGAACAACCGATCAAGTGTTTGGTAGACAAGTTTAAGGCCCAGGGCCCCGGGGCAAGGATAATGATCAAAAAGGTCTCCGATCCTCATCGCTTTGGTGTCGTTGAATTCAGCAAGGGTGGTGACAGGATAGTCAGGATCACCGAAAAACCGGTTAAACCAAAAACAAGATACGCGGTAACAGGTGTCTATATGTATGATAATTCGGTGTTTGATATAATAAGGGATCTAAGGCCCTCAAAAAGAGGCGAGCTTGAGATCACGGATGTGAATAATATCTATGTGAAAAAAGGGCTTATGCGTTATGATGTCCTGTCCGGATTCTGGACGGACTCGGGGACTTTCGAATCGCTTTTAAGGGCTAATAATCTCGCAGCAAAAAAGTTTGGCAAAAAAAAGACTTAAGATTTGGCGGTACAGAGCCGGGATTCGAGCGGTAACAAGACAAGAGGGGAAAATGAAGATACCTGCCATAGATATGAGGGCGCAGATCGCTCCGATAAGAAGGGAAATAGATAAGGCGATAGGCGATGTGATCGACAGAGGTTCTTTCATACTCGGTGAGGATGTAAAGGCGCTTGAACAGGATATAATTAATTATACAAGCGCGAATTTTGCTGTCGGTGTTTCAAACGGGACAGATGCCATTACGCTGTCTTTGGAGGCTCTTGGTATAGGCCAGGGAGACTGTGTTTTATGCCCGGCGTTTACTTATTATGCTACCGCAAGCGCCGTAATTCATGCAGGTGCCAAGCCTGTTTTTATCGATATTGACCCAAAGACATATTGCATATCTGCCGAGGCATTGGAGGCATATCTAAAAAAGAACTCCCGTGGGCATAATATTAAGGCTGTTGTGCCTGTCCATCTTTATGGTCAGTGTGCCGACATGGGACCTATTATTAAATTAGCAGAGCGTAACGGGTTAAAGGTCATTGAGGATGCGGCTCAGGCCTTTGGCGCCGATCACATCTTGGCTGGTAGGGTCAATAAAGCCGGGGTCATGGGTGATTGCGGCAGTATAAGTTTTTTCCCGGGCAAGAACCTCGGGGCGTTCGGAGACGCGGGCATGATACTTACGCGCGACAGGAACACATCCGAGAAGCTTTTCCGCTTGAGAAATCAGGGTTCCGACGCGGTCAATAAATACAGGCATATATATATTGGGCGCAATAACAGGTTAGACGCGATCCAAGCGGCTATCCTGCGCGTGAAATTAAGGTATATAGATTCCTGGAACAAAAAAAGGTCGCAAAATGCCTTATACTATAATGAAGGCCTGAAAGCTACCCCTCTTACGCTTCCCCATGTTTCGGAGACCAATACACATATATATCACCAGTATACCTTGCGCGCAAAAAATAATATCATGAGGGATAAAGTCATCAACCATTTGCAGGCAATGGGTGTCGATTCCCGTGTGTTTTATCCTATACCGCTGCATCTTCAGCCGTGTTTTTCTTATTTGGGTTATAACAGAGGCTGCTTGCCTGAATCTGAAAATGCCGCGGGGCAGGTATTTACATTACCCGTCTATCCTGAACTAACACGGCAGCAAATGGACTATATTATCGATTCTATTAAGCGGATATTGTAAAAAGCAGGATATTGCGTGAAAGCGATGCCGGTCAAGGCGCATTAGGCATATCGTTATTATCTATGGTTAATGACTGGTGTTGGAGCCGGAGCTGTAGGCAAAATGTTTTTTAGGAGAATACAATGCGTGTCTTGATCACCGGCGGCGCTGGTTTTATAGGCAGCAATTTTATCAGGTATATGTTTTCCAGATATGGTAATTGCAGTATTATAAACCTGGATAAACTGACCTATTGCGGTAATATAAATAACCTTAAAGATATCGGACCCCGAAGAAACCATAGGTTTATAAAGGCTGATATATGTGATATCAAGGCTGTGTTACCGGCGGTTAAGGGCTGTGATACCGTAGTCAATTTCGCCGCGGAAAGCCATGTGGACAGGTCTATAAAGGACTCGGAAGAGTTTGTAAAAACGAATGTAAACGGTGTCAGAGTGCTATTGGAGGCGGCTGTCAAATGCAGGGTCAAGAGATTTATCCAGATATCAACAGATGAGGTGTATGGAGATATTAAGAAGGGATTCTCGAAGGAAGACGATAGCCTGATGCCGAATTCACCTTACGCGGCAAGCAAGGCGGCGGGCGACCTGCTGTGCCGTTCATATTTTAAAACATACGGCTTGCCCGTTATAATAACAAGAAGCTCTAACAACTTTGGACCGTATCAATATCCGGAGAAGATGATACCGCTCTTTTTGACGCGCGCGATAGAGGGCAAGGTCCTGCCCGTTTACGGAGACGGCAGAAATGTCAGGGACTGGCTTTATGTTGTTGATAATTGTTCAGGCATCGATTGTGCTATGCGTAAGGGCCGGCCCGGAGAGATTTATAATATAGCCGCCGGCAGCGGGATAAGGAACATCAATATCGCCAGAAAGATATTACGTATTACCGGATCAACCGGGGATATGATCAGCTTTGTCCATGACAGGCCCTGTCACGACAGCAGATACGCTATGGATTCGGAAAAGATCAAGGTCCTGGGGTGGAGGCCGTTATTTGATTTTAACAAGGCGTTGAGGCTTACCGCGCAATGGTATATGAAAAACGGAAAATGGTGGCAGCCATTAAAGCGCCGGGCGCAGATTATAAGGTGGTAGCATGATAAATATTATGCTGGTTGCAGGTGCACGCCCTAATTTCATGAAGATCATGCCCCTTATCAGGGCTTTCGGAAGATACCGTGGCAGGATCAAATACAGCTTAGTGCACACGGGGCAGCACTATGATAAATTGATGTCTGATATTTTTTTTTCAGATCTCGGTTTACCTGACCCCGATATAAAACTGGGTATAGGGTCAGGGTCTCATGGCAGACAGACAGCCAGGATACTGGAGGCTGTAGAAAAGATACTGCTTCGGGACAGATTTGACCTTGTTGTGGTAGTCGGAGATGTAAATTCAACGATTGCCGCGGCGCTTGCCGCCTCAAAGCTCCACATTAAAATAGCTCATGTGGAAGCGGGGCTCCGCTCATTTGACAAGGGTATGCCGGAGGAGATAAACAGGCTGCTTACAGATCATATAGCGGATTATCTTTTTACTACTGAAAGCTGTGCCAATGATAATCTTTTGAAGGAAGGTATATGTCCCTCAAGGATATTTCTTGTGGGGGATATCATGGTGGATGCCTTTTTTTTATGCAAAACCCAGATCAGCAGATCCCGGGTGTTGCGGGACATGGGGCTAAAAAACAAAGGTTATGCTGTCGCGACGATACACAGGCCGTCTAATGTTGATTGTCGCGATAACCTGAAGAAGGTTGTCGATATACTCAATGCGGTCTCTCGGATCATCAGGGTTGTCTTTCCTGTTCACCCCAGGACGAGAAAGATGGTTGTTAGATTTGGATTAAAGCTTGATAATGTGCTTGCGTGCAGGCCTTTGGGTTATGTAGATTTTCATAAATTACTTCAGAGATCCAGGTTTGTAATGACCGATTCAGGAGGCGTACAGGAAGAGGCGACCGTGATGAATATACCCTGCCTGACCCTAAGGGAGACAACCGAAAGGCCTGTTACGGTAAAAAAGGGCACGAACCTGATAGTAGGCTTGGATAAGGGCAAGGCCTTAAAGGCGATAGAAAAAATACTTGCCGGCAGATGGAAAAAGGCGATGCCGATACCGGAATGGGATGGCAGGACCGCCGAAAGGATCACTAAAATTATTTTAGGACAACGGGAGAACGTATGTTTAAAAGGTTGACAGGCCTTATCAAGACAAGGCGCGCTAAGTTGTGTGTTTTAGGGCTTGGTTATGTCGGGCTTCCTATAGCGGTAGAGTTTGCCGGGAGGGGTTTTTTTGTCTATGGTTATGATACCAAGGCTGCCAGGATAGACGCGCTAAGATCAGGGTGTTCCTATATAGACGATATACCCGATAAGAGAATAGTGTCTGTATCGAAAAAATTTCACCCTACTGGTGATGCAAGAGTTTTATCCGATGTGGATATTATTATAATATGCGTTCCGACTCCGTTAAGGGTGAACAGGACCCCTGATATGTCTTTTATATTAAAGGCAACCCGTGCTGTATCTGCCGGTTTAAGGCCTGGCCAGCTGATTATACTGGAGAGTACCACATATCCGGGTACCACCCGCGATATAATGCTGCCTATCCTTAAGAAAAAAGGTCTTATGCCGGAAAGGGATTTCTTTTTGGCCTTCTCCCCCGAGAGAATAGACCCTGGTAACAAGAGATATTCGTTTTCGGATATCCCAAAGATCGTAGGCGGTATCAGCGAGGCCTCATGCAAGCTGTCGGGCATGCTTTACGCGAAAGTTATAGACAGGGTTATCTATGTCTCTTCCGCCGAGACTGCCGAGATGGTTAAATTACTTGAAAACACATTCAGAAATGTTAATATAGGTCTTGTCAATGAATTCGCGATGTTGTGCCACAGGCTGGGGGTAGATGTCTGGGAGGTTGTCAGGGCGGCAAGCACTAAGCCGTTTGGATTTATGCCTTTTTATCCAGGCCCCGGCATCGGCGGACATTGCCTGCCTTGTGACCCTTTGTATCTTTCCTGGAAGGCTAGAAAGATCGGATTTAAGACAAGTATGATAAATCTTGCCTCAAAGACCAATCTTTTTATGCCGCGTTATGTGGTGGACAGGATAAACAGGATGCTGGCCGACAGGGGGATAGCCCTTGGCGGCGCGCGCGTGCTTATATTAGGCGTTACCTATAAGAGGGGCATAAAAGATCTTAGGGAATCGCCGGCGCTGAATGTTATAGAGATATTGCAGAAGGAAAACGCCCGCGTTTCTTACTATGACCCGTATATACCATATTTGGATACACATGGGGCTCGTCTTAAATCGGTAAGATTTACCCCGGCCGTGTTGAAAAAATATGACCTAGTCGTGTTGATTACGGATCATCAGGAGATTGACTATAGGTTTGTGGCCAAAAGCTCCAAGCTTATATTTGATACCCGAGACGCGTTCGGGAAGGCGGGCGTGCGTTCGGATCGCATAATAAGGCTTTAATCCTTTTTCTAAAAACACATGGGAGAACGTATGGGTTTATGTTTGGTGACAGGCGGGGCGGGGTTCATTGGCTCAAATATTGTTCAAGCCCTGCTATCTAAAGGCGAGTCTGTGCGTGTTTTGGACAGTTTTATCACCGGGTCAAAGGTTAACTTGGATTTTGCGGGCAAATTCAAAGGTTCAAGACATTATGAGCTGTTAAAAGGCGATATCAGGGATAAGTCTGCCCTGCGGAAGGCGCTTAAGGGTGTTGATTATGTGTTCCATCAGGCGGCTCTTCGTTCTGTGCCGAAGTCCGTGGACGATCCTTTTCTTACAAACGATATTAATGTCAACGGCACGTTAAGGCTTCTGTTTGAGGCAAAGGCGGCGGAGGTCAAGAGGGTTGTTTATGCCTCAAGTTCCTCCTGCTATGGGGATACGCAGCATTTCCCGCAGAGCGAAGACGCTAATCCGCGGCCTATATCTCCGTATGGTGTATCAAAACTTGCGGCAGAAAATTATTGCCGCACATTTTCAGAGATATTTGGGTTGGAGACGGTATCATTACGGTATTTTAATGTGTTTGGCCCCCGGCAGGATCCCGAGAGCAGATATTCAGCTGCGATACCCGCGCTTTTATCAAGAATGTTGAACAACAGGCCCCCTATAGTCGAGTGGGATGGGGAACAGTCGCGCGATTTTGTGTATGTTGGAGATGTCGTTAACGCCAATATCGCCTGCGCGCATAAAGAAGGCATATCAGGTTCTGTTTTTAATGTCGGACTTGGCAGCAGCGTGTCGATACTGTATATAGTAGATGTGTTGAATAAGTTGCTTGGGACAAATTTGAAGCCGGAGTTTGCCCCTAAGAGATCGGGGGATGTGCGCAAGACATATGCCGATATTGCAGGTATACAGAAGGTGACTGCTGTTAGGACGGATTTTTATGAGGGCCTGCGTCTTACAGTAGAATGGTTCAAAAATAATCCCAGCCGACTGATTTCTATATAGACCGGTAGGGAAAATATAAAGCGGTAATGCCTATTATTATCAATTGTGAGCGTGCGAGAGTGTGTCCCGCTATAGAGTTAAAAAAGGAGATAAGATGCGAATATTGTTGACCGGCGGCGCGGGTTTTATAGGTTCACATTTATGCGCCATGCTTATAGAAAAAGGTCATAATGTGATATGCATGGATAATTTGATTACAGGACGCATGAATAATATAAGCTGTTTATTGGAAGAGGCGAGTTTTGAATTTATAAACCATGATGTTTCGCGGTATATAGATATCAACGGGCCTATTGACTGTGTAATGCACTTTGCCTCGCCCGCCAGCCCTGTCGATTATCTTAAGTACCCTATAGCGACGCTGAAGGCCGGCTCACTTGGTACGCATAATGCCTTAGGCGTTGCCAGGAGATATAAGTCACGGTTCCTGCTTGCCTCAACCAGTGAGGTCTATGGAGATCCGTTGGTGAATCCCCAGCCGGAGGAATACTGGGGTAATGTCAATTGCACAGGACCCCGCGGTTGTTATGATGAGGCGAAGCGTTTTGCCGAGGCGATAACATTGGCTTATCACAGGAGCCACGGCCTGGACACAAAGATAGTGCGCATATTTAATACATATGGCCCCAATATGAGAGATCTCGACGGAAGGGCGATACCTAATTTTATCCGCCAATCCCTTGAAGGCAGGCCTTTAACGGTATATGGAGATGGTTCACAGACAAGGAGTTTTTGTTATGTAAGTGATCTTATTGACGGCGTATACCGGCTTATGAATTCCAATATTAATGAACCTGTAAATATCGGGAATCCGGATGAGATGACATTGCTTGACCTTGCCCGCAAAATAATAAAGCTTACCGGTTCCGCGAGCAGTGTAGAGTATGGGCCCTTGCCGGTCAATGACCCCAAAGTCAGAAGGCCCGATATAGGCAAGGCGAAGGCGATTTTTTGCTGGCAGCCTATCGTAAGATTGGATGAGGGGTTGCAAAATACCATCAACTATTTTAAAAAGCAGCCCTAAAGAGCGTTATATGATGTCCCGCCGGATCCTGCCTATGCGATCAAGCGATATAAGTTCTATAAAAATTACCCGTGTGGGGATAATGTATAATGTTCTCTGTAAATTCAGCTTGAAATACCAATAAAAAAGGGTGTATCCTTTAATTGCAAGAAGTAAAAGCTTTCAAGAATAACCTTGAAGTTTAACATAAAATGAGAAACACCCTATGGAAACAGCCAAACTGCTTCCACGATCAGTTATTTTGCAGGAATGGCGGCAAGAGGTAAAGGGGAATTTTTGACAAGACGATGCTAAACCGCAAGTGCTAAAACTGGTAAAAGAATTCATGGAATCCACCATGCAGGAAGAATTAAGCCTATATATAGGAAAAGAGCAATACGAAAGAACCGACACAGACAGCCTGCCATGCCGCAATGGTTATTGCCAAAGGTCTTTTGTCACCCAATTTGGCCCGATACCTGATGTAAAATGCCGATATTAAGGAATGCAGTTTTTAAAACTAGCATATTCAGAAGGTGTAAACGATACCAGAATATAGTAGAAAATTTTATAGAGGATATATTCTTAGCAGGCGTATCCACAAGAAGAATTGACGTAACCCAAACGCGGTAACGTGTTGATATTTATATTATTTTGTGTTATACTAACTACCTTGCAGTGTCACAAGATATGAAGAAGAATCCAAATAGAGATATAGCTTGTAATAAAAAGGCCTTTTTCGAATATGCGCTTTTAGAAAGGTTTGAGTGTGGTATTGAGCTTAAAGGGCCGGAGGTAAAATCCTCCCGGCAGGGGAAGGTTGCTCTAAGTGGCAGTTTTGTAAGGGTTGAAAACGCCCAGGCTTATGTATATGGAATGCATATAAGCCCATATGAGCAAAGCGGGCCTTATGCCCCGGATCCAAAAAGAACGAGAAGACTTCTTTTGCATAAGCGCCAGATCGGCCAGTTGTCAGGCCTGATGTCGCAGAGAGGATATACCTTAGTGCCGGTAAGGGTATATCTGAAAAAGGGTTTTATTAAGATTGAGATTGCGGTTGCCCGTGGCAAAAAGCTCTTTGATAAGAGGGACAAGTTACGCCAGAAGACAATTGAAATGGAGATCAAGCGCTCAATTAAATAGATCACTTAAGGGGGCGATTATGGATTCGACTTATTGTATGGCGTAAGAAGGAGCATGCCGAGGTTGGTCAGCTGGCCTCGTCTCGAGAGAGACCCTAAGCGTAAGCAAAGGGTAAAAAGCCACCAAAAGATAAGTGCAGATAACCTACGCACAAAAGTCGCAGAGGTAATTCCTATGAATGTAGGCATGGCCTTTGCGCTACCGTTAGCCGCTTAATAGCGGCTACCGTCAGCCTGCCCGGCCTGTGGGGCAGGGTCTGGCGTCGCTAACAGGCTGGTTTTGCGTCTTTAGCTTTTAAGGGGCAAGACGAGATTCGCTAAAAGCTGCGCCTAATGGTATCCTTCTTGCAGGAGATCATAAGGTCAAGATCAAAATACAGGATAAGCATGTAGTTGCCTCTTGCGGCAAACTTAAGGACGAGGGTTCGATTCCCTCCGCCTCCACCATCACATAATGTTTATGCCCGCGTTATATGCAGGTTATGCGTATTATGACCGGGCGTAAAAACAATCATTGGATTTGATATGAGGATACTAAGGATATTTTTTTTGATTTTGTTAGTAGTCCTGTCGGCAGGCTGTGCCGCGGCGCCTATTAGAGGTACCTTTTCGGCCAAGTACCCGGACGGCATAGGTGACCAATGCGCTTATACTGACCTTACCTCGATCGTGAATACCTACAATGTGGTTTTGGAATGGGACGGCATAAAAAAGATCCTTACCTTGCGTAAAGGTGATAATAAGGTGGAGATGGCCCTTTGCAGCAGGTTAGTCCTGGTGGATTCTGTTTTGTATAAACTCCAAGATCCTGTTATCATGAAAAGATCAACTATCCTGGTGCCGACGAATTTTTGCGAGTCTGTTCTGCCGGGGTTGTTTATCCGGGGTAGGTTGTCCAAAACGGCTGGAGAAAATAGCTGTCGCGCCGCGTGCCATACAATAAAAAGGATAGTCCTGGATCCCGGGCATGGAGGAAAAGATCCTGGCGCTGTGGGTAAAGGCGGGTTGAGGGAAAAGGATGTCGTTTTAGATATAGCCAAGGGCGTAAAGCGCTATCTTGCCGCGGGCGGGTTGGATGTCAGTCTTACGCGCGATAAGGATATATTCATCTCTTTATGGAGGAGGGCTGATATTGCTAATAAGTGTGAAGCGGATTTTTTTATCAGTATTCACGCTAATGCCGCGCGATCCAGATACGCAAGCGGTTTTGAGGTTTTTTACCTTTCAGAGGCGGTTGATGATAGCGCGCGCGCTATTGCCGCGGTTGAAAACGCGTCCCTGAAATATGAAGATTCTTCATTCGGTAATTCACTTCCGTCAAGCGAGCTTGAAGCGATCTTATGGGATATTGAATATAGCGAGAACAGGCAAGAGTCGATAGAATTAGCTAACAACATTATAAAGACTACTTGCGGCAGTCTTAAGCTTAAGAATCGCGGCCAGAAAGGCGCCAATTTTTATGTACTCAAGGGGGCGAAAATGCCTTCAGTTTTGGTTGAGGTCGGCTTCATATCCAATGCCAAGGAGGCCCAAAGGCTTGGCGACGCCTCTTATCGAGACAGGATAGCAAGATTGATATCGGAAGGGATATTGAATTACAGGGATGAATATGAAGCGGCGGAAGGTTTTACAACAAAGCGATAATAGACCGATAGGCGTTTTTGATTCCGGTGTCGGCGGGCTTACGGTAGTAAAAGAGCTCGCCAATCGCCTGCCTTGTGAGGACATGGTGTATTATGGCGATACGGCGCGCGTGCCGTATGGCACCAAATCCAGGAACACCATAGTAAGATTTTCAATAGAGAACGCTTTGTTCCTTCTGAAACAGAACGTGAAGCTGATTGTCGTGGCGTGTAATACGTCGTCAAGCGTCGCTCTGCCTGCGCTAAGTAGGAATTTTAAGGTCCCCATTGTAGGTGTTATTAAACCCGGTGCCTGTGACGCGGCCAAGGCCTGCAGAAATTCCCGGATAGGGGTTATAGGCACAACCGCGACTATTAAAAGCGATGCCTATAGCAGGCAGATAAGGCGCTTTGCCCCTTTCGTAAAGATATATTCGCGAAGCTGTCCCTTGCTTGCCCCAGCCATAGAGGAGTCTTTGGATGACAATAAATTGATGACGGACATAATATTGTATTATTTGGGCCCATTAAAGAAAAAACGCATAGACACGCTTGTCCTTGGTTGTACGCATTATCCAATTATCAAAGGCCTTATAGCCAAAGCCATGGGTGGCCAGATAACCCTTATTGATTCTGCGGAATCAACATCCATACATATAAAAGGTTTATTGACAAAAAGGATGTTGTTAAATGGTTCACGGGCCGCGGGCCGGATCAAATTTTTTGTAAGCGATGAGGCTAAGAATTTTAAACGTATCGGCGAGAGATTTTTAAACAAGCGCATAGATCATATAAGAAAGGCGGGTTATGGGATACAAGGTTAAGGTTGAATTATATTTTAGCGCCGCCCACAAGTTAAAGGGTTATAAAGGTAAATGCGAGAGCCTGCACGGGCATAATTGGAAGGTTGAGGTCACTATAGCGTCTGGATATCTTGATAAGATAGGTCTGCTTGTTGATTTCAGAAAGGCAAAGTCTATGTTGAAGTCTGTGCTGAATGCCCTTGATCACAAGCGCATAGATAATGTGCCGTATTTCAAGAAACGCAATCCGACATCGGAAATAGTCGCGGAATATATTTTTAGCCGTTATAAAAGTAAAATTAAACCGCCCATGGCCCTGGAGAGTGTCTCGGTCTGGGAAACGCCGGGTTCTTGCGCGACATATTATGAATAAAGAAAAAGCGGTAGTCCTTCTTTCGGGAGGCCTTGATTCAGCGACTGTATTGTATATCGCCAAGGCAAAAGGGTATGATGTATATACCTTGAGTTTTGATTATGGCCAGAGGCATAACAGGGAGCTTAAGTTTGCCAAGCAACTGGCGCGTATAAGCAATACAAACAGCCGTGTGGTAAGGATCTCCCTGCCCTGGGGCGGCAGCTCTTTATTGGATAGGCACAAAGAGATACCTCGTGGCAGGTCTTACAGAAGCCGTGTGCCTGATACGTATGTGCCTGCCCGCAATATTATTTTTTTAAGTTTTGCCGCCTCATACGCGGAGGCAATCGGCGCATATAAAGTTTTTATTGGGGTTAATCAGGTAGATTATAGCGGTTATCCCGATTGCAGGCGTAATTTTATCAGGGCCTTTTCAAAGGCTATAGAGAAGGGCACACGGACAGGCGCCTGCGGTAAGGAGATATCGATAGAAACCCCACTGCTCAATATGACAAAGAGCCAGATAATAGCCAAGGCCTGCGGCATGGGAGTCCCTTTAAGGTATACATGGTCATGCTACGGGTCAGGCAAGTTACCGTGCGGCAGATGCGATTCATGCCTGATACGCAAAAAGGGATTTCAGGCCGCCGGTATAAAAGACCCTTCCAAATGAATGGTACAGCCATGATAACGGAGATATTTGCCTCAATACAGGGCGAGGGGTTTTATGCCGGGCATAGGCATATATTCATAAGATTTAAAGGTTGTAATCTGAAATGTTCTTTTTGTGATACGCGTTCACGCATAATGGCTGAGCGGATATCTGTCAGTGAGGTGTTAAAACGCGCGTCCGGTTTAATGCTTACTAACTCGAAAAATACCGTGGCGCTGACAGGCGGTGAACCTTTATTACAGGATGTATTCCTTAAAGAATTACTGCCACGCCTGGCAAGTAAAGGGGTGGTAATATATTTAGAGACCAACGGCACGCTCACGCAGGCGTTAGAATGTATTATATCTTATATAGATATTATTGCAATGGATATAAAATTACCCAGTGTGTGCGGTATAAGCCCGTGTTGGCGGGCGCATAAGATTTTTTTAAACCGCGCCAGAGACAAAGAGTTTTTTATAAAGGTCGTTGTTTCGGACGCGATTGATATGCAGGAATTTGACAAGGCCTTAGCGCTTGTAAAAGAGACAGGGTGTGACGTGCCAATTATTATTCAACCTGAGACAAGGCACGGGTCGCTTGGAATAAACGTATCGGCCGATACGCTTTTTAGGCTTCAGGAAAGGGCCTTAGGCTGTTTCAGCAAGGTGCTTGTAATGCCGCAGTCGCATAAAATGATGGGATTAAAATAAAATTGGCTTGTTTGCCCGAGGGGCAACGGCAAGGAGAGTATCGGATGGCGAAAAAAGTTGTTCAAAGAGGTGAATATGAAGGCCTGCAGGATGATATAAGGAGTATAAACACGCCCGCGATCGAGGTCTGGGACAACCAGTATAAAGACAGGCGTTATACGGTATATATACGCACGGACGAGTTTTCTTGCATATGCCCTAAGACAGGACTTCCGGATATTGCGGACATATCGATAGAGTATGTCCCGGACAAATATTGCGTGGAACTTAAATCGTTTAAATTCTATCTCGTATTTTTCAGGAATATTGGTATATTCCATGAGCACGCCGCGAACATGATATTGGATGATTTTATCAAGGCGTGCAAGCCCTTGTATGCCAAGATCACGGCCGTATTCAAATCGCGCGGCGGTATACAGACGACAGTAGGCAGTGTGTATGAGAAAAATAAATAGTATACGGGTAACCGAATTGGTAAGAAGGCTTGCGATTGAGGCAAACCTGTGTTTGCGAAAAGACGTTCTCAAGTCTATCGAACGCGCCGCGCGGACCGAAACCGCGCCTTCCGCGAGACGTATCTTGAGAATGCTTATCCAAAATGCGCGTATCGCCCGGGCCAAATCTATACCTATATGCCAGGATACCGGTTTTGCCGAGGTATTTTGCCGGATAGGCCAGGGGGTGGTTGTGAAAGGCGGATTAACGGCCGCTATCAACAAGGGTATTATGCTTGGTTACAGGGATGGATTTCTTAGAAAATCGGTAGTTTCCGATCCACTGCTGAGAAAAAATACGAAAACGAACACGCCATGCGTCATTGATTATGATGTGGTCAAGGGTGATAAAATAAGGATTACGGTCGTGCCTAAAGGGTTTGGCAGTGAAAATGCCAGCGCTATTATTATGCTGAAACCCACCGACACGGAGGAATCAATAATTGATTTTGTCCTGGATGTGGTAAGACGCGCGGGCCGTGATGCCTGTCCGCCGCTTGTGATAGGCATAGGCATAGGTGGCACTATGGATAAGGCTGCCTTGCTTGCGACTAAGGCCATCACGCTTCCAATAGGAAAAAGGCAGGCCAAGGAACACCTTGCCCGTATAGGAGGCATGATTATGGAGAGGTTAAATAAGACGGGCATAGGTCCGGCAGGGCTTGGCGGAAAAACTACGTGTCTTGGGGTGAATATATTAAGTTTTCCCACGCATATCGCCGGACTGCCTCTATGCGTGAAGATAAGTTGTCATGCCACACGCAGCGCTAATGGGGTTTTGTAGCATGAAGAGAATACATCTGCCGCTAACAAAAGAGGTCAGGTCAGGGTTTCGCGCCGGCGAGGAGTTGCTGTTGTGCGGCAGGTTTTATACCGCTCGCGATATGGCGCATAAAAGATTGTACCAGGCCATAAGGCTTAAAAAGTTTCTTCCTATTGATTTAACCGATAATATCCTGTATTACTGTGGTCCTACCCCGGCTCCGCCTGGGACTGTTATCGGGGCTTGTGGCCCCACAACATCAAAACGTATGGACCAATTCACCCCCTTCTTGTTAAAGGCGGGTCTGGCGGCTTCTATAGGAAAAGGGCAAAGGTCTGAAGTTGTTATACAGGCGATTAGAAGATACGGTTGTGTTTATCTAACGGCCGTCGGTGGTGCCGGGGCTTATCTGTCGGAAAGGGTAAAAAAGGCCGAACGGATTGCTTATAAGGATTTGGGCCCTGAAGCAATATATGAATTATATGTGGAGGATTTTCCTGTGACGGTTGCTATAGATGCCTGCGGTCACAGCCTGTTCAAGGGGTGTAAATGATACGCAAAGGTAACAGGGCGTTTGATGCCGTCAGAAATGTCCGGATAAAGACAGGTTTTATCAAATATGCCGAGGGTTCGTGCCTGATTGAGGTTGGAAATACCAAGGTTATATGCACGGCATCATTAGAAGACGGTGTCCCATTGTTTTTGCGCGGGCGATGCCGTGGCTGGGTCACGGCGGAGTATGCTATGCTTCCAAGGTCATGCAACAAGAGGGTGCAGAGAGAATCTTCGAAGGGCAGGGTTGGGGGCAGGACACACGAGATACAAAGGCTGATAGGAAGATCATTAAGGTCCGTTGTCGATATGGAATTATTGGGCGAACGCACCATATTCATCGATTGTGATGTTATACAAGCTGACGGCGGAACAAGGACAGCAAGCATAACAGGCTCTTTTGTGGCTTTGGCCTGCTGCTTTAAAAGTATGATAGGCAGGGGCATTTTAGAGAAATCTCCCATACGTGATCATGTCGCCGCAGTAAGTGTCGGTATCATGGATAATCATATATTGCTTGATCTTGATTATGAAGAAGATTCTAATGCCGACGTGGATATGAACGTGGTGATGACCGGGGCCGGTGATTTTATAGAGGTCCAGGGAACTGCCGAGGGCCGTCAGTTCAATGATAGGCAGATGAGGGGCATGATCTCTTTTGCCAAAAAAGGCGTTAAAGAATTCGTGCTCAAGCAGAGAAAGGTATTAAAAGATTGAAAGAGGTATTGCTTGCTACAAGGAACATTAAGAAACTCCTTGAGTTAAAGAGGCTCATGCGCGGTTTCGGCGTTAGGGTTTTAGGCCTTGATAAGTTTAGCGGTCTTGGCGAGGTTAAAGAGGATAGGAGTACATTGCGCGGTAACGCGGTGAAAAAATCGACCCAAATATCAAGGGTTGTTGCCAGGCTTGTTTTATCCGACGATTCTGGGCTTGAGGTGCCTGCGTTGGGCTTCGCGCCCGGGGTGAGGTCGGCGCGTTATGCGGGTCTAGCGCAGGATGATGATAAAAATATCGCCAAGCTCCTTAAAAAGATGAAGGATTTCCGCCCCAGCCAGAGGCGGGCGAGGTTTCGTTGTTTTATATGCATATCCGTCCAGGGTAAGGCGATAAAGGTGGTAAGCGGCACGGTTACCGGCAGGATAGCCCTGGAGAGGGCCGGGGTGAACGGTTTTGGTTATGACAGTGTTTTTGTGCCCACCGGTTCAAATAAGACCTTTGCTCAGATAGGTTCGAGGCAAAAAGACATGGTCAGTCACAGGGCGATCGCGCTTAAAAAGGCCAGGACCGTTATTCTTGAATATTTCCGAAAATATCGCTAATAGTGTTTACGATCTTGTTGTGGAATATCTTTTGCAGAGGGAAAGGCACTATTTGGTAGTTTGGATTTTCAAGATTTCCCGTAAGGTGGATTCCCATAATCAAATTTCCGGCCTCGCGCAACACGGCGCTTTTTATCCTTCCGGGTTCTGATGTCTGTTTTATGATGCCCTCGGCGAACCTGCCTGTTATATTAAAATCCAATGAAGAGTCAAGCCCTATGCTGCCTTCCCACAGAAGCGATGCTGATTTTGAAAGCATCTTAAAATCCTCAGTGTATATCCTGTTTCTTTCGATTATGAAATTACCGAACGCGTCGGTTAATATTATATATTCAGGAGGTTCCATTAGCAGTATGTTCATTATCCCCCGCAGGACAGGGAATTCCCATAGATAACCGTCAGCTACCTGTAACCAGCCGTTGCCCTTTAATGAATCCTTGTTGTTCATATAACCGTTTAAAACCACCTTGGAAGACAACAGGCCTTTAATCTTTTTGTCGGCGCCTTTAGCCTCGCTCACCAGCTTGTGCAGGTCTATGTCTTTCATGTCCAGATTTATCATAAAAGGCCTTTCTTCGGTCTTCAGGTTCGCGCGGCCTGACATGTTTACAATCCCGTCATAGGCGCATAAGGATAGTACAGGTATATCCACAAAGCGGTCTTTCATCCTATAATCGAGATAAACATCTTTAAAGGTGAAATCATTAACGCGTAAGTTTTCCGATGTGCCTTCAACGAACACTGTCCAATCAATAGGCCGGTTGAGGGGGCCTTCAATATCGATACCCAGCCTAATGGCGCCGTCAATATCCATATTCTTGGCGGGTTTGATAGAACGTGCAACGATATGAGTCAGGCTTTTAAGATCAAGGCGGGCCTGGCCCGATATGTCCAGACGCGGCCTTGACAGGGTATTAATGCCGCCTTTTAACGAAAATGTCAGGCCCTGATATTTGCCGTTTAATCTCGAAATCGGGATGGTATTATTATCAATGGGGCCGGTCTCTATATCGAGGTTTAGACTTTCGGAAGATATCACCGCGGTAATGGATGGTTTGGCAAGATTCGATATCTTCCCATCGGAAGAATACCGCTTGTCTGCTATGGTAAAATCCATCTTATGCCATAAAATATCGCGGTCTTTGAGGCCTATATCAGAACTGATATCCGATATCCTGTAGGGCCAACTGTTTAATACGGCGGATGCCTTTTTTACCGTTACACTGCCTTCATATGAATGGCTGTCCGTGACATTAAGCCCACCTTTAAAGCGTGCATCCAGCGAGCAGTCTCCGGACAGCTCAATGCCTTCAAACCATTTTAAAGTGCGGTCGGGCAGCAATGATATAAGTCTTGGCAGAGGCACGGAATCAGCTATAAGGCGCAAGTCTGCGCCGTGCGCGTCGTTTTTATATGTTATATCCCCGGACAATGATATATCTGTGTCGGAAACTATGCCACTGAGTTTTTTTATTGATATCAAGTTATCCGTAAATGTCGCCTCTCCCGATGCATTATATACAGAAGGCAGATTTCCCACGCCTGATATGTGCGTATTATCAAAGATAACAGCGCCTTTATATCCTGATGCCTGCCAGTTATCCAGAACCCCTGACGCTTCTGCCATGATGCTGAAATTGCCATTTAGGGAAAAGTTATCCAGGGTGATATCCATGTCCTTGATAGCGGATTTCCCCTCAAGGCTGAAAGAGCCTGTTTTATCGCAGGTGATATTAAGATCGATAGAGGCAGTTCCTCCGTTTATCGGTATATTATTTTTACCGGTGATGACCTTTAAATCTATTTGTGTTTTTAGATTGGCCTGCGCGATATAATCCTCTGCCGGGTTTTTTATATGTCCGCGTATCTGCGCCTTGGAGCCGTAGATAAGGCAAGAGAGCTCTTTGACGCGCCATATCGCATTTGTTAGCTCGATATTTGCCTTAATATCACTTATATGTTCTAATAAGGTATTATCCTTTATTCCGAATCCGGCATTATCGATAGCCGCGTCGAAGCAGTACTTAATGTTTTTAATATCGTTTACATGGAAAGCAGCTTTTCCCCGCAGGTTATGATCTCCGCTTACGTGTATGCCGTCTATTATGGCGTCTATGTCTTCTGCGAAGATATTGCACTCTGTTAAGGATATGTAGCCTTCATGAGCGCTTCCTTTTGCGTATCCCGATATATTGGCCCTGCTGATGCGGCATATGCCGGAATCGATATACGCCCGGGCAATATCTCTCGGATCCAGGTTCTCGGCCTCGATCTCGAAGATCAATTTGCCGTTATCAGGAAGGCATTTCCCGGATATATAAAAATCGCACCCATCAGTTTGGCCCCCGCATTTGACGGTTAATGCGCCAGGAAAGACTATATTGCCCCTTAATTTGGTTAATTGTTTTTTAAAGGTATTTATAGCGTGCGAATCTGAAAAATCTATAATGCCGTCCTCAAAGGTGATGCTATGTAGCAAAACGGAGAGAAAGGGCGGTTTTTTGCCCTCTTTCGCCGCCCGCGAAATGAAGGCAAGATCCCATCCCGTGTCCGGCCGTCTATGTATACCGGCGTGAGGCCTGTATATTCTTAAGACAGGTATTATTATCTTTTGCCTTGAAAATGAGGGGATGAAGATGATATTAAAGCAGGCGCGTTCAGCAGACAGTAATAGTTCTTCCTCCGCGCCCGAATATATCTTTACATCATTTAATATAAACCCTTCTTTCAGGCTTAGCCGTAGACGGCCTATATCGGCGCGGCCTTGCGCATATTCGGAAATAGCGCGGGAGATAAAAACCTTGAGATGCTTATGTATAAAACTATTATTGATGTAATTTATGAGTGCGGGTATTATCAGCAGGAGCGCTATAAATATGGACAGGGATACGACAATCCACTTCTTTAATTTTCTTTTTTTCATCAGTTTTATTATAGGGTAATTGCCGGGATTTTCAAGATAATTCATCACTTTTTTCGTTCCTTTTCTATTTGACATAGCATATTATATTATATATAATAAATGAGTTTAGATATTGATGAGAGGTGAGGTTCAATATGGCTGATGATATACTAAATATAAGACATAATAAAATAAAAGATTTAACCGGAAAAGGCATAAGGCCTTATGGGCAGCGTTTTGAAAAAACAGATGCCTTATGCGATCTTAGGTCTAATTTTGAATCAGGCAGATTATCCGAAACGACTGCGGTAAAAGCGGCGGGCAGGGTGATGAGCATTAGAGAACACGGCAAGAGCGCCTTCCTCGACATAAAAGATCATACTGCCAAAATCCAGCTTTATGTAAAAAAAGATAATGTAGCCGACGGACTCTGGGATCTATTGGATATAGGAGATATCCTTGGCGCTGAAGGGACTTTGTTTAAGACCAGGACGGGTGAGATAACTATTAATGTGTCCGTTCTTACCCTGCTTTCTAAATCATTAAGGCCTCTGCCTGAAAAGTGGCACGGCCTTAAGGATATAGAGACCCGTTACAGGCAGAGATATCTTGACCTGATATCCAATGATGAATCAATGAATGTGTTTATGGCCAGGTGTAGGATTATCAAAGATATCAGGAGATTTTTTGACCAAATGGGCTATACCGAAGTTGAAACGCCGATGCTGCATCCTATAGCGGGCGGCGCGGCAGGCAGGCCTTTTAAGACATTTCATAATGTCTATGAAAAAGACCTCTATCTAAGGATAGCGCCGGAATTGTATCTTAAAAGGCTGCTTGTCGGGGGCATGGAAAAGGTATATGAGATCAACAGGTCTTTCAGGAATGAGGGGGTATCCTCCCGGCATAACCCGGAGTTCACTATGCTTGAGGCGTATACGGCATATGCTGATTACAATGATCTGATGCCGCTTACGGAAAGGCTCGTATGCGAGCTTGCCTGTGAAGTTATCGGCAAAAAAGAGTTAATGTATAAAGGCAGACTTATTGACCTTGAGCCGCCATGGGAAAGGGTGTCTTTTTTCGATATGATGAAAGACCTTTATGGAGTTAGCCCTGATGATGATGCTGATGTGTGGGTTGGCAAGCTTAAGGAGAAAGGAGTCAAACTCGAAGGTGACAAACTAAGCAAAACAAGGCTTATTAACATAGTAGCCGATCTGATCGAGCCGAAATCCGACAAGGGCAAACCTGTTTTTGTAACGGATTATTTTACCGAACTATGCCCTCTTGCCAAGACGAACAGTGAAAACCCGTCTATATCGGAACGCTTCGAGCTTTATATAGGAGGCATGGAGATAGCTAACGCGTATTCCGAATTAAATGATCCGGCAGAACAGGCGGCACGTTTTAAGGCCCAGTTTGATTTCGACAGAGAGACAACAGGCCAGATAGACTTGGATTATATACGGGCTCTGGAATACGCGATGCCGCCCGCGGCGGGTTTAGGGATAGGCATAGACAGGCTGGTTATGATACTTACCGGCAGCGAATCGATAAGGGATGTTATATTGTTTCCCCAATTGAAGCCATGAGAAACGAATTAACTATAGCTGTGCGATATATCTTTTCCACAAAAAGAAAACACCTCGTATCATTTATGAGTTTTGTGTCAATCTTCGGTATCGGGGTTGGAGTTGCATGCTTGATAACCGTTATCGCTGTTATGAATGGTTTCAGCAGCGAGCTTGAAAAGAGAATAATAGGCCAGAACCCCCATATTATTATCGAAGAACAATATGGCATAAGCAACCAGGAGTATCTCGCGCTTTCCGACAGGTTATCGGGATTCGAGGATATAAAAGGCCTGTACCCTTTTATATGGGGCCAGGGTGTGCTTAATTTCAGATCACGGGCACAGGGCGCGGCATTTAGGAGCGTTGATCTGCAAAATCCCATTGACAGGGGGAAGATAGAGGATCAGATATATTCAGGCTCTCTTGAATTGGTTGGTGATAGCCTGATACTTGGTAAAGAGCTTTCAATGGCATTAGGCGCTTTTACGGGCGATAGTATAGATGTCATGACATCATTTTCGTCTAAGCCTAAGCGGTTTAAGGTGGCCGGTATTTTTTATTCAGGTATGTATGAATATGACTTGAATTTGGTTTATATTAATTTATCAAAGGCAAGCGAGATATTCGATACAGCGGGGTCCTATAACGGCATAGGCCTGGATCTGAAGGATGCCTTAATGGCCGAGAGGGTAAAATGGCAATTGTTGCCGGTTGTGCCGGATGGTTTTCGTTTAAGGACATGGATGGAACTTAACAGGAATCTATTTGCTGCCCTGAAGCTGGAAAAGATCGCTATGTCTATAATACTGATTTTGATTGTGATCGTGGCCGCGCTGAATATAGTAAGCATGCTGACCGTTATGGTAACCGATAAGAGGAAGGACATCGGCATATTGAAGGCGGTCGGGGCGTCAAGCACGATGGTCATGAATATCTTTTCTCTTCAAGGCCTGCTTGTCGGCGCGCTCGGGGCTGTGTTTGGCCTGTGCGGCGGCAGCGGCATTGTGTTCATATTGGATAAGTGGCGGCCTCCGATATTGCCGGAGAGCATATATTACGGTATCAATTATCTTCCCGTCAAGATATCGGCCTCTGATGCCGTTATCGTGACGGCGGCGGCCCTCATTATCAGCCTTTTAGCGTCAGCCTATCCGGCATATCAGGCATCAAGGCTCGAACCGGTGGAGGCCTTGAGGTATGAGTAGGCAGGTTATGTCTGTAAGAAAACGAGATATCGATGCTGCTTGAGGCGGATGACCTATTTAAGAAGTATGAAGGCCGTGGAATAAACCTTGAAGCGGTCAGAGGAGTAAGCTTTTCCATGGATAAGGCCGAGGTCCTTGCCTTACTTGGGCCTTCAGGAGCCGGCAAATCAACTTTATTACATATGCTTGGCGGATTAGACAAGCCCTCATGCGGTAAGGTTTTTTTTGACGGGACAGACCTTTACGGTATCAGTGACCGGGAGCGTTCTCGTTTAAGGAACAACAGGATCGGTTTTGTTTTTCAGTTTTATCATTTATTGGGTGAATTCACATCCGTAGAAAATGTTATGATGCCGGCTATATTGGCCAGCGCCGGAAAACGCGCGAAGAAGGATATAAGGGCTCGCGGGGAATATCTGCTGGAATCGGTTGGTGTTATAGACAGGGCGTTTCATAAGCCATGCCAGCTTTCCGGCGGAGAGGCGCAGAGGGTCTCCATCGCGCGCGCGCTTATGAATAATCCGGATATCGTATTATGCGATGAGCCCACGGGCAACCTTGATTCTGAAAACGCGCATAATATTTTGGATATCATCGAATCTTTAAATACGCGGTTTAACCAGGCATTCCTGATCGTCACGCACAATGAGAGCATCTCTGATCTGGCTACCCGTGTTATGCGCATGGAAGACGGAAGATTAAAATAGGAGAATCGCATGTCCATAAAGATCTATGTTAACGGTAAGTATTGCGATAAGCAGGAGGCGAAGATATCTGTTTTTGATCACGGGCTTTTATATGGAGACGGGGTATTTGAAGGGATGCGTTCTTATAGCAGGCTTATTTTTCGTCTCAAGGAGCATATAGACAGGTTGTATGAATCAGCAAGGGCCATAAAACTGCAGATACCCGTGGGGAAGCGGGTTCTGGCAGGCATAGTTTTAAAGACGGTTGCCTTAAACGATCTTGAAAACGCTTATATCAGGCTTGTTGTCACAAGAGGAGTAGGCGATCTGGGGCTCGATCCCCGCAAGTGCAGCGGTAGGCCCTCTATTATAGTGATTGCCGATAAGATAATGCTTTATCCGGAAAAGTACTATAAACAGGGCCTTGCTATTATCATCGCGCGTACACAGCAGAACTCGATCCGCGCCCTTAACCCCGCCATAAAATCCCTGAATTACCTTAATAATATAATGGCAAAGATCGAGGCTGCTAACAGCGGTCGCGAAGAGGCGATTATGCTTGATGCCAAGGGATATGTGACAGAGTGCACGGGCGACAATATTTTTATCATAAAGAATTCCGTTGTTTATACCCCGCCGCTTTCGGTCGGCATCCTTAAGGGTGTTACCCGTGATGCGGTGATAGAAATAGCGAGAAAAAGAAAGATCATGCTTAAAGAACGTAACTTTAAATGTGAAAAGGTTTATTCGGCGGATGAATGTTTTTTAACAGGGACCGCCGCGGAGCTTATACCCGTAGTCAAGGTCGATAGCAAAAAGATAGCCTTTGGCAGGCCCGGGCCTATGACATTATTGTTTTCACAAGAATGCCATAGGATGGCAAGGGTGGACGGGGTCAGGTACTAACCCAAGGAGAGAGTCAATGTTGTGCGATATATGTAAAAAAAACGAGGCAACGGTGCATCTTACCGAGGTTGTGAATGAAAATGTTACGGAGTTGCATATCTGCGAGCAATGTGCCAGGGCGAAAGGCGCTTCAGTGCATCAGCATTTCGGTATAGCAGAACTTCTGTCGGGTCTTGTGGATATGCCCGATGATATGGTATCTAAAAAAAGCCATATAAACATCAAGTGCCCCTCCTGCAATATGAGTTATGATAATTTCAAAAAGATCGGGAAATTTGGCTGCGCTAAATGCTATGAGACCTTTAGCAGGGCGCTATTCCCGCTTTTTAAAAAGATCCACGGGACGTCATGTCATATAGGCAGGCAGGCGCGTAAAATCCGAACAGATAAGGCAGGGCATGCCGGAAAGGCGCAAGAGCCGTGTTCTGCCAAGGACGCCCTTAAGGAGATCAGGGCTCAATTGGCTGATGCCATTGAAAAAGAGGAATTTGAACAGGCTGTTGTCCTCCGCGATAAGATAAAGATGCTGGAGGCGGGAGAAGGCAGGCCTCGGTGATGGGTTGTCGTTATTTCTTATAATAAAGATGCCGGTTGCGCCCTTTCGGCAGGGGAGAATGGAACCGAATATGGATATAGACAATCTGATAAATCATACCAGCGCATGGCTAAAAGGCATAGGCCCTGAATCTGATATCGCGATGTCAAGCAGGATAAGGCTTGCCAGAAACATAGATGGACTGCTGTTTGTTGACTGGTCGGATGAACAGACAAAGCATAAGGTGATTGAACTTTCAAAAAAGGCTGTATCGTCAAGTGATTATATGAAGGATGCCATGTATGTTGATATGTCGATTTTGGATCCGATAGATAAACAATTTCTCATCGAAAGGCATCTCATCAGCCGAGAACATGCCATAGACGCCAAATACAAGGCGGTATTTATTTCCCGCGGCGAGGAGACCAGTATAATGATCAATGAGGAGGACCATTTAAGGCTCCAGGTGATGCAGTCAGGCATTGCCCTTGGCGAGGCGTGGGATATTATGATAAGGCTTGAGAAGGATATGGAGAGAAATATCCGGTTTGCCTATTCCGATTGTTGGGGCTATCTTACGGCATGCCCTACAAATACCGGGACAGGTCTGCGCGCCTCCGTGATGATGCATCTTCCGGCTATTGTCTTGACGGGACAGATCAACGGTCTGATGAAAGCGGTTTCAAAATTAGGGCTTACTGTGCGCGGGTTTTTCGGCGAAGGCACTGAAGCGATAGGCAATTTTTTTCAGATATCGAATCAAGTTACTATGGGCCGGGGCGAGGAAGAGACCATTGATAATCTGACGAGAATTATAAAACAGATTGTGGCGCAGGAAAGAGGTTCGAGGGAGTTTTTAAAAGAAAAAAAAGGGGACATCATCGAGGATAAGATCTCGCGGGCTTACGCGACCCTTGAAAGCGCCCATATCATCACAAGCGGAGAGACCATTGATCTTTTGTCCCTGGTGAGATTAGGTATCGGACTTGGCATGATAAAGAAAATGAACGCGCAGTGCCTTAATGAGCTCTTTATACTTATACAGCCTGCCCATCTGCAGAAGCTGGCAGGAGGGGCATTGCCGCCGTCGGAGCGGGATATAAAACGCGCGGAGATAATCAAGTCCAGGCTCAAGATAAAGAAAGAGTAATCATCAGGAACCGGCCGGCACAAAAGACGGCCCCTGATCATTAACAGGCATTGGGTGTTATCCGGATGATCCGGCCCATCACAAGAATATATAATCGGAGGCATTATAATGTTTAACAGGTTTACTGAAAGGGCAAGAAAGGTAGTAATACTTGCGAAAGAAGAGGCGAAACGGTTTAACCATAATCATATAGGTACCGAGCATATACTGCTTGGGCTTATAAAAGAGGGAGAAGGTGTCGCCTCCGCGGTTCTACAGAATCTGGGGCTTTCCCTTGATATGATTAGGCTAGAGGTGGAAAAACTTGTTCACGCCGGACCCGCGACGGTTGTGTCCGGGGATATCCCGTTTACCCCGAAGGCCAAGAAAGTAATTGAGCTTGCTATGGATGAAGCAAGGCATTTGGGGCATAATTATATAGGTACAGAACACCTTCTGCTTGGCCTTATCAGGGAGTCGGAGGGAGTTGCCTCACAGGTGCTTTTGAATCTGGGCCTCGATCTGGCCAGGGTCAGAAATGAGATCATGGTATTGCTGGGTTCCGTGACCCCGGGACAGGCCCCAAGCATAAGCCCTGAAAAAAGCAAAACACCCGCTTTAGACGCCTTTGGCAGAGACCTTACTATTCTCGCCAAGGAAGGTAAGCTCGATCCTGTGGTCGGCAGGAAGGATGAGATAGAGCGGGTTATACAGATATTAAGCAGGCGTACCAAGAACAACCCTGTATTGCTTGGAGAGGCTGGTGTCGGAAAAACAGCTATAGTCGAGGGCCTTGCTCAAAAGATCATTAATAGTGATGTCCCGGAAATATTGAAGGGCAAGAGGGTTATTACTCTTGATCTCGCCCTGATGGTAGCGGGCACAAAATACCGCGGTCAGTTTGAGGAGAGGATCAAGACTGTTATGGATGAGATCAAGCGTTCGGAAAATATAATAGTGTTTATTGATGAATTACACACCTTGGTAGGCGCTGGCGGCGCTGAAGGCGCTATAGACGCATCTAATATATTAAAGCCCGCTTTGTCGCGCGGGGAGATACAATGTGTCGGTGCCACCACTTTGGATGAATACAGAAAATTTATAGAAAAGGATGCTGCGCTTGAGAGGCGCTTTCAGACGATCATGGTAGATCCTCCGAATGTACCGGAGACTATAGATATACTCAAGGGGTTAAGGGAAAGGTATGAATCCCATCATAAGATAAAGATTACCGATGACGCATTGTGTGCCGCGGCAAAGATGTCAGACAGATACATACCCGACAGATACCTGCCTGACAAGGCGATAGATCTTATTGATGAGGCGGGATCAAAGGCGCGTTTAAGCGTGATGACGGCCCCGGCAAGCCTTAAGAAGCTTGAGGATGATATCGAACAGTCTCGTAAAGAAAAAGAATCGGCTGTTAGGGCGCAGGATTTTGAAAAGGCGGCGAAATGCAGGGATCTTGAGCGGACGACGAAGATAGAACTTGAAAAACAGCGCAATCTCTGGAAAGAGAAAAGGACTGAACACGTCCCCAACATAGGCGAAGAAGAAATTGCATTCATAGTATCCAAGTGGACGGGCATACCGCTGATAAGGCTTGAACAGGGCGAGTCGGAACGGCTGCTTAATATGGAACAGGAGTTGCACAAGAAAGTGGTCGGCCAAGATGAGGCGATAAGATCAATCGCGCATGCCGTAAGGCGCTCCCGGGCGGGCATTAAAGACCCTAAAAGGCCTATAGGTTCTTTTGTATTCCTGGGACCGACGGGTGTCGGCAAGACACTGCTTGCAAAGGTGTTGGCGGATTTCATGTTCGGCGATGAGGACGCTGTAATACAGATAGATATGTCTGAATACATGGAAAAGTTCAATATATCGAGGCTTGTAGGCGCGCCTCCCGGATATGTGGGTTACGAGGAAGGCGGCCAGCTTACAGAAAAGGTCAGAAGAAGGCCCTATTCGGTTGTCCTGCTTGACGAGATAGAGAAGGCGCACCCGGATATCTTTAATATGCTGCTTCAGATATTTGAAGAAGGCAGGCTGACGGATAGTTTCGGCAGAAAGGTTGATTTCAAAAATACCATACTTATCATGACCTCCAATATCGGTGCCGACCTTTGGAAAAAGCAGGGTGCTTTGGGGTTTAAACCCAAGGATGAGGATATAACGTATAAGAATATCAAGGTCCAGCTTATGGATGAGATAAAAAAGTCCTTTAAACCCGAGTTTCTCAACAGGGTTGATGATATAATTATTTTCCACCCGCTTCTCAAGAGCCATCTTCAGGAGATACTCGAGATTGAAACGGCGCGGGTGGTCAAGCGTTTGTCGGAACATGATATTGATATAGAGTTGATGCCGGAGGCCAAGAGGTTTTTGATAGAAAAAGGTTTTGATGCCGTATATGGGGCTAGGCCCCTGAAAAGGATTATACAGACTTACCTTGAGGACCCTCTCGCGGAGGAGATAATAAAGGGCGGTTTCAAGGGTGCTAAAAAGATCAAGGTTGGTTTTTCAAGAGACCACCTTGTGTTTGATATGGCCTGATATCCGTCCGTGGAAGATGTCTTTTGAAAAGATCCCGCGGATCAAGGGTAAAACTATACTTATAAACATATTGATGGGTATATGGTATCTCGCAAAAAGTTATACGCGATAGTAATACCAGTATTTTTTTTACTGCTGATATGCCTGTTCATTGTCATATTTGCAAGCCTTGATAGATATAGGCGTGAATTCAAGGCCAATATTGAGGTTACATTTTCCAACATGACTGCCTCAAAGGTCAGTATCGAACGGATAAGCGGAAGCCCCTTGCGTAAAATATATTTTAAAGGGATGGTTTTCGATTTCGGCAGGTTCAAACTTGATTTTGATTCGGCAAGCCTCGAGTATTCATTGCTCGACATACTATCCAATAAGGCCCCCGCGGAAGGTGTCAAGGAGACTGTATTGTCCTTGAACAAAGGCTCGTTTATCCTTGAGAATAACGCCATTGTATCGCGAGGTATCAATGGTAAGATAAGATTGAGGCAGGGCAGGATATTGCTTGATGATATAATGTTTATTGTTTTTGATCAAGTATTGGGCTGTCTGAACGCGGAAATCGTAAATAACGTTGACCCTTGTCGCGTAGAACTTAACCTGGATATAAGGCCTGTTACCGGAAAAGAAGGCCTGATATTTAACAATATGAAGATACTCGTTACCGGGCCTATAGATAATTTGACTATCACGGCCAGGGCTGATATGAAAGAGAAGAGGGCCTTACATTTCAGGATGTATTCCATGTGCGACAAGGGCGTATTTACCTTAGGTTCAAGAGTAGGTATTGAAACTGGTAATGCTGACATAAATCATTTATTATCGATAGATGCCGTTATCGACCCTGCCAAACAACAGTTTAATGCTGTCCTCATGCCGAATGAAGGCATTATTTCGCTTAAGGGGGGTTACGATTATGAGGGTTCGTTATCGGTGGAATTTAAGAATCAGCAGCTGAAGGTTTTTGGCCAGGATTTTTCTAATGAGACGGATATTAGCCTTAAAACTGTTTTCAAGAACAACACGATATCCCATCTGTCGCTTGATATAGGCACACAGGCCAGCGTTGTTAACTACCAGCCGGTAAGCGAGATGGAGGCCTCTTTGATGTTGGAGCCTAAAAAATTCAGGATAATATATGTCAAAATAGGCGATACCGTCTCTGCCTCCGGCTCGTTTGAGATTGCCTCCAATGGTAAGATAGATCTTAATGTGATTTTCACGAATTTTGTGCTGGAGAATTTTTTAAGAGTGATTATTGAGAATAGGCCCGATATCTCCGGTGCCGTATCCGGCAGGATGGCTATTGGCGGCGCCTTGAATAATCCGTCTGTTAAGATACGGCTTACCGCGGAAAACGGCAATATCGGAGATATGGGTTACAAGAAAATGCTTGTCAACGCCGAAGGTATGTGGCCTTTTCTGAAGTTGACAGATTCCCGTATAACGCGTAAGGACCTGTCACTGATACTCAACGGTGAATTAGATATGAGGGACTTCGGTTCCGCGCGTTTCCTTGAAGACATCTCGGTTTCGACCACTGATAAAACTATTATCTGGGAGGGGTGGGATATAACCAGGATCGACGAGAGCAGGGATTTCCTGCTGCAGCGTTCTCTGGGCAACGGGATCAAACTTGGGTATAAAACGCATATAGAGGATGAAACAAGATATGAACCGGTTAAAGGCCGGGACGAATTCCAGCTTGAATATGATCTTCTTTATGAAGACAGCGTCCTCGAGTTCCGGGCGAAAGAGAGAGAGGAGTTCTTTGGCGTTAAGAAAAAATATAAATTTTAAATAGCAGACGGGTTCTAATATTATTCGTTTTTTCTTTATTAAAATAGCACAATCATATTTTAGATGTTATAATAAAACAACACAATGAATCACGAGTACATTTATAAAAGGTTTTTGGCCAGGCTTGCTTCGCTGCTGCATTATACGGGCGGGGTGGTAGTCTTGTTTTTAGAGGCTGTTTTTTGGGCCTTTATACCGCCGTATCGTAAGAGGCAGATAATCGAGCAGATGTACAAGGTTGGTGTCAATTCTCTGCCTATTGTCCTGCTTACCTCTTTATTCACTGGCATGGTCCTGGCATTACAGAGCGCCTATCAGATGCAAAGGATATCCGCTCAGATGTATATTGCCAGTTTGGTCGCTCTTTCAATGATGCGCGAATTGGGGCCGGTTCTGACAGCGCTTGTTGTTGCAGGAAGGGTCGGAGCCGCGATAACCGCTGAATTGGGAACAATGAAGGTTACAGAGCAAATAGATGCCCTTGAGACCCTTGCCACAAATCCTGTAAAATACCTTGTTGTACCCAGGTTCGCGGCCCTTGTTATTATGCTGCCTCTTTTGACAGTTTACGCTGTATTTATCGGTATTATCGGAGGATATATCGTGGGAGTCTTTAAACTGCATATAGGTTCCAGCATGTATATCAACATGACGACAAACCCTTTAGGGATTAAGGATCTTTATACGGGACTTTTGAAGAGTGTTGTCTTCGCGATAATTATCGCGATTGTGAGCTGTTATGACGGTTTTCGCACTTCAGGCGGGGCTGAAGGGGTTGGCCGTTCAACTACACATAGCGTTGTCACGTCTTTTATATTGATCATTGCCGCTGATTGCCTGTTTACGGCATTATTTTATTTTATAGGACGTTAGGGAGAAGGAATGATAGACGCGATAAATCTGTGTAAGACGTTTTCAGGCAAACAAGTCCTCAAAGGTCTTAACCTTATGATAGATACCGGGATTACCCAGGTTATTATAGGCCGTTCAGGGTGTGGTAAAAGTGTATTTTTAAAGCATATTATAGGCATAGTAAGGCCTGACTCGGGCCAGGTTATTATCGATGGAAAAGATATAACAAAAATGACGAGCAAGGAATTAAACAAGTTAAGATTAAGTTTCGGTATGTTATTTCAGGCGGCCGCTCTTTTTGATTCCTTGACGGTAGCCGAGAATGTCGGTTTCAACCTGATTGAGCACACGGACCTTGACAAGATTACGATATATAAAAGGGTAAAGGAAGCCCTGTCTTTAGTCGGACTTTATGGGGCCGAGGACCTTATGCCCTCGGAGCTTTCGGGGGGTATGCAAAAACGCGTGGGGCTTGCCAGGGCGATATGCATACGTCCTAAGATTATTTTATACGATGAGCCGACTACAGGCGTTGATCCTATTATGGCCGACGCGATCAATGACCTTATTAGGATGCTGCATGACAGATTAGAGGTTACCTCTGTTGTTGTGACCCATGATATGGTCAGCGCTTATAAGATCGCCAGTGATATTGCCATGCTTTATGACGGCAGAATAATCCAAAGGGGCAGCCCTGAAGAGATAAAAAATACCAATGACCCTATAGTGAAGCAATTCATATCAGGGGCATCTAAAGGTCCTATTACAGATGGACAGCACTCGGATCATAAAATATAATAGTATGGAACTGGAGGCGGCATGAAATCCTTGGAGTTTAATGTGAAGGTAGGGCTTTTTATATTGATCGGGCTTATTATACTTACGGTTATCACGTTTTCGATAAGTGACTTCTTTTTTAAACCGGGGTATAATATTTTTGTGGAACTGGGTTTTGCCAATGGCATACAGCCGTCCGCGCCCGTCAGGCTTGCCGGGATAAGCGTTGGGGAGGTCAAGGAATCGGGTGTGTTCAAAGACGGCAACGGCAAGACAATGGTAAGATTGAGGTTATGGCTGACTAATGATGCGAAGGTCGAAGAAGACGCCCAAGTCATTATAAACACATTGGGTTTGATCGGAGAAAAGTATGTTGAGATTATACCAGGCACCCCGGGTTCGTTGCTTGTGCGGGATTGCGGCGTTATGAGAGGCCATGACTCTGTCTCTGTCGAGCAGATAACCAAGAAGGGTTACGAGATAGCGCTTAAACTGGAGCGGGCTATTGACGATATGGCAGAGGTATTGGCGCAGGTCAAAAGCGGTCACGGTACAGTGGGAAAATTAATATATGATGAGACCATATACAATGAAACTGAGATCATGGTCAAGGACCTAAGGGCCCATCCGTGGAAACTATTGGGCGGCCCGGG